>Ga0172382_10007804_pt1 | contig 15086 bp, 15 predicted proteins | sample Leawel138RmetaG_FD_122245 | JGI IMG/M metagenome (GOLD analysis project Ga0172382, IMG submission 122245) | Leachate microbial communities from a municipal landfill in Southern Ontario, Canada - Leachate well 138R metaG | ecosystem: Engineered > Solid waste > Landfill > Unclassified | place...
CGATGCAGAACGGGCGGCCGCCCTGGCGACTTCATCTTCGCACGGCCTACCCGTACCTTCTTCGCACCCATCGTCACCTCCATGCATGAGGTGTTGCGACGACGGGTTGAATTCACCCAGTACACCAGCGAGCAGTTCCAGCGGCTCCTGGCCGCCCACGGCATCGTGTGCAGCATGAGCAGAAGGGGCGACTGTTGGGACAACGCGGCGATGGAGAGCTTCTTCTCGAGCCTGAAGACCGAACGGGTGTCGCGCAAACGATATGCCACACGCGACCAGGCTCGTGCTGATGTGTTCGATTACGTCGAGCGCTTCTACAATCCTCGCAGGCGCCACTCGGTGCTCGGTTACCTCAGCCCGGCTCAGTTCGAGGAGAGAATGGTAGCGCTGTAGCTACCCGGAGTGTCCGGAAGGATGGGGGCAGCCCAGCACTGACGGGGAGGACAACCAGACACGGCCATACCGCTACGGCGAGTTCGACGTGCTCGCTGTATCGCTGCAGCCGTCCTCCGGCCAATGGGACCGGTATATGTACACGGTAGGCATGTGGCTCAGTCAGAGCAAAAGAAACGCCAACGAGGTTGCTACGATGCAGCCGGTATCAATGAGGCCGAACGAATTCTGGACTGATGACTTTGCCACCGTAGCGCGGTGGGTCCGCAGTCAGTACGGGGATAAGCGCATCCAGGTAGCGCCGCCAGTACGCCGTCGAAAAAGTCGCCAGCCCAATCTGTTCGGGACGTAGCCGCGTCTGCCTGCCTCCTCATCCGTTGGTATCGTGCCGCGGCTCGAAGAATGGTGGGCCCCCGGGGAGTCGAACCCCGCACCAACGGATTATGAGACCAAGCCAGACCGGTGGAGGGGGCTTGTAGGTACAAGAAAACTAACGCGTTTTTCGGCTCTGCATTGCTTTTCGGCCAGGACCGAACGTATTCCGAACCGCGATCTTCATTTTTCCTCATATTGCTTGCGAAACTCGAAGTAGATCAAGCAAGTACGCGTCTATAAACCGAACGAATCCCGAACCTTTCTCGCCGAACTCACCGGCGGCCATCGCTCACTTCCGACGCCGGCGTCGAAACGGGCCCCCAGGCGCGCCGCCGGAGCGAGGCATGGCCCCCGCCATCCCCGCCCCGAACGATGGCCCCTGCGGCCGCCTATCCCGCCTCTGCGGGCACCTCCGCCCCGCCCGCCTCAACTCCGGGGATCACCGCCTCGGTTTCGGCCGCCTCGGTCGCGGGAGCCTTGCGTGCCGCCTGGATCACCAGCGACGCACTGTTGGCCGCATCCTGCAGCGACTTGGAGCTCAGGTGCGCATAGCGGGTCGTCACCGACGGGTCGCTGTGGCCGAGGACCTGCTGAACCTCATAAAGGCTACGACCAGCGTTGACCAGCAGCGAGGCGTACTGATGCCGAAGATCGTGGATCCGCAGATGCGGCAGCCCGGCCTTCTCGCGCAGCTTCTCCCATACCTTATGAACGGCCGTGTACGGTGCGCCCATGCTCCCGTCCGAGTTCCTGCGTCGATGGTTGATGAACACATGCTCGAACTTGCCTTCGGTCCCCACGGCATCGAGCACCTCGATCGCGCTGTCGTTGAGTGGGACCGACCGCATCCGCTTGGACTTCGAGTTCGTGGCCGGGATGCGCCACACGCGATTGCGTCGGTCGATCTGGTTCCAAGTCGCCTGTAAGGCCTCGTTCAGGCGGGCGCCGGTCGACAATAGGAACAAGGCGATCTGGCAGACTCCTTGAGCGCTATCAGTCCTGAGCACCTCCAGCAGGTTCCCCAGTTGGGTCTCGTCTAGATAGTTCTCCAGCTGGTTGTCAACGCGAAACAGCGGGATGCGCTCGGCCGGGTTCTTGTCGACCATGTCCCAGTCCACCGCCAGGTTGAAACAGCGCTTGATCAGGCGGAGGTGGTGATCGGCTGATGCTGGCGATAGCCTATCGTCCAACAGGCTAGTGTGGAACAACTGGATATCGTGTCGAGAGATTAGGTTCAGGCGTCGCCCACCAAACTTGGGCTTGATGCGTAGGCGATGCAGTTGCTCGTCGCGGACCCAGCTTCGCTTCCTGGGCTTGACGAAGGGCAAGTAGTGGTTTTCGAAGAAATTATCCCAGGTAATGACCGCCCTTTGAGCCTTGACCTGCCCGCGGGGATCAGCCCCGAGCACGATCTCGGCCTTGAGCTGCTTGGCCTTCCTGCGAGCGTCCGGGAGCGCCGTGTCAGCCGTCCGGCCGATCTTCGTATGACACGTCTTCTGGGTCGCATCTTTGTAACGCAGATAATAGGTCCCCTGGCCCGGCGATGTGGCGCGGACCTCGACGTACATGCCGGGAACCTCGGAATCACAAAATTCGATACGAGCCTTGCCCGCTGGACAGGACAGCTCGCCGGCGATGAATTCCGCCGTCAGTTTCAGAACAGGCATAGCGCCTCCTGGATGCATAGATTTCGGGTGGGAAGGGCAGTCGATCCAGACCGCAGACCGACCGTCCCTAGGGGCGCTCACTTGAGCTGATAGCGTTTGGGGTATGTACTTTTTCGCCGCACCGACGTCAGCGGCACGACGCCACGATTGACCATGTCGCGCAGGCACATTCCGGCCTGCCGCGCTTCCAGGGTTCCAATGCGATCCCAAAAGCCCTCGTTGCAAATCTGGCGCGTCGTGTAGGCCCGACCGCGTTGGAGGGTAGGCAACATGAACTCGACTTGGTGCCGCACCGCGTCGTAGAGATCGGCGTGGACGCGTCCGCAGGGGCCGCCGAGATCGATCCTGTGCCCCCACTGCTGGAGGTACCTGCGATCGTGGTCAGACATGGTCGGGGCCTCCAATAGGATCGAGCCCCCCACCCTCGGCCGCCTGCGATGGCGACCCGATGAGCCTGTATACCTTCGCGCCGCGTGCCCGGACGCAGAACGTCCACCGGTGCTCCGCCGGGACATCGCCGGTATATTTCTCGATGATGCGGATGGCGGTCCGCTTGCTTACCTTCGCCCGCTCGGCCACGGCATCGGCGAGGCGCATCTTCGTGTTGATGCCATCGCCGACGCAGGCTTCGACGACGGCGATCAGATCGGCATCGGTGCGCGTTGCCTCGATCTGTTTCAGGACCACGAGCTCTTGCGTCTGGAACGGCCGGACCGACGCGAGCAGCTCCGAGTAAGTGATGCCGCCCTCGATGCTGTACCGAAAGCCGGCTTCAGTGGCGACGTTTCCGCGTCGCTTGATGTTCTCGAACACGACGGTCTTCTCCAGCCCTCCCGGCGCCGCGTCGATCTGTCGCAACGTGAAAACGCAATCCGAGTCGTCGCGGACATCGGTCGTTCCCGCGTACACCGGTCGACCACCGGGTCCCGGGTGCTTATTGGTATGCGCCAAGCCGATGATCGTGCCACCTTTCACAACGAACTGCCGCGCGACTTTAAGGAAGGCACTGGCGTGCTTCTTGTCCATTAAATCGAAGAACTTCTTGAGCGTGTCCAGAACGACCACGATGCCACGGGCTTGATCGTCCTCGACCATTTCGCGCAGCAGGTCCACAAAGCCCGTCGTGCTTAACCCGCGGTACCCGTCGGCGAGCATATGGAATCCGTACTCCTCCGCGATCAGCAGCTTTGTGAGAAGGCCATTCGCGTCATCATCGGCGTTGAAGTAGTAGGCTTTATCGGGGTCCACGCGTCCGCGACGAATCGCCTCGATAAGCAGGTACAGCGTGATGAGGGTTTTGCCGGTATTGGGCTCCGCATAGAAGGCGGTCAACTGCCCAGCCAACGCGATCGGTTCAAGCACGAAGACTTGGTCAGCCACGTTCCTTTCGACGTCTCCCGACCGGCCTCGCAACGAATAGCGATCGAGCGGTGTGCGTGCCCCGACCTCTATCTCGCCATCGCCATCGCCATCGGCATCGGCAACGCTGCCGTCTGCCTCGACCACCACGTACTCGCACACCTCGAACTGCGGGCCAGCCGCGATGCAGACATCCTCGGGATCGACACCGCTGGCCTGAACCATCCGCATCAGCGTCGCCATCGAATAGCCAGTTTCCCGGTCGCATTGGAACGAGCGCCACTTTTGCTCGACCTCGGCGGTTCCCTTGTACTTCGTGCCGCCGCTTGCGCAACCAGCAGGGTCCCCGAGCCGAGCGCATCGATACCGTAGCGATTGGTTGCGTACAGCGGAATCAGTGCCACCATGCCCCCCGGGATGCCCCCGTACAGGATGGTGATGAGGTTCACATGCCCGAAGCCCGGGCCAGCGATGAGTTGCGGCGCGATGAACGGATTCGGCGAACGTCGGATGTGGCGCAGGAACGCCCAGAGTGCGAACGCCGCGATGCCCAGCGGCACCAGGAACTCCGGCGCCCAGGGGCGCGCGCCGCCTTCCCCCAGGAAACTGATGGCCAGCATGCCCGACAGCAGCCCGATGCCCAGCAGCAGCATCCCGATGGGGTCGACGCGTTTGCGCGGCCTTCCCGTCCCGGGCCGGTCCGGCGGGATGAAGCGCAGGGTCAAGGCGAGGATCACCAGGCCGATCGGCACATTGATCCAGAAGATGCCCCGCCAGGTCCAGTACGTCACGAACAGCCCGCCGAAGACGGGGCCGATCATCGCGCCGACCGGGAAGATGCTGCCGAACAGGCCGACCATGCGGTCGCGCTCCTCCCCGAAGTAGTCGACCACGAGGCCGGTCGCCGACGGCGTGAAGCCCGCACCGCCCGCGGCCTGCAGCGCACGCAGGGCGATCAGGGTGTAGATGTCGCCGGCCATCCCGCACAGCAGCGACGCGACCGAGAAGACGACGATCGATCCCATGAACACCCGGCGCCGGCCATACTGCTCGCTCAGCATGCTGGCGACGGGCAAGGCCAGCACGAAGCCCAGCGAATACGCGGTGATGGTCCAGCCGGTCCAGTTGATCGACGCGTGCAATCCGTGCTGCAAGGCATGCAGTGCGGTGGCGACGATCGTCGAATTGATCGACATCATCATCAGGGCGACCGCGATGATGGCGAAGACGGGCGTGCGCCGGATCGGCGGGGGCGCGCCGGTGGAATCGCGTGAATTCCGCTGTCGGTGGCGGTCGGAGGGCTCGGTCACGGCGTCGGCCGTCGCCTTGCTCCGTGCGAGCAGTTCGGCGGGCGAATAAGTCCAGCTGGGGGCGGCCCATAGTGTACGTGAGCGTCGCGCCCGGCTGGGTTACCACTCGGGCGCCGGAATTGCCGGCAATGCGCCAGGGCAGGCAATGGACAGGCGATGGACACAGAGAACGCATCCAGCCGGGGGATCGGCGATTCAAAGGGCGAAGGCCCGTTCGATACGCTCTGCGACCTGCTCGATGCCGTCGAGCAGGAAGCCGACGCCAGCGGCTCGATGTCGGTCGGGCAGATCCAGGCGATGGCCGGCCGCCGAGCCTACGGTCCGCTGCTGCTGCTCCCCGGGCTGGTTGCGGTAACCCCGCTATCGGGCGTTCCGAGCGTTCCGTCGATCATCGGCGTGATCGTCGTCATCGTCTCGGCCCAGCTGCTGTTCGGTCGACTGCAGGTCTGGCTTCCCGCCCGCCTGCGTGATGCGGCACTGAGCGGCGACAAGGTCCGCCGCGGCTTGCGCTTCGCGCGGCCGGCCGCGCGGGCGGTGGATCGCGTCGTCCACCGGCGCCTGCCCGCGTTGACCGGGCCGATGTCGCTTCGGATCGCCGCCGCGGTCTGCCTGCTGGTCGCCGCGACGATGCCGCCACTCGAGATACTTCCCTTCCTGGCCACCAGCGCCGGCGCGATCATCGCGCTCTATGGGCTCGCATTGACCGTCCACGACGGCGTGCTGATCATCACGGCGCATGCGCTTGTCGTCGCGGTGGTGATCGGCGCAATGGCGGCATTCGGCGGCTGAGCCCTTCACCTTCAGGCAATGCTCGCGGCGGGGCAGAGTTCAAGGTGGACCATGAATCCCGCGTCGGAGTCGATGAGCCGAAGCCGCCCGCCGTGGGCACGCGCCACCCGGTCGACCAGCATCGGGCCAGCCCTGCCCTAAAAATATTGATCGCGCCGACCAGGTCGGCATTGCAGTCGCTGCCGGCGGGGCCCGCTTGGGCGGCGGCATGGATGTAACGACCGCCTAGCGCCCGCCGGAAGTCAGATCGGGGAACCGGTCCGTTGCGTGCGCGGTGTGGCAGGCCACGCAGGCATTCAACATCTCAGTGAAGACCTCGCGCTGTCGGGGCTGGTCGCCCTCGCGAGCCGCTTCGGCCAATTGCTCGCTAAGGGCGTGGAATTCCTGGTCTCGCTCGACGAACGCGTGAGGCAAAGCGTCGTGAAGCGCTTTACTGTCTGCCTCGGTCATGTCCTGCTCCAGAACGAAACTGTCGTGGATGCCCTGCGCGTTCCGGGCAACGACATCGTCCTGCCCGCGCACCAGCGCCTCCAGGATCTGCTTGCTCGCGTCTAACACAGCCAGCATCTCCTGGATGATAAGCACGCGGAATTTCGGCGGCAGGTGCGAGCCAACGGCCCGATCGGCCTCCGATGCGACATGCGCGCCCGCTGCGTCACGCGCATCCTCCGCAAACGCCGTCAACGGTCCGCCCATCATCAGGACCGCCGAAACCAGAATACTTGTCATGGTACGCATCGAGTTCTCCCGCAATGATTTCACGCTCAAGTCCGGCCCCGTCGGCACGGAGAAGAGTGATCGTTATCGGTCGAGCAAGGACGGGGCCCGGCCTGGAGGAACGCCCCGCTGAACCGCAGGTGAACAAGCCCTTCAGCACTTGTTCAGCTCCCAATGCGCAGACTGAACGCGCAGTCGATCGTGAGTTCTTGATGGAACGCAAGGTATCCGCAGGGCTCCGATGCTCTATTGCGAGTTGAGCAGGAGTCGGAGCATACGAGTGGCTGCGCCAGGCTTCGAGAGTTCTTCACCACCGAGCGTCTGCGCCACGATCGAGAAGGAGCACCGTCATGAATCGCTACCGGTTCCTGCGCCACGGCCTGCTGGTGCTGTCCCTTGGCCTGGCCGTGGGGCCCACCCTGGCCGATGACGACTGCGAGGCGCCGGTGCAGCAGTGGCAATCGCGCGAAGCCGTGCATCAGATGGCCGCAGCCCAAGGCTGGCAGGTGCAGCGACTCAAGATCGACGACGGCTGCTACGAGATCCGTGGCACGGATGCCCAGGGCCGCGCCTTCAAGGCCAGGATCGACCCGCAGACCCTGAAGGTGGTGAAGATCAAGCACAAGGATCGCGACCGCGTTCGCGAGCGTGACCGCGGCCAGGTCGAGTAATGCAAAGGAGAAAGCCATGTCGAAGTCACTCTTGACCATCGTCGCCGTTGCGAGCGCGGTGGCGATGCCCTCCCTGGCCCATAGCCGCCAGGTCACGTTGACCACCCAGCTCAAGAACTACGGCGGCGACGGCGCGTACCTGGCCGTGTACCTGACCGACGCCAAGGGCGCCTACGTCCGCACGCTGTGGGTGGCCGGGGGCAAGGCCAAGTACTACAAGCACCTGGCCAACTGGAACCGCCTGTCCGGCCGCGACGCCAAGCGCCTCGACGGCGTGACCGGTGCCAGCGTGGGCCCGGGGCGCTCGCTCGAGGTGACGGCCGATCTGGCCGACGCGCTGATCGATGCGGGCTACGAAATCCGCATCGACGCTGCCGCGGAAGACATGCGCGACAGCCCCTCTGAAATCCGCGTGCCGTTGTCCACGCAGAATGCCGCCAAACCCCAGGCGGGCAAGCAGTACATCCAGAGCCTGACCTTCCAACTGGAGTAAGGAACGCGCATGGGCTGGAAAGCCATCCACCGCTGGCTGGGCCTGGTCGCCGGAAGCCTGGCGCTGGTGCTGGGCATCACCGGCGCCGTCCTGTCCATCGACCCGGTGCAGCAAGCCTGGCGAGCCCCGACCGCGCCGGGCGATCTGCCCGTCGCAGCGTTGGCCGAACGGGTGCAGCGTGCCATGCCTGGCGTCGAGGAAATGCGCCGCCTGCCCTCGGGCGCCATCGTCGCCTATGGCTTTGCCGGCGATCAGCCGCAAGCTTCCTACGTGGACCCGGACGACGGCCGGGCGCTCGCCGCTTACCGCCCTTCGCAACTGCCCCGCTGGGTGAAGAACCTGCACCGATCCCTGCTGTTGGGAGACGCCGGGCGCTGGGGCACGGCAGGCACTGCGCTCGCCATGGCGCTGATCTCGTTCTCCGGACTGGTGCTGCTGCTGCGTCGCATGGGCGGCTGGCGACATCTGGCGGGACGGGTGCGCGGCACACTCGCGCAGCGCCTGCATGTGCTCGTGAGCCGGGTGGTGCTTGCGGTGCTGTGCCTGTCGTCACTCACCGCTCTCTTCATGAGTTCGACGACACTGGAGTTGGTGCAGCTCGACGCAGGACTCGAGCCGGACGTGGTGTCCGCGGTTGGCAACGGGAGCGGGCTGCCGGTCGCGCAACTGCCCGTGCTGCAAAGCCTTACCGTACAGGACCTGCGCAAACTGAATTTCCCGAGCGCCACGGACCCCGAGGACATCTGGAAAGTGACGACCAGCCAGGGCCAGGGCTGGATCGACCGTTACAGCGGCCAGACCCTGGCCTGGCAGGACGCCACCATGGCACAGCGCGTGTACGACTGGGCCGTGGTCCTGCACACGGGCGAGAGCGCCTGGCCATGGGCCGTTGTGCTGGGTCTCGTGGGCGCCTCCATCGTGCCGTTGTGGCTGTCGGGTGTGCTGATCTGGTGGCGGGCACGCCGCCAGGCGGTTCGCATCACGGGCAACAGCCCCCTCGCACAGGCCGACGTGCTGGTCTTCGTCGCCAGCGAAGGCGGCAGCACCTGGGGCTTTGCCCAGGCGCTGCACGACGCGCTGGTTGCATGCGGCCACCGCGTTCATACCAGCGGCCTGCAGCACTTCCAGACCGCTCCCGCCACGCGTCGGGTGTTCGTGCTTGCGGCCACCTACGGCGAGGGGCAGGCCCCCGCCCACGCCGGCCAGGCCCTGGAGCGCATAGCGAGCCATACGCGCGGCGTGGTGCCCGTGGCAGTACTAGGATTTGGCGACCGGCAATACCCGGCCTTTTGCGCCTTTGCCAAGGCGTTGGAGCAGGCTTTTCGCGCACGGGGCTGGCCTACGCTGCTGCCGCTCGAATGCATCCACCAGCAGTCCAGCCAGCAGTTCGCGCGCTGGGGCGAAGCCGTGGCGCAGGCGCTCGATGAGCCGCTGGTGCTGGACTATGTGCCTCGCGTGCCGCCAAGCACTGCGCTCACGCTGATATCGCGTCAGGACTACCCAGGCCAGGCGGACAGGCCCACGGCGATCCTGCGCTTTTGCTGGCCACGTGCGAGCTGGCGCGATCGCCTGCGCGGGCGCGGCCTGGCGCGCTTCGCGGCGGGTGATCTGGTAGGCATCGTACCGCCGGGCGCAAGCGTGCCGCGCTATTACTCGCTGGCCTCGAGCACCGAGGACGGATACCTGGAAATCTGCGTGCGCCGGTTGACGGGCGGCCTGTGCTCCACCCACCTTTACGGCCTGCAGCCGGGAGACACGGCCCAGGCTTTCATCCGGCCCAATCCGGGTTTCGCCTTGCATGGCCCCCAGCGAGCCGTGGTGCTCATCGGCGCGGGCACGGGCGTCGCCCCGCTGGCGGGCTTCATCCGGGGCAACGCCAGGCGCACCCCCATGCACCTGTACTACGGAGGACGGAACCCGACGCTGGATTTCTATTTCGAGCCCGAGATCCGGCGCTGGCTGGACGAGCAGCGCCTGGCCAGCGTGCAAACCGCGTTCTCGCGTGTGCCCGGCGGCGGTTACGTGCAGGATGCGCTGCGCCGCGACGCCATGCATCTGCGCGAGCTGCTCAAACGCGGCGCCTCCGTGCGCGTGTGCGGCAGCCGCCCCATGGCACGGGGCGTGGCCGAAACGCTGGATGACATTCTGGGCGCACTGCATCTGAGCGTGGAGCAACTAAAGGCCAAAGGGCGCTATGCCGAAGACGTGTTCTGACCTTCCCCAACAAGAGCAAGGCGCAAGCCAGGCCGGCAGCGTGCGCCTGCATCTGCACGGCCCGACCATGGGCACGCGCTGGTCGGTAAGCTGCGATGCCGCGCCCGACCAGGATTCCGGACTGCTGCACGCCGCCCTGCAGGCCGCCGTGGAGCAAGTGGATTCGCAGATGTCGCCCTGGAAGCCCGACAGCGACCTCATGCGCCTGAACCGCGCACCCGTCGACGCGTGGGTGGAGCTGCCGGCAGAGATTCTGCAAGTGCTGGCCCGTGCGCTGGAGATCAGCCGCCTGAGCGCGGGTGCCTTCGACCCCGCCGTCGGAGCGCTGGTCGACGCCTGGGGCTTTGGCGCCGTGCGCGATACGCCCGACGCGCAGGCGATCCGTGCCGCCCGCGATCACCCCCGCTGCCCCGTGCATCACGGCCTGGAACTGGAGCTGGGGGACCTGGGGGACCTGGGGGAGCTGAACACAGGCCGGGCCCGCAAGCGCGCGCATCTGCAGCTCGACCTGTGCGGCATCGCCAAGGGCTACGCCGTGGATCGCATGGTGGCCGTGCTGCAGCAGCATGGCATCGGCCATGCGCTGGCGGCGCTCGATGGCGAGTTGCGCGCCCTGGGCAGCCAGGCCCACGAAGAGCCTTGGACGGTGGCGCTGGAGGCCCCCCGGGCCGGGCAGCGTGCGGCGCATGGCGTGATCGAACTGCAGGACCTGGCCGTTGCCACCTCGGGCGACTACCGTCGCTTCATGCAGCTAGGCGATGCGCGCGTGGCGCACACCATGGACGGCCGCCGTGCGGCGCCCCTCCACAACAACGTCGCTTCGGTCACCGTGCTGGCACGCACCTGCATGGATGCCGACGCCTGGGCCACGGCACTGCTGGTGGCCGGGCCGAGCGAGGGGCTGGCGCTGGCGCGGCGCCTGGAACTGGAGGCGTTGTGGTTGCTGCGCGGCGAAGGCGCGTTGGTGGAATTGGGGCTGGGGCGGTTCGGAAGCGCCGGCCCAGGTGAATAGCAGGTCAACGCAGCCGAGGGTATCAGCACCTCGTCGGCCTTCGCGCTTCATCGGAACGGCCTTCCTTCGCCGACCTGCTCGTGGGCGTTCCCGTCGCGGATCTGGTAGATGCGCCGGAACGTCGGGATGATCTTCTCGTCGTGCGTCACGACGATCACGGCGGTCTGATACTGATGCGCCATCTCGTGCAGGATGCGGATGACGGCGAGCGCGCGCTCGCTGTCCAGCGGCGCGGTCGGCTCGTCGGCGAGGATCACCGGCGGTCGGTTGACCAGCGCGCGTGCGATCGCGATTCGTTGCTGCTCGCCGCCCGAAAGTTGCGCCGGCATGGCGCCGGCCCGGTGGTCAACGTCGAGCGCGCGAAGCATTTCCCGCGCGCGCCGGCGCGACTCGGCATTCGGGCATCCGGCCAGCATCGGCAACAACGCGACGTTGTCGGTGGCATCGAGGAACGAGATCAGATACGGCGCCTGGAACACGAAACCGATGTTGTCGCGGCGCAGTGCGCGCAGGTCGCGGATCTTCCACCCGTCGTCGTAGACGACGCGATCGCCGAGCGTCATGCGGCCGGCGCTCGGCTCGATGACCGCACCGAGGCATTTCAGCAAGGTGCTCTTGCCCGACCCCGACGGACCGATCAAGCCGACGACCTCGCCGGGCGCGACCTGCATGTCGACATGCCTCAAGGCGTCGACCGCGGTGTCGCCCTTGCCGTAGCGCTTGCTGAGCGCCTCGATGCGGATGCCGGGGCTGTGCGAATCAGCCACCGACCGCCTCCGCCGGGTCGACCTTCAGCGCAGCACGAATGGCGACGATGCTCGCCAGCACGCAAATAACGAGAACTGCGCCGAGGGCACGTCCGGCATCGCCGGTTTCCAGCAGCACGTTCCTCGGGAAGACCGGCGCCCACAGCGTGGCCGCGAGCTTGCCGACAATGATGCCGATCACGCCGAGCCCGAGCGCCTGCTGCAGGATCATCCAGGAAATCGTGCTGTTCTTCGTGCCGATGAGCTTGAGCACGGCAATCTCGCGGATCTTGGCCATCGTCAGCGTGTAGATGATGAACGCGACGATCGCCGCGCTGACGATGGCGAGGATGACGAGAAAAAGGCCGATCTGCCGCGCCGAGGTTGCAATGAGCTTGCCGATCAGGATGTCTTCCATCTGCGCGCGCGTATAGACCTGCAGCCGCTTCCAGCGCCGGATCGGCTCAGCCACATCTTCGGCCGCGTAGCCGGGCGCAAGCTGCACCAGCACCGCGTTGACGTACGGGTTGACGCTCTGCGAAGCGATCACCGCATCGAGCACACCCGGGGCACCGGGCAGGTCGAACGCGGGGTTGGCCGCGGTGCGACGGCGTTGACGCACGATCGCGTCGTTGTCCTTCAGGAACTGCGCCTGCTGCGCGTCCTTCAGCGCAACGAAGATCATCGGGTCGCCGCTCGATGAAACCATGCGCCGGGTGAGGCCGACGACGATATGGTCGTTGCGCCGGATCCGGATCCGGTCGCCCGGGCGGAACCCGGTCGCCACATCCGCGACAGCTTCGTAATGATTGCGCGTCAGGTGTCGGCCGGCGACCAGATGGCCGGGCTGACCGGGTTCGCCGGGCCCTCCGGGAGCGACGCCGACAACCATGCTCCGCACATCCCGCTCGCCCCGGCGCACCTGCATCGTCTGGTACGTGACGTTGGCGGCGCGCGCGACGCCGGCAATCGAGGCGATCGCGCGCCAGGTGTCGTCGTACACGCTCGACGCCTCGGCGTACGGGCCGAGCGTGTCGCGCTGGACCACCCACAGGTCGGTGCCGCTGCTGCCGAGCAATACCCGCGCGTCATCGACCATGCCACGGTAGACGCCGGCCATGGTCAGCGTCGCGCCGATCAGGAGCCCGAGTCCGACCCCGGTGAAGACGAACTTTCCCCACGCCTGCAGGATGTCGCGACCCGCGAGGCTGATCACGGCGACACTCCGGGCACCCGGTCGACGACGGTGATCCGGGTACGCGTATTGAGCATCGTATGGCTGTAAACGACGACGCTCTCGCCGCCTTCCAGCCCGTCGAGGATCTGTGTGCGCCCGTCGAGGTCGGCGGCGCCCACGCGAACCGGCGTGAACTTGATCGAACCTGCCTCGACGACCCACACGCCGAGTGCTCCGTCGTTTCTGTGCACGCTCGCGTTGGGCACGGTTGGACGCGGGTCGAGCGGGGGCAGCTCGACCGACACTTCGGCCAACTCGCCGATCGACGGCAGCGGCTGCGGAACGTGGTCGAGAACGACTCTTGCCAGAAGCTCCTCGGTGATCGCATCGGCCTTCGGTTCGACACGCACGACGCGCGCGGCGAGCGCCTGGTCACCGCGTGACCGCAGGGTGACCCGGGCGGGCAGACCACCGCGAAGGCCGCCCGTACGCAACTGGTCGAAGCGCGCATTGATCCACAGGCTCGCCGGGTCGATCACTTCGAGAACCCACTGGCCGGCGACGAGCGAGGTGCCGGGATCGGCGCTGCGCGCCGCGACCAGGCCGTCGACCGGAGCGACCAGGCGCATGTTGGCGCGTTGGCGCAGCGCGCCGTCAAGATCGGCGCGCGCTCGCTCGACTTCACGGCGGGCACCGTCGAGATTCGCGCGGGCGGCGAGCAAGCCCGCTTCGGCCAGCCGCTGCTCGTGCCGTCGCGCCTCGGTTGCTTCGGCGCTGATCGCGCGCGCCTGCAGCAGTTGCTCGTAGCGGCGCGCCTGCGTCTCGGCGTACTGGCGGCGCGCCGACATGTCCGCTTCCTGCGCTTGCGCGCTCGTCACGCCGGCGCGCGCCCGCTCGAGTGCGGAGCGGTTGGCGTCGACCCGTTGATCCAGATCGACGGGATCCATCTCCCCGAGCAACTGACCGGCGCGCACGGTGTCCCCGACGTCGACGAGCACGCTTCCCAGACGACCTGCCTGCGTGGGACCGATCCGGTACGTGTAGCGCGATTCGACGATGCCGATCCCGTACAGCGCCGGCGCCACCGCAACGCTGCCGACGATCGTCGTCGTGACCGGAACCCGGGCGAGCGGCCCCGATCGCATGACAACCCATGCGAACAGCGCGAGCAGCAACGCGAGCACACCGGCGAACGCCAGTGTGCTCGGTCGGACGAGCGGCCGCTTCATCGTGTACGGGCGATGCCGCGCCGGTAGATCGCGAACGCGCCCGGCGCTTCGCGCCGGATCAGCGCGACGTCGTCGGCAACCAGCGATTGCATGACCAGGCCCTGAATCGTGCCGATGAAAAGAATCGCGGCAGCGGCGGTCTCGAGATTCGCGTCGAGTTCGCGCTGCGACTTTCCCTGCTCGAGCAGGATGACGAGTCGCTCGCGATAACGTCCGAGCAGCACTTGTGCTGCGCGCTTCGCACCGGTGCCGCCGGCGCGCTGCAGTTCACCGAACAGCATTCGCGGCACCCCTGGATGTTCGGCGAGGAATTCAACGTGCGCGAAGAACATCGCTTCGAGCGCCGCAAGCGGCGACTTCGCATCGCGCGCCGCGCGTTCGATCCGTTCGATCAGCCGCTCGGCCACCCATTCCATCACCGCCTGCCAGATCGCGTCCTTGCTCGGGAAGTGCCGAAACAGCGCGCCCTGCGTCACCTGCATGCGCGCCGCGATCGCCGACGTCGTGATCTCGCTGGGGTTCTGTTCAGCGGCCAGATCGACGACCGTCGTGACGGTGAGCGCGCGCCTCTCGTCGGCGGGCAGATTCTTCGAGCGGTTGTCCACGGCATTCCGTATAAGATAGTGACCTATTACTATCTTCTTTGATTCGGCGCGCCATGTCCAGCTCGTTCGCGTCACACTTTCAGACCCTGCAGCAGCCTTGGCGCTAGCCCTTGCGAAACCGTCGACCGGCCATCCCTTGCACGTCAGAACCGAAAGGTAGCTCGCACATACAGGTCGTCGTCGCGGCGAGCGTGGAGTGTGCCTGTCGGAAGGTCGATCTCCTCGCGTCGACGCAAACGGGCATCGAGCTGCCAAGCCTGGTTGACACGCCATACCCAGCGCGCTTCGATCAGCGAGTTGTTCGGCCGGAAGTCGCTCGATAGCAGCCA
>Ga0172382_10007805_pt1 | contig 15086 bp, 10 predicted proteins | sample Leawel138RmetaG_FD_122245 | JGI IMG/M metagenome (GOLD analysis project Ga0172382, IMG submission 122245) | Leachate microbial communities from a municipal landfill in Southern Ontario, Canada - Leachate well 138R metaG | ecosystem: Engineered > Solid waste > Landfill > Unclassified | place...
CGAGGAAGGCGGCGCCTATGGGAAAGGCGAAATCCGCGCCGAATTGGATATAGCGCCGGACATGTGGTTCTTCGGCTGCCACTTCGAAGGGGATCCGGTCATGCCCGGCTGCCTGGGACTCGATGCCATGTGGCAACTGATCGGGTTCTACCTCGGTTGGTGCGGCGGCCCCGGTCGCGGCCGCGCGCTGGGTGGCGGCGAGATCAAGTTCTCTGGACAAGTGACACCGAAGAATCGGCTGGTGTCCTACCAGATCGACATGAAGCGCGTCATCAAACGGAAGCTCTTCATGGGCATCGCCGACGGCATCATGTCTGTGGATGGACGCGAGATCTACGTCGCCAAAGATCTGCGCGTCGGCCTTTTCACCTCCACTGAAAACTTCTGAGGTCATTGCAATGCGTAGGGTTGTCGTTACCGGTATCGGCATCGTCTCTTCCATCGGCAACAACAAACACGAGGTCCTGGAGGCGCTGCGCGCTGGTCGCTCGGGCATCCGCTTCAGTGAAGAATATAAGGAGCTGGGCTTTCGCAGCCAGGTTTACGGTCCGATTCTCGGGTTGGATCTGGAGGCGTCGATCGATCGTAAATTGCGCCGCTTCATGGGCGACACTGCCGCGTACAACTACTTGGCGATGCGCGAGGCGTTGGAAGACGCCGCACTCGACGAAGCAATGATTTCGAATCCGCGTACCGGCCTGATCGTTGGCTCCGGCGGCGCCTCCACGGCCAATGTGGTGCTCGCCGCCGACATCCTGCGCGAGAAGGGCGTGAAGAAGATCGGCCCCTATGCCGTGACCAAGACCATGTCCTCGACCACCTCGGCGATCCTGGGCACCGCCTTCGGCATCAAGGGCGTCGGCTATTCGCTCAGCTCCGCCTGTTCGACCAGTGCGCACTGCATCGGCCATGGCGCCGAACTGATCCAAATGGGCAAGCAGGACATCGTCTTCGCCGGCGGCGGCGAAGAGGTGCACTGGACCATGAGCTGCCTGTTCGACGCGATGGGCGCATTGTCCTCCAAATACAATGCAACACCGGAACAGGCCTCGCGCCCCTACGATGTCAATCGCGACGGCTTCGTGATCTCCGGCGGCGGCGGTCTGGTGGTGCTGGAGGACCTGGAACACGCGCGTCGGCGCGGGGCAAAAATCTACGCGGAGCTGGTCGGCTACGGGGCGACCTCGGACGGTTACGACATGGTCGCGCCCTCGGGCGAGGGCGCCGTCCGCTGCATGCGCCAGGCCCTCGAGCATGTCGAGGGCGCGATCGACTACATCAACGCGCACGGCACCAGCACGCCGGTCGGCGATACCAAAGAACTGGAAGCGGTGCGCGCGGTGTTCGGCGACCAGGCACCGCCCATCGCGTCCACCAAATCGCTGACCGGCCACGCCCTCGGCGCCGCCGGCGTCTGCGAAGCGATCTATTCCCTGTTGATGCAGGAGGCGGGCTTCATCGCCGCCAGCGCGAATATCGAGGAGCTTGATCCGGAGGCCGCCGATCTGCCGATCGTACGGGAGCCGGTCGAGAACGCGCGTCTGGATACCGTGATGTCGAACAGCTTCGGCTTCGGCGGCGCTAACGCAACGCTGGTATTCAAACGCTTCGCAGCCTGACCGGATGCCCGGCCACTGAGGCGGTCCGATACGGTCGCCTCAGTGGCCGGGCAGCAACGCTGTCAGACGTTGGCGGGCGTGAAGGTTTCGGTGGCGATCCGCCGCCTCTCCTTCACGAAATTGCGACCCAACAAGACGGCGTCGTCGACATCGAACACCTCCGCCGCCTCGCTGAACAGGCTCTCGTCTTCTTCCGCTTCGTGCCGCTCGATCAGTTCCCGCAACACGCCGAAGGTGCGTCGCCAATACGGATTGTCGATATCCATGGCATACAAGGTCTCCAGCAATTCCTCTATGTCCTGATGCTCGAGAATGCTGTGGGACGCCCGTCGTCGCATCTCCTCGGACATTGCCAGTCGCGCATACAGCGTCCGTTCTTCGATGGCCATATGCACGCACAACTCTCGGGCCAGATGACTGAACAGGCCCAGTCGCCGCTCGTCGTCCGTTTCGCTGTCGATCATCGCCAGCAGCGTACGGTGCGATTCATGATCGGCGCGCCATTCGTCAAACATATTGGGCATAGTAACGTCTCTCGTGTTGAATACTGCGATTGAGGGCTGACGATGGCGGGCATCCATCATGCGGCGGATGCCCGTCTGTCGTTCATTTCTTGCCCACGGTATAGTCGCGTCGCACGGCGGGATCCTCCTCCGCTGCGCGCGCGGCGGCCCGGCGCTCGGCCTGTGTCGGCTCGGCGCTGACTTTATCCTGATCCTTCCGGCGCTCGTCCTCGTGCGCCTCGACGCCGCCGGACTCGACGAACTCCTGCTGCGCCTCGTTGTAACGGCGTGCAGACTCGCGATCGCCTTCACCTTGGTTGTCGCGCTTGTTCGTGTCGCTCATAACGAAACCCTCCGTTGTAGCTGCGGCCCACTTCTGTGCAGCTATCGTGCCAGCCGCTGCGGAAAACCCGGCAGCAACCGCCTCCCATGAGAGCGCCGAACCGGTGCACGCCGTCTCGCAAAGCGACAAAAAAAGCGCGACATATCGGGACCAAACTTACAAACCGCCGACCCAAAGTTACAACTGTTTTTCGCTGGCGCGGCGGGGTGTATCGGCACGGTGAGTCGGGTATCCTGGTGGCGTGTTTCGCAGCCGCTTGCAACCCGATCGCGCGCATGCCGAATTGCTACAGTCAACGTCTCGTAAATCCCTTTCGCGGCATCCTGAGCGTCGTCGAGAACGAAGCCGCCGACGCCGTCAGCAGCGACGGCGTGCATTGGGCACTGTACATACAGGGCGAAATCGAAGACGTGCGCATGAGCGACGGCAGCCTGCGCGAAGTCGTGCTTCCGGATATCAAGTTCGGCGACTGGTCCGCCGGCGACGGGCTCAAGCGTTCGCCGGTACGCAATGTCGCCGACCTCGAACGGCTCGACGCCATCGGCACGGATCTCCTCGACGCGGTGAAACAGGCTGCCGGGCACCTGCCCTTTCCATTGCGCGATCAGGACGAACTTTGGTTGCTCGATGAGGCCGACCGGCCGCTTGCGTTACTCGAGGTTGCCACGGACGAGACCAAGCGCGAGACGCCGCAGTCGCTGCGCTGGCGTCCGGGCGAAGTGGCCAAGATGCGGTTTGCGTCGCCCCACGCGCACGGCGCTGCAAACGCCGAGCACAGCGCAGGCCAGTGCGTGGAAGATCTGGTCAATCGTGCCTGCGGCGCACGACCACGCGCCCAGTGGTTCTGGCGCAGCAGCGATGGCGCAGGGATCGGTCAGGAAGGCGTGGGCATCGATCCCGCGCTCATCGGCCGCTCACTGCCCTGCTCCGACTTCCCGCCACTATTGCTTGCCACCGCCTGGGCGGATGCGACCGAACGCGCGCTGCTGGACGACTTCCTCGCCTGGCAGGCGCCCTGGTTGCTGGAACTTCAAAACCTGGATCGCGGCACGCGCGTGCGTCTCGAGCAGCAGGCGGCGCAGCGCGTCGATGAGATCGCCAGATGTCACCGCCTGTACCCGGAGGTCCTGGACCCGAACCGCATCACGGCCGCGCGGGTCGAGGCGCGACTGCGTGGGCTGGACCATGCGGACAGGCGCGACGACATCGACGACTTCGCGGTCGACGTCACCCTTATCCCTTACTACCGGGAATAGCGTCGGACCGATCTTTTGCCGGGCGGTGGCTTACCGGACCAGGCGGGTCGCCGTTCCAACATTCCAAACAGGGTGGGCCGCGACTGGCGCGGGCATTGCTTGCCTTCCGGCAGAGGCCATGCCTGGCGTGGCGCGGAGACGACGAATGCCGCACTGCGAAGCCCCCTGGATGGCCTGGCAAATCAGATGACGAAGCCCGATTCGGATATGGACGGCAATGCCCCGGACAGCTGCAAACTGGCCTTGCTGCTCATCGACGTCATCAACGATCTCGAGTTCTCCGGCGGCGATGCGCTGTTGACGCAGGCCCTGCCCGCCGCCGAACGGATCGCCGACCTCAAACGCCGCGCCCGCACGGCCGGTATTCCGGCGGTCTACGTCAACGACAACTTCGGCCGCTGGCGATCGGACTTCCGGCAGACCGTCGCGCATTGCCGCAACCCGGCGGTGCGCGGTCACCCGCTCGCGGAGCGGCTCGAGCCGGCGGCAGACGATTACTTCGTATTGAAGCCGAAACACTCCGGCTTTCAGTCGACGGTTCTGGACATGCTGCTCGAGCATCTGGGCGCGAGCCGGTTGATTCTGACCGGTTTCCGCAGCGACAGCTGCGTACTGTTCACGGCGGCCGACGCGCATATGCGCAACTGGCAGGTACTGGTCCCGGCCGACTGCACGGCCGCACGTACCACCGAGGAACACCGGCACGCGCTTGCGCTGCTCCAGCATAGCCTGGGCATCGACATCCGGCCGTCGACGGCATTGGACCTGAACGCGCTGCTGCAAGACTGACCCGCGCCGCGGAAAGGAGACCGCTGAAATGCGCATTGGACGAGTCGCAAGGTGGATTGGTACGGCGCTGCTGACGCTGATCGTCCTATTGATTCTGGTGCTGTTGCTGTTCCCACTGAACCTGCTCAAAGAGCCCATCGAGGACGCGGTCGCCGCTGCAACCGGACGCAACCTGAACATCGAGGGCGATCTCGATATCGACTGGGGGTTGCGTCCGCGCCTGGAGGCCGGCGCACTGCAGTTCGCGAATGCCGACTGGAGCGAGGAGCCGGTCATGGCCGAGGCCGGCGCCATCGCCGTCAGCATCGACATCCCGGCGCTGTTCACGGGCGAGCTGGTCATTCCGGAATTGCGCCTGGTGGAACCACGGCTGCTGCTGGAACGCCACGCCGACGGCCGCGCCAACTGGGAGCTGCGCGACGAGGAAGAGCCGCCCGAACCGACCCGGTTGCCGAACATCGAACGCCTGCAGATCGAGAACGGCCGCCTGCACTACCGCGAGCTGGACGGCAGTACCGACCTGCAAGTGACGGTCGTGTCCGGCGACCGCGCGGCACGCGATGCGAACGGCGCGCAAGCGCAGGACCTGCATATCAAGGGTGAAGGCCGGTTGAACGGCGAAGTTTTCGCCCTCGATGCACGCGGCGATTCGCTGCTCGGGCTCTATGACAGCGAGCAACCCTATCAGCTGCGCGTCGAATTGGAGGCCGAGGAGACGCAGATCAGCGTTGCGGGTGCGATGCGCGATCCGCAGGCGTTCGACGGCCTCGATCTCCAAATCGACATGGCAGGACCGGATCCCGCGCGCCTGAACAAGCTGCTCGCCATCGCGCTGCCAAACCTTCCGCCTTACCAGGTGCGCGGAAAGCTCCAACGCGAGGGTAAGGTCTGGCGCTTCCGCGACTTCGCGGGCGAAGTGGGCGACAGCGATCTACATGGCGACCTGATCGTCGATACGGCGGGCAAGTTGCCCATGGTGACCGCCGAACTCCAGTCGGAGACGCTCAATTTCGGTGACCTCGGCAGTCTGGTCGGTGGAGGGCCTCCCGAGGCCGGGGAAACCGCCTCGCCCGGAGAAGAGCACGCCGACGCGGCGGCGCAAGATCGCCTGCGCGTGTTGCCCGACGCCCCGCTCGACGTGGAAAAGCTGCAGGAGTTCAATGCCAAGGTCAGCTATCGGGCGACCCGCGTGAACGCGGGCGAACTGCCCATCGACGAGCTGATCGTCGATTTCGCACTGCAGGACGGCGAGATGCGCCTGAACCCGGTGAGCCTGCAGATCGGCGATGGCACCCTCCAACTCGAAATTCAGACCAAGACCAGCGCGCGGCCCGTGACGACACAGCTGTCGGCCGAGGTCCGCAATCTCGATCTGCGCCGGGTGTTGAGCACCCTCGAAGTCGGCGATGAGAGCGCCGGCACGCTGGCCGGGCGCGCCAAGCTCTGGATGACCGGCGACTCCATCGCCAAGCTGTTGGGCTCGGCCGACGGCGGCCTGTATCTGCTCATGAGCGGCGGCCATCTCGATCAGCTGCTGGTGGAGCTGGCGGGTCTCGACGCCGCCGAGAGCGTCGCGGCCGTACTCGGCGACGAGGAAAAAGTGCCTATTGAATGCGCCTACGCCGACCTGCAAAGCAACGACGGCCTGGTGCGGGTCGCGACCCTGGTGATCGACACCACCGACACCCTGTTCTTTGCCGATGGCAATATCAATCTCAAGCATGAAACCCTGAATCTGGAATTGCGCCCGGAACCCAAGGACTGGAGCCCGGTCTCGTTGCGTGGCCCGTTGCACATCGAGGGCAGACTTGGGGACATCGCGCTGCGCCCGGGTGCCTCGGTGCTCGCACGCGGCGCAGCCGCCGTGCTTTCCGCGGCGGCGGCCCCCTTCGCGGCATTGCTGCCATTGATCGAAACCGGTCCTGCCGAGGGCGAGGGCAGCCCGCTGTGCGGCGGACTCATGGAAAGCATGAAACGCGAAACCAAGCAGGAACAACGCGAGGAATGAGGATGCGGCATGTCACCGCACTATGCATGTTCGCTTGGCTGTCCTTCGGCGGCGCCGGCTGTGCCTTGTTCGGAACCGAGCAGGACGAAGCGGCCAAGGGCCCTGAAGCGGTGATCGAAGCGAACGTCAAAAAAGCTTTGATCGGTGCGCAGGACGTCGACGGCGCGGCGATCGGCATCATCGTAGAAGGCGGTCGGGTGACCCTGGACGGCTTCGTCGCCAACGCGGCGGAGCGCCGGCGTGCGGAACAGCTGAGCGAACGGGTCGAGGGCGTCGAGCAAGTGATCAACCGCATCGAGGTTCGCGGCGGCGATTAACCATGCCCTGTGCGGCCCTCAGGCCGAGCCGGTCAGCCGATCGGGGTCCTGCGATGGCAGACGGACGATGACACGCAGCCCGCCGGCCGCACGATTTTCGGCCCGTACCTCGCCGCCGTGCAGCCGGATGGCGCGTTGCGCGATCGCCAGACCGAGCCCGGCACCGCCTTGCTGGCGCGAGCGCGCCGTGTCGGCGCGTACGAAGGGCTCGAACAGCGCAGTCAGCAAGGGCTCCGGCACCCCGGGCCCACGGTCGCAGATATCCACTCGCAAGAACCCGGGGCGCTCGCCGTCAGGCTGCAACCGGATGTCGATGCTGGAGTGTTCCGCGGTATGCCGCAGCGCATTGCGGAGAATGTTCTCGAGCGCGCTGTGCAGCAGCCTCGGATCTCCGTACACGTACAAGGCGTCGGGCGCATGCAGCTCGATACGCCGACTCTGGTCGACCGCCTCGAAGCGCGCGTCGTCGACCACGCCCTGCAACAACGCCCGCATGTCGACGCTCTCCCGCCCCGACGGATGGTCCTGGGCCTCCAGCCGGGCGAGCGCCAGCAACTGACCGATCATCTCGTTGAGGCGCTCCGCCTCCAGCGCAATACGATCCAGCTCCTTGTGAACCGTGGCATCGCTGCGTGTGCGGGCCAGCTCCAGCGCGACCTGCAGGCGCGCCAAGGGCGAACGCAACTCGTGGGAGACGTCGCCGAGCAGCCGTTTGTGCGAGTGCAACAGCGCTGTCAGCTGTTCGGCCATGCGATCGAAGTCGTGCGCCAGGTCGGCGATCTCGTCACGCCGGTCCCCGAGCCCCGGGGCGACGCGCAGGGCGAGATTGCCCTGGGCATATTCGCCGGCGGCATCGCGCAACCGGCGCAGCGGAAGGGTCAGATAGCGCGCCAGCAGGAAACACACCAAGCCGCTCACCAGTGCCGCAACCAACACCGGCAAGGCCAGGACCCGCGGCCGGACCAGCAGACGTTGCAGGGTGACCCCGGTGAAGTCGGGAACCAGACGATAGCGGGCGCCGTCCGGCGTCCGGATCAGCGTGACATCGCGAGCGCGCCGATCCCTCCCCTCGCCCGCGACCAAGGAACGTTGCAGGCGATCCTGCACATACTCCGGCACCGACCGGCCCAACAGTTCGTGACCCTCTACGTCGATCACCAGCAGGGGCACCAGCTCCTGGCGGTCGTAACGCCGTAACCAGTTCTTCAAGCCTTCGACGCCGCCGGTCGCTGCGGCGGCCCGCGCCGCATCGACGGCCTGGCGCAGCTGCACGCGAGGCGAGACCTCGCCCTGCTGCTCGCGCTGGTGTTCCAGAAACAGGTTCGCCGCCAGGATGGTCGCCAGCGCGAACAGCGCCAACGCGGCCCAGAATGATACGAAGATCTTCCAGAACAGGCTGTGCATCGCCTCAGGTCCTCAGATACTGGTAACCCGCACCACGCACGGTCTTGATGCGCTCACGGCCGTCTGGAAAGCTACCGAGCTTACGGCGCAGATTGCTGATGTGCATGTCGATGCCGCGATCCCAACGCCCCAGCTCGCGGCCAAGCGCGCGGCGCGACAGGTCCGACTTGGACACCAGATGACCGGCCGAGCCGACCAGCACCTCCAGTACCGAATATTCGGTGCTGGTGACGCTCAGCGCGCGGCCGCCCACCAATACCTCGCGGGTCCCCGGTCGTAATTCCAGATCGCCGATGCGCAGCGGCTCCAGGCCGGCCGCGTCTTTGGGATCCGGCGCCGCACGACGCAGGATGGCGCGTATACGCGCCACCAGGACCCGAGGATTGCTGGGTTTGGCAAGATAATCGTCGGCGCCCAATTCGAGACCGAGCACGCTGTCGACGTCGTCACCGCGCGCGGTCAGAATCAACACTGGCAACGCCGAAGCCGGTCGCAGCGCCCGCAACACGTCGAAGCCGTTCTTGCCAGGCATCATCACATCGAGCAGCAGCAAGTCGTAGTCGACCGCCTGCGCGCGCGCCAACGCGGTCTCGCCGTCGTGGACCGTATCGACGACAAAACCCTCCGCCTGCAAATACTCGCTGAGCATCGTGCAGAGTTCGACGTCGTCGTCCGCCAGCAGAATCCGCGTCATCGCTATACCCGTAAGCTGAAATGCAAGCTCCGGCACACTGCTGCACAGGGCCGAAAGCCGTTGCATTGGGAGTCTGCCACAGCCTGTGGGCAGGGTCGCCGCCTTTACACAGATTGACATGGATCATGTCGCGCACACCGCCTGCGACATCATGTCGCATTCTACGGGCCGCGCCGCGCCGTTAGCATGGGACCTGGTAACGACGTGAAGGGAGACGGGCATGAAGTTTTTGAGTTGCGGTTGGAGTTGCGGTTGGAGTTGGGGTTCGATTACCGGTCTGATGGTCTGTCAAATGGCCGTGGCAGCCACCGGCGATGACGCGACGGAAAAATCTGTCGCAACCGCGCTCGGTGAAGTCGTGGTGACCGCGCCCATGATGCATGCGCCACTGGTGGTCGAGACCGATCCCAAGGCGCCGCGCCAACCGGTCCCGGCCCATGACGGCGCGGATTATCTGAAGACCATCCCGGGATTCTCGGTGATCCGCAAAGGCGGCAGCGACGGCGATCCCGTGTTCCGCGGCATGGCGGCGTCGCGCCTCAATATCCTGCTCGACGGTGAAAACCTGTTGGGCGGTTGCGGCATGCGCATGGACCCGCCCACCGCCTACATCTTCCCCGAATCCTACGACCGCATCACCGTCATCAAGGGCCCGCAGACGGTACTCTACGGACCGGGCAACTCGGCGGGCACCGTGCTGTTCGAACGCGACATCAAGCGTTTCGAGCCCGCCGGCTGGACCTTCAACGGCAGCCTGACCATGGGCAGTTTCGGCCGCAACGATCAGGTCGCCGATCTGCGCGCCGGAACGCCGGATTTCTATTTTCAAGGCGGCGCCACCCGCTCGGATTCCGACAACTACGAAGACGGCGATGGCACCGAGGTCCATTCCGCCTACACGCGTTGGAGCAGCAGCGCCGCCATCGGTTGGACGCCGGATGCCAATACCCGGCTCGAAATCTCCGGCGTCCGCAGCGACGGCGAGGCGGCCTACGCCGACCGCGGCATGGACGGCTCCAAGTTCGCCCGCGAAAACGTCGGCATCAAATTCGAGAAGAACCATGTCTCGCAGCGCGTGGACAAGATCGAGGCACAGGCCTATTACAACTACGTCGATCATGTCATGGACAACTACAGCCTGCGCGACGTCGCCAATACGGCCGCCAGGATGGTGAGTAATCCGGACCGCGAGACGACCGGCGCTCGCGCCGCGATCGGGCTGCACCTCGGCGCCGCGACAGACGCCACCCTGGGCATAGACTACCAGGCGAACACCCACAGTCTGCGCAGCGCCATGGGTGCTATGGCCGAGAGTTATCGGCAGATGGCGCGCGTCGAGGACGCCGAGTTCCGCAACTATGGCCTGTTCGGCGAGGTGACACAGTATCTCGGCGAACGCGACAAGTTGGTCGGCGGCCTGCGCCTCGACGATTGGCAAGCCGAGGACCAGCGCGCCACCCTGCGTATCGGCAGCGGCATGATGGCCCAACAGGTCGTGAATCCGACCGCGGACCGTACCCGCGACAAACTGCTCTCCAGTGGCTTCGCACGCTACGAACGCGATCTGGCGAGCATGCCCGCCACCGCCTATGCGGGCGTCGGCCACACCGAACGCTTCCCGGACTACTGGGAACTGATCGGCGCAGGCAAGGAAGCGGTCGACAGCCTGAGTGCGTTCGACGTGGACCCGGAAAAGACCACGCAGCTCGATGTCGGCCTGATCTATAGCACCGATCGACTCAGCGTATCGCTGTCCGGCTTCTACAACCGGATCGACGACTTTCTCATGGTGCAATCGAACTATGTGAAGCCATCTCTCTCGGGCATGGGGACCCGCACGGCGACCGTGGTGCGCAACATCGAGGCGACCACCTGGGGTGGCGAGGCCGGCATCGATTACCGCCTCACCGACACCTGGAAGGCGGATGCCTCGCTCGCCTACGTGCGCGGCGACAACGACACCGACGGCACGGCGCTGGCCCAATTGCCGCCGCTCGAACTGCGTCTCGGGCTGGGTTACGACAACGGCACCTGGTCGGCCGGTTCGTTACTGCGGCTGGTGACGGAGCAGGACCGCGTCGACATCGGCAAGGGCAACATCGTCGGTCAGGACATCGGCCGTACGCCGGGCTTTGGCGTGTTCTCGCTCAACGCCGGCTATCGTCCGAAGAAAGGCATATTGATCGCCGCCGGCGTCGACAACCTGTTCGACAAGACCTATGCCGAGCACATCAGCCGCTCCGGCGCCATGATCGCCGGCTTCGAACAGACCACGCGCGTCAACGAACCCGGGCGCAATCTTTGGATCAAACTGAGCGTTGCGCTCGACTGACCCGGGAGCGTTGCGCTCGATTCACCCAAGCTGGATACCCTCGGGCTTCTTAGATATCGAACGCGACCCCGCATAACTTACCCGCCAGGGCCGCGTCTCGATCGAGGCGCAGCCCAGTGGGAACCTGCCAGCGCGACGGCCGAGCCGGCACTCGAACGTACATCGCACCGTCCGCAGGGGGATAGGCGCGAGTCGCGCAACTGCGTCAATCACCGCAGCGCGGAGACCGCGTTTCCAGCGAGATCCAGACGTTTTGCCGACACCTTCTCCGCCGTACCCAGTTCCTGCGCGAACAACGAGACGCGGAACTCTTCTATCAGCCAGCGATAATGCTGCACGGACTCGGGTACAGCGCCGCGCCCGCGGCCGCCGTCCAGGCGCTGTTTGCAGCTTTCCCAGTGCGGCGCGATCTGCAGGGCGAGCGGTCGGTCTTTGGCCGGATTTTGCTGGAGGCGGTCCAGGCGTTTGCTGATGGCCTTGAGGTAGCGTCCGAGGTGTTTCAATTGAGCGACCGGCGTATCGAGAACGAAGCCGCTGTAAATCAGATGGTCGAGCTGGTCGCGAATATCGTTCAGTGCGGCAAGCCAGGCCGGTGAGATAGCGCCCTTGATGCGCTTCTGGATGGCGTGGTATTCGGCAAGCGCATCGCCCACGGCCTTGCAGACGGCGTCGGCAACCTGCACCAGATCCTGCTCGGCACGCGCGGCGGCCGCCTCGAAGGCGGCGCGATCGCGCGGCACCTCGGCCGCCGCATACAAGGCGACCTCGGTGATACGTTCGATCAGATCGGTCTTGAGCTGTTCGCATTTGCCGGCGGCCGCGTAGTTGAGACACATCGGGTGGATGCCCGGCAGGTTTCTCTCCAGGTAACGCAGGCTTTTTGCCGCACGTAGTCGAAACAAGGCCAGAGCGCCGGCACGGTGCGCGGCCTGTGCCTTGTCCTGGGCGTCCAACAGGCGCAGGTGCACGGACCCGTCCTGCGCGACCAGCGCCGGATAACCGCGCAAGGTCAGGCCCTGCTGTTCGATCTCCACGAATTCGGGCAGTGCGTCCAGGTCCCAGTCGGTCAGGTTGTCACGTTCGTACTTCGCCGTCGGCAGGCGTTCGAAGGTGGCAACCGCCTGTGCGCCGACCTCCCCTCTCAGCCGCGCGAGATCGCGTCCGCGCGCAAGCAATTTGCCCGTGGCATCGATCACGCGAAAATTCATGAAGAGATGCAGCGGCAGCTGCCCGCTCCGCCAGGCGTCGGCGGGAATTGCGACGCCGGTCATTCTTTGCAGCTGGTCTGCAAACTGGTCGAGCAGGCTGCCGCCTCCCGCGACCAGCGCCTGCTGTACCGCGCGCGCAAAGTCCGGTGCCGGCACGAAATGCCGGCGCAAGGACTTCGGCAGCGACTTGATCAATGCGACGAGCTTTTCTTCGAGCAGACCCGGCACCAGCCAGTCGAACTGCCGTGCGTCAAGCTGATTGAGCGCCGCCACCGGCACCTGCACCGTCACACCGTCGTCGACATGACCCGGTTCGAAGTGATAGTCCAGCGCCAGACGCAACCCGTTGACCTCGATCCAGGGCGGGAAATCGTCCGCCGTCACACCGGAAGCCTGATGCTGCATCAGGTAATCACGGGTCAAATTCAGTGCGTCGCGTTCGGCATCGGAGGCGCGTTTGTACCAGCGCTCGAACTGCGACCCGTTGCAAATGTGCCCGGGAAGCCGTTCGTCGAAGAACCGGAACAACAGCTCCTCGTCTACCAGCACGTCGCGTCGACGCGACTTGGCCTCCAGCTCCAGGACCTCTTCGATCAGCCGGCGATTGTGCTCCAAGAACGCCGCCTTACTGATGAACTCGCCCGGCACCAACGCCTGGCGGATAAAGAGTTCGCGTGCCTCGATCGGATTCACGCGGCCGTAATCGACCTTGCGGCCCGGTGTGAGCACCAGGCCATAGAGCGTGGTCCGCTCGCTGGCGACCACCTGTCCGCGATTCTTTTCCCAATGCGGGTCCGAGTAACTGCGCTTGATCAGATGTTCTGCGAGGCGTTCGATCCATTCGGGCTCGACACGCGCAACCGTACGCGCATATCGGCGCGCGGTTTCGACCAGATCGGCGGCGACGATCCATTTGGGCGGCTTTTTGAACAGCACCGAGCCGGGAAACAGGTTGAGCGAAATCCCGCGTGCACCGGTGTACTCGTGCGTATCGCTTTTGAACGCCACGTTGCCCAGCAGACCGGTTAGCAATGCGCGATGCATCGGCTCGTAGCCACCCTCCACTTGATTGAGGCGCATGCCCATCTCCAGGGCCAGCCCATGCAACTGCTGGTGCACGTCGTGCCATTCGCGCATGCGTACATAAGAGATGAAGTTGGTCTGACACAGCTTGCGCAGCTTGGCCTGGGACAGATGCCGGGCCTGAGCGTGATAAAAATCCCACAGCTTCACGAAGCCCAGGAAATCCGACTGCTCGTCCGCGAATTGCTTGTGCTTTTCGTCGGCGGCCTGCTGCTTGTCCATGGGCCGTTCGCGCGGATCGGGGATGGACAGCGCGGACGCGACGATCAGCAGTTCGCGAAGACAGTGTTCGTCATGCCCCGCAAGGACCATACGGCCGATCCGGACGTCCACCGGCAGTCGCGCCAGCTGCCGACCGAGGTCGGTCAATCGGTCGTCCGCATCCACCGCGCCGAGTTCGTGCAGCAATTTGAAGCCGTCGCGGATGTAGCGCCGGTCGGGCGCTTCGACGAAGGGAAAGTCCTCGATATCGCCGAGCTTGAGCGCCAGCATCTGCAGGATCACGGACGCAAGGTTGGTGCGCAGAATCTCCGGCTCGGTGAAGGCCGGGCGCGTATTGAAATCGTCTTCGCTATAGAGGCGGATGCAGACACCGGGCCCCAGCCGTCCGCAACGCCCGGCACGCTGGTTGGCGGAGGCCTGGCTGACCGGTTCGATCGGCAAGCGCTGCACCTTGGTGCGATGACTGTAACGGCTGATGCGCACCAGTCCGGTATCGACGACGTAACGGATGCCGGGCACGGTCAGCGAGGTCTCCGCGACGTTGGTCGCCAGCACGATGCGCCGTGCCGAATGCGCCTTGAAGACTTCGGCCTGCTGGGCCGCGGAAAGCCTTCCGAACAGCGGCAGGATCTCGGTCTGCGGCGGATGGTGTTTGCGCAGCAGCTCGGCGGATTCGCGGATCTCGCGCTCGCCGGGCAGAAACACCAGCAGATCGCCTGGGCCTTCGCGGGCAAGTTCGTCGATCGCGGCCAGCAGGGCCTGGCCACGGTCGCGGTCCCGATCGTCTTCGTCATCGGACTGCAGAGGGCGATAACGGACTTCCACCGGATAGGTACGCCCGGAGACCTCGATGATCGGCGCGTTGCCGAAGTGCCGGGAGAAGCGTTCGGGATCGATGGTCGCGGAGGTGATGACGAGCTTCAGGTCCGGGCGCCGCGGCAGTAGTCGTGCGAGGTAGCCCAACAGGAAGTCGACGTTCAGCGAGCGCTCGTGTGCCTCGTCGATGATGATCGTGTCGTAGGCCCGCAAGTCCGGATCGCCCTGGGTCTCTGCCAGCAAGATCCCGTCGGTCATCACCTTGATGTAGCTGTCCGGGCCGACATGGTCGGAGAAGCGCACCTTGAAACCGACCGCGCGACCTATACCGCTGTGCAACTCCTCGGCGATGCGCGCGGCCAGGCTGCGTGCGGCGATCCGCCGCGGCTGGGTATGCCCGATGAGTCCGGCGACGCCACGGCCGAGCTCCAGACAGATCTTCGGTAACTGCGTGGTCTTGCCCGAGCCCGTTTCACCGCAGAGAATCACGAC
>Ga0172382_10007806_pt1 | contig 15086 bp, 19 predicted proteins | sample Leawel138RmetaG_FD_122245 | JGI IMG/M metagenome (GOLD analysis project Ga0172382, IMG submission 122245) | Leachate microbial communities from a municipal landfill in Southern Ontario, Canada - Leachate well 138R metaG | ecosystem: Engineered > Solid waste > Landfill > Unclassified | place...
CGAGCCGCGCCCCGCCATCAGCGCATCCGCAAATCCCAGCTGATCCGTCCGCTTCACCGCCATCGACGCACTCCTGATCCAACACCAGGGAATCACGTCCAGCAGGTTTCGCAACACTCCCCTATTGGGGAGAGAAGACTACTTGCCGCCGCGCACCTGGACGGCCACCCACGGGAAGTCGGTGAACACGCCGTCGACGCCGCTGGCGTAGAGGGCGCGCAATAGGGCGTGGACGTCGCCGTAGGCCTCCGGGGCGGTCCCGCGCCGCAGCGCCTCTGGCAGGAAGTGGTTCTCGGCCCGGACGGTCCAGGCGTGGACCTGCAGGCCGGTGGCGTGCGCCAGGCCTACCAGCGGCGTGCCCGGCATCGCCGTCTCGGCCAGGTTCAGCACCAGCGGCAGCTCGACGCCGATCCCGTCGGCGTAGGCCTTGATCGCCTTCAGTCCCCCCGGCGTCAGCATGTCGGCGTAGCGGGCGCCCTTGCCGTCGGCCGGCCCGCCGTCGGCGGCTATGAGCTGGACGCGGCGCACCGGCGAAAGGCGGCGGAACCGCTGCAGGGAGTCCGGCTCGAAGCTCTGCACGATGACCGGCGAGCTGCGCGACTCCAGCCCCTGGATCTTCAGCGCGGCCGCCAGCCTGGGTTCGATGGCCAGGCCGACTCCGCGGAAGTAGGCCGGGTGCTTCATCTCTGGATAGATGCCGATGGTCCGCCCGGCCTTGGCGCTCTCGCCCCGGGCCAGTTCGACGATCTGGTGGAAGGTCGGGATGGCCTCGTTGCCGTCGTACTTGGCGTTGGCCGGCCGGATCTTCGGCAGCCGCTCGCGGGCCCGGAGCGTCTTCAGCTCGGCGAGGGTGAAGTCCTCGACGAACCAGCCCTCGACCTGCCGTCCGTCGATGGTCTTGGTCTTCTTGCGGCTGGCGAAGTTGCGCTTGGAGGCGACGTCGGTGGTGGCCGAGATCTCGTTCTCGTGCCGGGCGACGAGGACGCCGTCGCGGGTCGGCACCAGGTCCGGCTCGATGAAGTCGGCGCCCTGGCGGATGGCCAGCAGGTAGGCCGACAGGGTGTGTTCGGGAAGCTGGCCGCTCGCCCCGCGGTGGGCGATGACCAACGGCCGCTTGCCGGCGACCTGCGCCAGCGCCGCCGGCGCGGCCGCGGCGGCGAGACCCGCCGCGGCGAGGGCGCGGCGCGTCAGGCCCATCATGCGGCCGCCTTCAGCCGCTCGAGCAGCAGCGGGTGGAGGTCGAGGTTGGCGCAGCAGACGCTGCCGCGGCCCAGCACGTCGTCGCCGCCGTCGGCCTCGGTCACCTTGCCGCCCGCCTCGGTGATCAGCAGCGTGCCGGCGGCGATGTCCCAGGGCTTGAGATCCCGCTCCCAGAAACCGTCGAAGCGGCCGGCGGCGACATAGGCCATGTCCAGCGCCGCCGAACCGAAGCGGCGCACGCCGGCGACCCGCTGGGTGATCTGGTGCAGTTCCTTCAGGAACCTGGCGTGCTGGCCGTGGCCGAGGAAGGGAATGCCGGTGGCCAGCAGCGCTTCGTCCAGCCGCGTCCGGGCCGCGACCCGCAGCCGCCGGTCGTTGACGTAGCAACCCTTGCCCTTCTCGGCCCAGAACAGCTCGTTGGTGGCGGGATTGTAGGTCACCGCGGCGACGATGGCGCCTTCCCGCTGCAGGGCGATGTTGATCGCGAAGTGGGGCAGGGCGTGCAGGAAGTTGGTGGTCCCGTCGAGCGGATCGACGATCCAGGTGTGGGTCTTGTCGGTCCCCTCGATCAGGCCGCGCTCCTCGCCGAGGAAGCCGTAGCCGGGACGGGCCTTGGTCAGGGCCTCGAACAGCACCTGCTCGGCCTTGAGATCGGCGGCGCTGACGAAGTCGGCCGCGCCCTTCTTGGAGACCTGCAGTTCGGCCAGTTCGCCGAAGTCGCGGTTCAGCCCGCGGGCGGCCTTGCGGGCCGCATCGCTCATCACCTTCAGGAGGGCGGACTGGGTGGACATTGATGCTCCGTCGACGTCGAGGGGCCGGGATAGTGGCAGGGTGGGGCCAAGGCAAGGCGCCTAGCCGCGTTCGGCCAGCCCCCTGGCGATCTCGCGGTTGAAGGCCGCCACCGCCGCGGCGGGCCCCTCGGGATGGTTCCAGACGCCCGAAGAGACGGCCAGGAAGTCGGCCCCGGCTCGAGCGATCTCGCGGGCGTTGTCCACCGTGATGCCGCCGATGGCGACGCACGGGACTTCCATGGACTCCTGCCAGATGGAGAGGATCTCCGGGTCGGCGCGGGTCGGCGCTTCCTTGGTGGTGGTCGGGTAGAAGGCCCCGAAGGCGACGTAGTCGGCGCCGGCCTCGGCCGCTTCCATGGCCAGGTGTCGGCTGTCGTGGCAGGTGACGCCGACCATGCGGTCCTTGCCGACCAGCCGCCGGGCCTCGGCGTAGGACGTATCCGACTGGCCCACGTGGACGCCGTCGCAGTCGAGCTTTGCGGCCAAGTCCGGCCGGTCGTTGAGGATCACCGCCACGTCGCGGGCGTGGCAGATCGGGGTCAGCACGTCGACGGCGGCCTCGATCACCTCGTCGGGCGCGTCCTTCAGGCGAATCTGCAGGGCCGCCACGTCGCCGGCGTCCAGCGCGTGGGCCAGTTCGCGGCCGAAGGCGGCCAGATCGTCGATGGCGGGCGGGGTGATCAGGTACAGCCGGCAGGCGGGGAGGTCGCTCATGGCGGCTCTATATCAGCCCACGCGCAGAAGCGCCCTCAAGGCGTAGGCGACGGCGGCGGTCGCGCCGGCGCCGGCGATCGCGAGCCCTGCGAACCAGGCCAGCCGTCGCCACAGCGGGCCGGCGGGCTCGCCCTCGGGGGGCGGCTCAATGATAGCCCGCACCGGCGCTCACCTTTCCGCGGAACAGCCAGTAGACCCAGAAGGTGTAGCCCAGGATCACCGGCAGCAGGATCGCCACGCCCACCAGCATCAGCCCCAGCGCGTTGTCGGCCGAGGCCGCCTGGCGGAAGGTCATGTCGTAGGGGACGATGTTCGGGAAGAAGCTGAGCGCCAGGCCGATGTAGCCGGACAGGAAGACCACGCCGGCGCCGACGAAGGGCAGGGCGTGAGCGTGGCGGCGCAGCCCCGCCGCGACGAGGATCAGTCCGACCGCGCCGAGCGCCGGCACGGCGAGCAGCGGGGCGAGCCGGCCCATGTCGAAGCCTGCGCCCTGCCAGCCCCAGCGGGCGGCCACCTGCGGGTGCACGAACAGGGTCGCCAGGCTCACCGCCGCCAGCAGCAGGGCGGTTGCGGCCAGGCAGATCCAGGCCCAGCGGCGGGCGCGGCCGTGCAGCTCGTCTTCGGTCCGCCAGATCAGCCAGCAGGCGCCCAGCAGCGCGTAGCCGAACACCAGTCCCACCGCGACCAGCACGGTGTAGGGCGTCAGCCAGTCGTAGGGCCCGCCGGCGAAGGCGCCGTCGCGCAGCTCGATCCCCTGGATGAAGCCGCCGAGCACGAATCCCTGGGCGAGCGTCGCGACGACCGAGCCAACGTAGAAGGCGCCGGTCCAGAAGGCCTTGCCGCGTCGCCGCCCGCGGGCCCGGAATTCGAAGGCGACCCCGCGCAGGATCAGCGCCAGCAGCATCAGCAGCAGCGGCACGTAAAGCGCCGGGAACAACGCCGCGTAGGCCGCGGGGAAGGCGGCGAACAGGCCTCCGCCGCCCAGCACCAGCCAGGTCTCGTTGCCGTCCCAGACCGGGGCGACGGTGTCCATCATCACGTCCCGCTCCTCGGGCGTGGCGGCGAAGGGAAAGAGGATGCCCAGGCCCAGGTCCATTCCGTCGAGCAGCACGTACATCAGCACGCCGACGGCGATGATCGCGGCCCAGATCAGCGGCAGGTCCAGGGTCATTCGCCGGCCTCCGGCTTGGGATCGACGGGCGCGGCGGCGAGCGGCTGGCTGGGCTGCCGCGGCCCCGGCCTGTCGGGCGGCGGCTCGGCGGCGCCTTGGACCGGGCCCTCGGCGATCAGCCGCAGGATGTAGAGCGCGCCCACGCTGAACACGATGGCGTAGACCACAAGGAATCCCAGCAGCGAGGCGGAGACCTCGCCCGCCCCCACAGGCGAGACGGCGTCGGCGGTCCGCAGCACGCCGTAGACGACCCAGGGCTGGCGGCCGACTTCGGCGACGATCCAGCCGGCGATCACCGCGATGAAGCCGGTCGGCCCCATGGCCACGCAGGCCCGCAGGAAGCTGCGGTTCGCTTCCGGCCCGCCCCTGCGCCAATACAGCCAGGCGCCCCACGCCCCGAGCGCGATCATCAGCAGGCCCAGGCCCACCATCACCCGGAACGACCAGAAGACGATGGCCACCGGCGGTCGGTCCTCGGGAGCGAAGCTGGTCAGGCCGGGGACCTCGGCGGTGGTCTCGCCGGCCACGATCCAGCTGCCGATTTTCGGGATCGACAGTTCGAAGCGGTTGGATTCGGTCTCCCGGTCCGGCCAGGCGATGACGTGGAACGGCTGCTCGGCGCGGGTCTCCCAGAAGGCTTCGATGGCCGCCATCTTCGAGGGCTGGCTCTCCAGCATCTGCTTGCCGGAGATGTCGCCGACCACCAGCTGCAGGGGCGCGACCATGGCGAACATGCCGATCGCCATCCGAAGGGCGATGGCCGACTCCTTCTCTCCCGGCGATTTCAGGAGCCGCCAGGCGGCGGCCGCGGCCACCACCAGGGCGGTGGTCAGGTAGGCGGCCAGGACCATGTGGGCGAACCGCTCGGGGAAGCTGGGCGAGAAGATCACCTCCATCCAGCTGGTCGCCCGCAGCGAGCCGTCCTGCAGCCGGGTGAAGCCGCTGGGGTCCTGCATCCAGCTGTTGGCCGAGATGATCCAGAAGGCGGAGAGCACGGTGCCGAAGGCGACCAGCACCGTCGAGGCGAAGTGCAGCTTCGGCCCCACCTTGCGCCAGCCGAACAGCATGACCCCCAGGAAGCTCGCCTCGAGGAAGAAGGCGGTCAGCACCTCGAAGGCCAGCAGCGGGCCGATCACCGGCGAGACGACCGCGGAAAAGACGCTCCAGTTGGTGCCCAGCTGGTAGCTCATCACCACGCCCGAGACGACGCCCATGCCGAACGACAGGGCGAAGATCTTCACCCAGAACAGGTAGAGGGTCTTGAAGGCCTCGGCCTTGGTGGTCAGCCACAGTCCCTCGAGCACGGCGAGGTAGCTCGCCAACCCGATGGTGAAGCTCGGGAAGATGATGTGGAACGCGATGGTGAAAGCGAACTGCAGCCGCGCGAGCAGCAGGGCCTCGGCGTCCATCTCGTTCGAGCCTCCCACCGGGGCGCAGGCCGCGCCCCGTCCGAACCCGTCAACGCGCAAACTTCAGTTTGGCTCCGCGACGGCCGGTCGCGGCACGCCAGTTGCAAATGAGTTGCAACGGCGTTCGCATCTGGTACATAGGATCCAACTGCGAGGGGTTCGCAACTTGTACGTCTGCAACTGCAACGGGATCCGGGAACGCGAAGTGCGCGCCGCTATCGAGGCCGGCGCCCGGCGACCCGCGGAAATCTTCAGGGCCTGCGATTCCACGCCGCGCTGCGCGCGCTGCGTCTGCGACATGCGCGAGCTGCTCGACGAGCAGGCTGAAGCGCTGAAGTTCGCCGCCGAATAGGAGCGGGGCGCGCGCCCGCGCATCGGCGAGCGCAACTCACTTGCAAAGATTGCCTTTGACTTGCCGACCGGGCGCGCGGAATGGACGGGTCATGTCCGCGCGCGGCGAGCCCCGCGCCGGCCGGCGAGGGAGAGGTGAGATGCAGGGCGACAGGGACATCATCCGGCTGCTTAACGAGGTGCTGACCAACGAGCTCACCGCGGTCAACCAGTACTATCTGCATGCCCGGATGTACGAGAATTGGGGGCTGAAGCGGCTCGGCAAGATCACCTACGAGGAATCGATCGGCGAGATGAAGCACGCCGACATGCTGATCCGCAGGATCCTGTTCCTCGAAGGCCTGCCCAACCTGCAGGACCTGCACAAGCTGAAGATCGGCGAGACCGTCGCGGAGGGGCTGGCCGCCGACCTCGAAGTGGAGACCTCGGGCCGCCGTGCCCTGGTGGCCGGCGTCAAGCAGTGCGAGGAGGCCGCCGACTTCGTCTCCCGCGAACTGCTGGTGGAGATCCTCTCCGACACCGAGGAGCACATCGACTTCCTCGAAACCCAGCTCGCCCTGCTCCGTTCGCTCGGCGAGCAGAACTACCTGCAGAGCGCCCTGGGCGAACTCGAAGGCGAGGGCTGACGTCCGCGGGAGGTGACAGGTAGCGCTCCGCGCAACCGGTCACCGCCGTCCTTCGGTGACTGGTTGGCCGAAGGCCTACCCGTCACCCCGCAACCGCGCCATCCCGGCGGAGGCGTTATCGCCGCCTGTTCAGCCAGCGCCTGATGGTCGCGAAGGCGGCCGGCGCCACCAGGACGGCGGCCAGCAGCAGGTAGACGATGCGGGCCTCGTCCGGCATCAGCCGATCCGGTCGGCGACGGTCTGGGCGTTCGCGGGAGCCGGAGCAGCGGCCTGCTCCGGCGGCTCGGCCAGACCCATGAATTCCTTCACGGCATTGACGTAGGTGTGGGCGATGGTCCGCGCCTGGCCGACGCCGTAGACGCCGTTGCGCTCGAGCGTGGCGAGGTCGCCGCCGAGCGCGAAGATCATCCGGAAGGCCTCCTTCTCGATGATCCCGGTCGGCAGGATGGCGATGTTGTTGACCCGAAGCTGCTCGACGATGCTCTTCAGCGACTTGGGCCGTACGGCGGCCGGCAGGCGGGTGAGCAGGCAGGCGTGCTTGATCGGCCGGCGCAGCTTCTTCTCCGCGTTGGCGACGATCTCGGCCATCTTCAGCGCCTGCAGCGCCTCGAGCGCCGAGGAGGCGAGCGGGGTGATGACCAGGTCCGGCTTCACCGCGGTGAACGACAGTCCGACCCGGGCCGAGCCCTCGGTGTCCAGGATGATCCAGTCCGGCCTCTTGCCGTTCGCCTCGCGCAGGGCGTCGGGCAGGTCGATTTCGAAAGGGGCGGCATGCACGCTGATGGTGTTCGGGCGCCCGGGCAGCGAAGCCCAGTGCACCAGCGGCTTGTTGGGGTCGGCGTCGATCATCGCCACCCGATGTCCCTGCTCGGCCAAGCCAAGGGCCAGCAGCATGGACGCCGTCGTCTTTCCCGCACCCCCCTTGGGGCTGACAAACGCCACGGTCGGCAAGCGCTACACCTCGATCCGCTAAGGCTCCTGCGCGCATATAGGCCACACGAGCGGGTTTGGTTAAACCTCGCTCGCCTTACAGGCGGAAGGAAGGCGCCTCGCCGCGTTAACTCGTCGCGTCCTTGGCCTCGTCGCCCGCCCCGGGCGCGGCGGCGGCCTCAATGATCTTGCCGCGGCCGGTGACGTCGCTCTGCAGCTGCCGCGGGCGGGTGACCAGGGTCACCTTGCCCGAATCGCCCACCCTCAGGTCGGCGCGCTCGCGGGGCGCGAGACTGACCTCGCCGTAGTCGCGCACGTTGGCCAGCACCTCGGCGGCCTCCAGCTGCGAGAGGTCGGCGTCGGCCTGCTCGCCGATGTCCAGGGTCAGCGAGCGCGTGCGCCCCTGGACCGAGACGTCGGCGCGCCCCTCCAGGGTCAGCATCAGCCGGTCCTGGTCGTAGCCGTGGACCACAAGGGTGGCGTCGTCGTCCAGGCGGAATTCGGTGATCTTCGGCGCGGTGACGGTGATGGTGACGCCCCGCCAGCCCGGCAGGTCGTCGTCGCCGTCGATCCGGCCGCCGAAGACCTGCAGGCGCTCGACCAGCCGGCCGGGCCCGTTGACCACGACGGCGGCCGGTCCGTCCTTCTGGACGAAGCGGACCTCGGCGGGGATGTCGACGTCCAGGCTCTCGCCGTCGAACGGCAGCTCGCGGGTGGTCGGCGCGACCGAGCCTTCCCACCGAGGACCGTCGTCGTCGTGGTCCCATTCGTCGATGAACACGCCCCAGCGGTGGGTGAGCAGCTCCGGCCCGCCGAAGCTGACGGCGGCCCAGAAGCAGATCACCGAGGTGAAGAAGCCGGCGACGGCGATCAGGACGAGAGTGCGGATCATGGCGTGTCGTCCTTTCCGCTAGAGCGCCGGCTTGAGCAGGCGGAAGTGCAGCCGGCCGTACCAGACCAGGGCGTTCACCAGTCCGATGGTGATCAGGGTCAGCACGGCGCCGGCGGAGATCGAGCCGGCGATCAGGCCGAGGCCGGCGAAGATCGCCGTCGCGACCCCGCCGGGCGGATCGAAGAAGGGCCCGCCGACGAACACCGCTCCACCCGCAACGAAGACAGCGACCACCGCCATGGCGATGCCGAACAGGGCGCCGGCCACACCGATCAGCACCGGCAGCACGATCAGGAGGTCGAGGGCGCCCAGGCCGATGACCGCGAACACCGCGCCCACGGCGGCGGAGGGGTTCTTCTGCTCTTCCCAAAGGCGCAGCCCCGCCTCGGCGCGCAGCTCGCGAGCCAGCCGGTCGGGATCGCCGAGGGCCTGGGCCACGTCGGCCTCGCTGCGGCCGGCCGCCTCGCCCTCCACGAAGTGGGCTTCGTAGTCGGCGACGATGTCGTCGATGGTCTGCGCGGGCAGGCCCCGCAGGCCCTCGCGCAGCCGCGCCAGGAAGTCTTGCCGCGTCATTGCCCCTCTCCAAGGATCGTCGCGACGGCCCCCGAGAATCTCGTCCAGGCGGCCTTCTGGGTTTCGAAGCTCGCCCGGCCGGCGTCGGTCAGGCGGTAGTATTTGCGGGGCGGGCCGGCCGGAGACTCGACGAGGTAGGTCTCCACCAGCTTGTCGGCCTGCATGCGGCGCATCAGCGGGTAGATGGTGCCTTCGCCCATGTCGATCGCCTGCGAGAGCCGACTGGCGATGTCGTAGGCGTAACCGTCGCCCCGCGAGAGCAGCGCCAGTACGCACAGCTCCAGCACCCCCTTCTTCAACTGAACCTGGATGGTCTCGGTCACGTCGGCCCCGCGTCAGGGAAGTCACGGGTTCAGTTTCTCGCAAGGTATTGGGCGATGCAAGCTAGCGTGCATTAACTCGTAGTAAGGTGCGGCGTCAGCCTTCCTCCTCCTTTTTTTCCTCTCCCCCCCGCTTCGCGTCGGGGGGGAGGGAGGTCGGGCGAGATGCGGATGAGCAGAATGTTCGGAGCCTTTCGCCCGCCCGCCGGTTCTCCAGGTCTGACGAGATCTGGAGTTAGACGCGCATGCTCGACATCAGCTCTGGTGCCTTCTGGTTCGTGGTGACGGTGATCGGCGTCGCCCTGCTGGGGGCCGCGCTGGCCTGGGGCGCCGCCTACAACGCCCGCCGCGACCGCCGTAAGGACGCCCTCACCGAGGCGGCCACGCGGGAGCAGTACGACCACCCGAACGCCGGCGACAGCCAGGCCTCGCCCGACGCGGAGCACCGCCTGGAGGCCCAGCGCTAGACCCTTGGCGACTGCGCCGCTTCGCCACTAGGCTGCAACGAAAAGCCTTGGGGGAGGGCGCATGGCCGAAGCGGCGGCGGAAGGCGAGGGCGGACGGCGGCATGCGCTGGTGATCGGGGGCGCGTCCGCCGGCACCATCTTCGAGTGGTACGACTTCTACCTGTACGGCTCGCTGGCCGGCTTCATCACCCAGCACTTCTTTTCGGGCGTCAACGCGACGACCGGCTACATCTTCGCGCTGCTGGCGTTCGCGGCGGGCTTCGCGGTCCGCCCGTTCGGGGCGCTGGTGTTCGGCCGCCTCGGCGACCTGTGGGGGCGCAAGAACACCTTCCTGGTCACCATGATGCTGATGGGGCTGTCGACCTTCGTGGTCGGCCTGCTGCCAGGCTACGGGCAGATCGGCGTCGCCGCCCCGATCCTGCTGATCGTCATGCGTCTGGTGCAGGGGCTGGCGCTGGGCGGCGAGTACGGCGGGGCCGCCACCTACGTCGCCGAGCACGCGCCGCCGGGCCGGCGCGGCCTCTACACCAGCTTCATCCAGACGACGGCGACGCTCGGCCTGTTCCTCAGCCTGATGGTCATCCTGGCGGCCCGCACGGCGCTGGGCGAGGACGCCTTCGGCGCCTGGGGCTGGCGCATCCCCTTCCTGGTCTCGATCGTGCTGCTTGCCGTCTCGCTGTGGATCCGCCTGCGGCTCAACGAGAGCCCGGTGTTCCAGAAGATGGTCAGCGAGGGACGGGCCTCCAAGGCGCCGCTGACCGAGAGCTTCGCCCGCTGGCCGAACCTGAAGCTGGTGCTGCTGGCGCTGGTCGGCCTCACCGCCGGGCAGGCGGTGATCTGGTACACCGGCCAGTTCTACGCCCTGTTCTTCCTCGAGCGGATGCTGAAGGTGGACGGGGCGCAGGCCAACACGCTGCTGGCGCTGGCCCTGGTGCTGGGCACGCCCTTCTTCGTGGTGTTCGGCTGGCTGTCGGACCGCATCGGCCGCAAACCGATCATCCTCCTGGGCTGCCTGCTGGCGGTGCTGACCTACTTCCCGCTGTTCAAGACCCTGACCGTGGCGGCCAACCCGCAGCTCGCCGCGGCGGCCGAGCGGGCGCCGGTGACGGTCATCGCCGATCCCGCCGACTGCGCCTTCCAGTTCGACCCGATCGGGCGGCAGACCTTCGCCTCGTCCTGCGACGTGGCCAAGTCGCACCTGGCGAGCGCCGGCGTCTCCTACGAGAACCGGCCTGCGCCCGCCGGATCCCTGGCGGTGGTGCAGGTGGGCCAGGTGGCCGTCGAGAGCTTCGATGGTCGCGGCATGTCCAAGGCCGAATTCGAGGCCGCCAAGAAGGCCTGGCAGTCCCAGATCGGCACAGTGCTGGCCGCCGCCGGCTACCCGGCCAAGGCCGATCCGGCGCAGGTCGACCGTCCGCTGGTGGTCGGCGTCCTGTTCGTGCTGATGCTCTACGTCACCATGGTCTACGGCCCGATCGCCGCGGCCCTGGTGGAGATGTTCCCGGCGAGGATCCGCTACACCTCGATGTCGCTGCCCTATCACATCGGAAACGGCTGGTTCGGCGGCTTCCTGCCCCCCACGGCTTTCGCCATGGTGGCCGCCACAGGGAACATCTACTTCGGCCTCTGGTACCCGATCGCCATCGCCGCCGTGACGCTCGCCGTCGGCCTGTTCTTCGTACGTGAGATGCGGGGCGCCGACATCGACGCCTGATGGGCGGCTACGGCGGCGGGCGGCCGCCGTTCGGCTTGTTGACGTCGTAGGGCTCGTCGTAGCCGCGGCGCGAGGAGAAGAAGGCCAGCCACATCAGGACGCCGGTGAGCAGCGCGGTGGCCAGCACTCCGCCGATCATCCAGGGCAGCACCGGCCCCAGGCCGCCGAACGCGTCGGTCAGCAGCAGCAGCCAAACCAAAACGCCGCCCAGCAGGGCCAGGCCTGCTATGGCGGCGATCATGGAAAGGTGGCGCCTCACGCCTCACCAATCCGGCGAGGCGCAAGGCGGTTCCGTCGTCGGCGGTTCGCCGGCGCCCTCTTAGGCGGCCAGCGCCCGCTCCAGGCTGTCGTCCCACTTGCCCTGGGTGGCCAGGGCGTTCATCCGCGCGCGGTGGATGAAGGCGCTCTGGGCGGCCGGGACGTTCTCGGCCTTGCCGCTCCAGGCCTTCTGCGGCGCGGCCTGCAGGGCGCGGCCGTAGGAGAAGGTCATCTTCCAGGGGAAGCCGCCGAGCTTGTTCATCGCGTCGAGGTGGGCGGTGGCCTCCTTGTCCGACTGGCCGCCGGAGAGGTAGGCGATGCCCGGAACCGCCGACGGCACCGTGGCCTTCAGCGCCGCGATGGTGCGACGGGCGACCTCCTCGACCCCGGCGCGGTTCGCGCACTTCTTGCCGCTGATGACCATGTTCGGCTTCAGCACGATGCCTTCCAGGGCCACGCGCAGGTCGAACAGCTCCTGGAACACGGTCTGCAGCACGAAGCGGGTGACCTCGTCGCAGCGGGCGATGTCGTGGCCGCCGTCCATCAGAACTTCCGGCTCGACGATCGGAACGATCTGCGCCTCCTGGCAGATGCGGGCGTAGCGGGCCAGGGCATGGGCGTTGGCCTTCACCGCGCCGGCGGTCGGGATGCCGTCGGCGATGTCGATCACCGCCCGCCACTTGGCGAAGCGTGCGCCGCGCTCGTAGTCCTTGGCCAGCCGCTCGGGCAGGCCGTCCAGGCCTTCGGTGATCAGCTCGCCGGGGAAGCCGGGCAGGGGCTTGGCGCCCTTGTCGACCTTGATGCCCGGGACGGCGCCGGCGTCGGCGATCAGCTTCACCAGCGGGGTGCCGTCGGCGGCGTCCTGGTAGAGGGTCTCCTCGTAGAGGATGACGCCCGAGATGCAATTCTGCATCGCTTCCGTCGAGCGGAACAGCAGCTCGCGGTAGTCGCGACGGTTGGTTTCGGTGGATTCCACGCCGATGGCGTCGAACCGCTTCTTGATGGTGCCCGAGCTTTCGTCCGCGGCCAGAATGCCCTTTCCGGGCGTGACCATCTTCTCGGCAATCTCGTTCAGAGCCGCCAGGTTCATTCTATTCCCCATTCCTACTGGGCCAGCGCCGCCACCCCGGGCAGCGCCTTGCCTTCCATCCATTCCAGAAACGCGCCCCCGGCCGTGGAGACGAAGGTGAAATCGCCGCTGACGCCGGCCGCGTTGAGAGCGGCCACGGTATCACCCCCGCCGGCCACAGCCACCAGCTTGCCGGACTTGGCGAGCTGGGCCGCGTGTTGCGCCGCTTCAACCGTCGCGCGGTCAAACGGTTGCACCTCGAACACGCCGAGCGGGCCGTTCCACACCAGTGTGGCCGAGTGGGAAATGGCCTGCAGGATCTGGGCCAGAGTCTTGGGGCCGACGTCGAAGATCTTGTCCTCGTCTCCGAGCGCGCCGGCTTGGGTCAGTTCCACCGTCCGCGTCGCCACGCCGGGCGCGAGGTCGGCGGCCACCACCGCGTCGGTCGGCAGGATCACCTCGCAGCCGGCGGCTTTAGCCTTTTCGAGGATTTGCCGGGCGGTGTCGGCCATGTCCTTCTCGCAAAGCGAGCCGCCGATCCCGTAGCCCTGGGCGAAGCGGAAGGTGTTGGCCATGCCGCCGCCGATGGCCAGGTACTGCAGCTTGCCGACCAGGTTGTTCAGCAGGTCGAGCTTGGTGGACACCTTGGCGCCGCCGACGATGCCCATCACCGGCCGCCTGGGGCTGCCCAGCGCCATCTCCAGCGCCTCGAGCTCGCGCCGCATCTGTTCCCCTGCGTAGGCCGGCAGGCGATGGGCCAGGCCCTCGGTGGAGGCGTGGGCCCGGTGAGCCGCGGAGAAGGCGTCGTTGACGTAGAGGTCGCCGCCGGCGGCCAGCGCCGCGGCGAACTCGGGATCGTTCTTCTCCTCGCCGGCGTGGAAGCGGACGTTCTCCAGGAGGAGCACGTCGCCGTCCTTCAGTGCGCCGATGGCGGCCTGCGCCGCCTCGCCCACGCAGTCGTCGGCGAAGGCCACCGGCGCGCCGAGCAGCTTCGACAGCGGCTCGACGACGGGCCTCAGGCTCATCTCCGGCACGCGCTTGCCCTTCGGGCGGTCGAAGTGGGCCAGCAGCACCACCTTCGCCCCGCCCTTGCGCAGCTTGTCGATGGTCGGAAGGGCGGCGCGCAGGCGGGTGTCGTCGGTCACCCGCCCGCCGTCCATCGGAACGTTGAAGTCCACGCGCACCAGGGCGCGCTTCCCGGCGAGGTCGGTCCCGTCCAGCGTCCTGAAGCTCATTGCGCTCAGATCAGCTTGGACATGGCGACGGCGGTGTCGCTCATCCGCGTGGCGAAGCCCCACTCGTTGTCGTACCAGGACAGCACACGGGCCAGCTGGCCCTCGATGACCTGGGTCTGCGGCAGGGCCGCGGTGGACGAGGCGGCGACGTGGTTGAGGTCGACGGAGACCAGCGGATCCTCGCTGGTGACCAGGATGCCGCGCAGCTGGTTGGAGTTGGCGGCCGCCTTCAGGGCCTCGTTGATCTCGTCCTTGGTGACCGAGCGGCCGGGGACGAACTTCAGGTCGACGACCGAGACGTTGGGGGTCGGCACGCGGATGGCCGAACCGTCCAGCTTGCCCTTCAGCTGCGGCAGCACCAGACCCACGGCCTTGGCCGCGCCGGTCGAGGTCGGGATCATGCTGAGGGCGGCCGCGCGGGCGCGGTAGAGGTCCTTGTGCATGGTGTCCAGCGTCGGCTGGTCGCCGGTGTAGGCGTGGATGGTGGTCATGTAGCCACGCTCGATGCCGCACAGCTCGTCGAGCACCTTGGCCACCGGGGCCAGGCAGTTGGTGGTGCACGAGGCGTTGGAGACGATCAGGTCGTCCGCCGTCAGGCTGTCGTGGTTCACGCCGTAGACGATGGTCTGGTCGGCTTCGTCACAGGGCGCGGAGACCAGCACCCGCTTGGCGCCGGCGTCGAGGTGGGCCTTGGCCTTCTCCTTGGAGGTGAACAGGCCGGTGCACTCGAGCGCAATGTCGACGCCCAGCTCCTTGTGGGGCAGTTCGGCCGGGTTGCGGATGGCCGTCACCTTGATCGGCCCGCGGCCGACGTCGATGGTGTCGCCGTTGACGGTCACGGTCCCGGGGAAGCGGCCGTGCACCGAGTCGTAGCGCAGCAGGTGGGCGTTGGTCTCGACCGGGCCGAGGTCGTTGATGGCCACCACCTCGATGTCCGTGCGCGCATGCTCGACGATCGAGCGGAGAACCAACCTGCCGATCCGGCCGAAGCCGTTGATGGCGACGCGTACGGTCATCGAAATCTCCTCGAATGACAGACCGGCCGGCTTAGCGGCCTAGCTGAATGATTTTGCGGGCGGTTCTTGAGGCCCCAGGCCGCGGAGTCAACCCCGCACACCCGCGCGCGACCAAGCTAGGCCGTAAACGCGCATCGCGGGCGTTGGTTGCAGGGCGAATCCCTCGCCCGACGGGGGAATCCTCTTCTGTCCCATACCGGGAAATCGGGTTCAGGCCTGAACCGGCCGCACCAGGCTCGCGGCCGCGCGCGCACGCACCAGGGCCTCGTCGATGTCGCGGCCGCGGGCGAGCGCCACGCCCATGCGGCGTCGGGCGAAGGCCTCGGGCTTGCCGAACAGGCGCAGGTCCG
>Ga0172382_10007808_pt1 | contig 15082 bp, 9 predicted proteins | sample Leawel138RmetaG_FD_122245 | JGI IMG/M metagenome (GOLD analysis project Ga0172382, IMG submission 122245) | Leachate microbial communities from a municipal landfill in Southern Ontario, Canada - Leachate well 138R metaG | ecosystem: Engineered > Solid waste > Landfill > Unclassified | place...
ACGTGCATACGATATCTATTCACGCCTGCTCAAGGATCGCATCATCATCATCGGTACACCGATTGACGACGTAGTGGCCTCGCTGGCGGTGGCACAGATGCTGTTTCTGCAGGCCGAAGATGCCGAGAAGGACATTTCGCTCTATATCAACTCGCCCGGCGGCTCGGTTTCGGCCGGTCTGGCGATCTACGATACCATGCAGTACGTCAAGTGTGATGTGGCCACCTACTGTGTCGGCCAGGCGGCCAGCATGGGGGCGGTACTGCTGGCGGCGGGGGCGAAGGGCAAACGTTTCGCCCTGCCCAATGCCCGCATCATGATCCACCAGCCCTGGGGCGGAGCCCAGGGGCAGGCTTCGGATATCCACATTCAGGCGCAGGAAATTCTGCGCATGCGCGACACACTCAACGGCATTCTGGCCTCGCACTGCGGCAAGCAGGTCAGGACTGTGGCCAAGGATACGGATCGCGACTTCTTCATGTCGGCCAGCGATGCCAAGACCTACGGTCTGGTCGATGAAGTGCTGATCCGGCCGGCGACTGAAAAGAAAGGCTGAGGAGCAGATGGCCAAAAAAACCGGTAGTACAAAGCGCACCTGCACCATGTGCGGTCAGCGCGAGACTCTCAAGCGGCCTCTGGTCGAGGATCCGACCGGGCAGCCCCTCTGCCAGGAATGTGTCCTCAGTGCCCGCGACCTGCTCGACTTCATGAACGAAATGTTTCCGGAACCGGAGAACACCGTCAAGGAGTCCGACTGGGAGAGGCTCGAAGAGTTCAAAAAAACGGAAGGCCGGAAGAACGTCAAGGCCAAGGCCGAGGCCAAGTCCGAGTCTAAAGCCAAGCCCAAACCGATCAGGGTTCCCAAGCCGCGCGAGATCAAGGAATTTCTCGACCAGCATGTCGTGGGGCAGGAACAGACCAAGCGTTCGCTGGCGGTGGCGGTTTACAACCACTACAAGCGGATCGATGCCGACAGTCACAAGTTTGACGCGGCCTTCAGGGATGTCGAAATCGAGAAGAGCAACATCCTGCTGGTCGGGCCAACCGGCTCGGGCAAAACCCTGCTCGCGCGCACACTGGCGCGGATGCTGGATGTACCCTTTGCCATTGCCGATGCGACCACCCTGACCGAAGCCGGCTATGTCGGCGAGGATGTCGAGAATATCCTGCTGAGCCTGATCCAGGCGGCTGACATGGATGTCGAACGCGCCCAGACGGGGATTATCTTTGTCGATGAAATCGACAAGATCGGGCGCAAGACGGAGAACGTCTCGATCACCCGCGATGTCTCCGGCGAAGGGGTGCAGCAGGCGCTGCTCAAGATTCTCGAAGGCACGGTGGCCCGGGTGCCGCCGGGCGGCGGGCGCAAACACCCGCAGCAGAATTACGTCGAAATCCAGACGCAGAACATCCTTTTCATCTGTGGCGGAGCCTTTGTCGGGCTCGACCGCATCATCGAAAAACGCGCCACGGCACGGCACCTCGGATTTCTGGGAGCCAGTCCTGAGGTCGAGCGCAGCGCCAGTCGCCGCATCGAGCCGGAAGACCTGATCCGCTATGGGCTGATCCCGGAGTTTGTCGGGCGTCTGCCGGTGGTTGCCATGCTGGATCCGCTCGGTGAAGACGAGCTGGTGCGGATTTTGACTGAGCCGCGCAACTGCATGGTGCGCCAGTATCAGAAGCTGCTTTCGATGGAAGGCATCAAGCTCGAATTTGCCGAAGCGGCTCTGCGTGCGATGGCGCGCGAGGCGATGGAGCGCAAAACCGGTGCTCGCGGCCTGCGGGCGATCATGGAAGAGCTGATGGTCGATGTGATGTACGATGCCGAGGAGTTGCTCGGCGGTGCTAAGACCCTCAAGATCAGCCAGGCGATGGTTGACGAACAGCTCAAGCGCGCCGGCGGTCTGGCCGACCTCCTCAAGGGTGCCTGAGTCCGGCGAAAAATCAGTGCGTCGGAACTTCCGGCCGGGACTCCGGCGGGAGTTCCCGCTCCAGTTCCTGAATGCGCCGCCGCAGCGTGGCCGGGTTGGGACTGTAGGGTAACAGCGTTTCGAGCCATTGGTGTGATTCGGCCAGCCGGCCCTGTTTGCGGGCCAGATCAGCCAGATGCAGCAGAATCTGGCTGGCCGACAGGCGTGCATCGTCCTCATCGGCGTCGTCGGCAAAGAAATGCTGCCAGCTCTGCCAGGCTCTGAGCCAGAGTTCGCCGGCCCGGGCATCGTCGCCTGCCAGCAGACGGCAGCGGCCGAGTTCGAAGATCAGGTTCGGGTGGCCGGGAATGTGCTGCAGACCCTGCCGCAGAAACTCCTCGGCCTGGTCGATCTTGCCGACCCGCTGGAGCCAGTAGGCACCGACGATCCAGGAGTCCAGCTCATCGGGATCGAGTCTGGCCGAGAGTCCCAGCCAGGGCAGAATTTCGCGTTCGGGATTTTCGACTCCCGACTGGTCGGCATCGAGATGCGTATGTTCGCTCGGCAGGTGTTTGCGGCCGTGCCGCTCGATCCAGTCGAGCGTCTGGTGGTGGGCATGGTCATGCTCGCACTGTGCGCTGTGGCAGTGCGGGCAGTCGTGCTCGTGGCAGTTGTGAGCGTCGTGCTGCGGGGTGATGCTCTGCGGTGTCGTTGGCCGGACAGCCGCCGAGGCGGTGGCAGCGGCGCTGTCGCTATCCTGAGCCTGTTCGAAGATGGAAGGATAAAATCCCCGGTGCATGTAGATATCCGCCCGGGCAAAGGCGCGTGCGGCGAGGATTTTGCGACCTTCCCCGAAGAGCATCGCCAGCGGATCATCGCGGGTGGGGTTGCGGGCCTGCAGCTCGGCCATACGGGGCTGCAGCAGCGTCGCACAGGCGAAGGCACCTGCCGCCAGCAGCAGCAAAACCGCTGCAGGGGCGGGTCGGATGGCGGAAGCTGGACAGGGCTTGCTCAAGAGACGACCTCAATCGAGCGGCTGGCGGCGGAAGCGCAGCCAGGCCAGTACCAGAAAGATGGCGGAAAAAAGTGCGGCATAGGCCGTATCGAGGACGACAGTGAGAAGGTCTAGCGGCGGCCAGTTGTGGATGATCAGGTCGCGGATATCGAACCACTCCAGATGGGGGATGGCGAAGTAGATAACCTCGAGCAGACGGCCCCGCAGATCCTGTATGCGGGTGGCAATGCGGTGCAGGTGGCGCCCCAGCAGCAGGATGAAGACGACCAGCGTGGTGGTGATCGTGACATTGGCCGAGACGGCGCTGAAGACGACCGAGCCCAGCAGCGAGAGTGCGACGACGACCGCACAGAAGAGGCAGTGCAGCCAGAAGGCCTGCAGGTAGGAGAGCAGCGGCCAGATGCCTTCGCGCGTGCCGCTGAGGAAGATGAAAAAGCTGTAGAAAAGCGCCAGCGAGAGCAGACAGGCCAGCCAGCAGCCGCAGAACTTACCCAGCAGCAGTTGCCAGCGCGAGACCGGCTTGGCGAGCAGCGGAAAGATGGTGCGGTTTTCCCGTTCGGCCGGAAGCTGGCGGGCGGTACTGACGATGGCGATGATGACGGAGAAGAGCCAGACCAGCGTCAGGCAGACCTCCTTCAGATAACGGGCGATGCCGACCTCGCCGAAGATGTTGACCGAACCCAGCAGCAGCGTGATGACCGCTGTCAGGAAAAACATCACATAGACATCCTTGCGGCGGATCATTTCGAGCACGACGATCCGGGCGATGGTGCTGATCTTTTTCATGCCCCCGCCTCCCCGTTGTCGGCCGGTTCGGCCGTCAGCCGCAGAAAAGCCTGTTCGAGACTGGTTTCACCCGGCTCGCGCAGGTTGGCCGGGGCATCGAGCGCGACGAGGCGGCCCTGTTTGAGGACGGCCACCCGGTCGCAGACGCTTTCGACCTCGCCCAGCTCGTGCGACGAGAAGAAGACCGTTTTACCGTTTTGCCGCAGGGTCTGGATGATCTGCCGCACCTGCATGCGGGCGAGCGGGTCGAGGCCGCTGGTCGGCTCGTCGAGGATCAACAGGTCGGGATCGTTGATCAGGGCCTGTGCCAGCCCGACTCGCTGCTGCATGCCTTTGGAATAGGTGCGGATCAGGCGCTTGCGGGCGGCACCGAGACCGACCAGAGAGAGCACATAGCCGATCCGTTCTTCACGTTCGCCACGCGGTATGCCGAAAATGCGAGCGTAGAAACGCAGCAGCTCCTCGGCCGTCAGAAACTTGTAATACCAGGTTTGTTCGGGCAGATAACCGATGTGCTGGCGGGCGATCGGCTGGCGCACATCGACACCGAAAAGACGCGCCGTCCCGGCTGTGGCCGGAGTAAAGCCCAGCAGGACTTTGATGGCGGAGGTTTTGCCGGCCCCGTTGGGTCCCAGAAAGCCGAAGACTTCGCCGCGCTGAACCGTCAGGTCGAGCGACTCGATGGCGACCTGCGCCTGACGCCGAAACTCGCGCGAGGGGTATTCGACACGCAGGCCATGCAACTCCAGAATCGGCACGACCTGTTTTCCACTGATAACTGGTACGCTGGTGTTCATGTCCCTTCACCCGTCTTGCGCAAGACGCTACTCCGGCTTGACCTCGTCTGCGGGAGTCTCGGCCGGCGTCTCGGCGGGAGTGCTTCCGGTCGTCTCCGCTTCCGTTCCGGCTTCAGTCTCTGACTCTGCCGCAGCCGGTTGGAGGGCGGCTTCGAGGCTGGCGCGGAAAGACTGGTTAGTCGAGGCCTTGACGAGATCGGCATCCGGCGGCAGTTTGGCCACGGCATCGTCGAGCTGCGCCAGCAGGCGAGCCACCATCGGACCGGCTTCGGGCACCCGCACGGGAGGCGAAACGTACCAGGACTCGACCGCTCCCTGATCGTTGGTGGTAGCGGCACGTTTGGCGCGAACGTAGATAGCGGCGGGGTCACTCTCGAGCAGAGCCGCTTCGAGGACCGAGGCCGTCTTGTTGGTATGCAACAGAATCAGATCCAGCTCCTGCCCCTCGACTTCGCCTTTGGGGAACTTGGTCGGTTCGGCATTGGCCAGGGCGGCCAGCAGGTTGGTTGCAATATCAGTCGGACACATGGCGCGGATCGGGATGGCGCGTCCCTCCGGCCGGTAGCTGACCGACACCCCGACCAGGGGCTGGGTTACTTGCTGACGCACTTCGTTGACTGCGGCGGCCCGGGTGCGGGAGTTCAGGATTTCGCGAAAGTACAGGGCGGCCGCACCGGCGATCAGCAGGAAAGGCAGAATGCGCAGGAACCCGTTGCAACCGCAGGCCGGTGTGCAACTGGCTGCAGCAGGTGTTTGAGGGGTGTTTTCAGCTTCGTTTTTGGTGCTCATGACAGCTCCAGTTGACAGGATTATTTTTTACCGGTCGTTAGAAGGCAGGCAACCGGTTTCAATGGGACATTTTAGCCTGATTATGCGCTACAAGCCAAGACATGAATAAAGGGCATGAATAAAGGGCCTACTGCTGCAGCGCAATCCCGACATTGGTGTAGGAGGCGACGCCGTTGGTATCCGGCAGCGGTTGGCGGAAGCCGACCGGGCCCTTGTGGAAGAGACGCAGGGCCGCCGGATCACTGTCGCGCCAGGTGAAGGTTTCCAGCGCTTCGGGTGCGGCACTCCAGTTGCTGCGCGTGACCCGGAAAGCGATGGCACCCTTCTCGCGTGTGACCGTGACGCTGTAATCGGCGCTCGATTTCTGGTGCTGCAATCCGATCTGCGGCGCCGCACCGATGAGGGTAGTTTCGCCGCCCATGACCCGGTAGAGACCGCTTGCGACCTCGCCGTTGTTGCTGTTGATCACGAGGGTATAGTAGTTGCGATCGTTCTGATAGAGCAGCACTGCGCCCTGGTGGCCGACGGCGTAAGCCTGAGAGTTGCGGAACTCGAAGAGAAACGGCATGCCAACCGAGCCCTCGGTCAGGATCAGGCTTTCGCCGTCGGTCGAAACTCCCGGCCGCAGGAAGTTGGCACCATCGGCAGCGACCACGGCAGCCGTGCCCTTGAGCAGCTTCCAGCGCAGACCGTTTTCGAGGTTGGGATCGACCTGGTCGTAGTTGTTGTCGGCAAAGTTGTCCTGCGCCCAGCGGGTGGTCGGGCTACCCTTGACGGCGGGCGAACGGGGCGACTCGTTTCCGGCATCGTCAACCGCTGTGACGCTGTACTTGTGGGTGGCACCCGGCTTGACCTTGTCCTCGAAACGCGTTTCGCTCCAGGCACGTCCGATCAGTTCGTCGTCGCGATAGACCTTGTAGCAGAGGACCTCCACATTGTCGAAAGTCGGCGCCCAGGAGACCGCGACGCGATCGCCCGCCAGACCGTTCACCTTGACCCGCGAAACCGGCAGGGGTGCCACAGTATCGGCCGGTCCGACTGCCACGCGGACGCGGAAAACTTGGCCAGTCTGGGCGTTTTCATCGAGCTGCACCAGTGAAAAAGTATCGATACCACTGAAGCCCTTGTGCGGCGCATAGAAGAAAAACGGTCCGTTGCCTTCCTTGGCGGGGGCCACGGCCAGTACCCCGCGCAGAGGCACGTCGAAGATACTCAGATCGCTCGTCGGGGCCTTGGTGTCGACCGTCAGCGGAGTATCGACCGGCGTCGTATGGCTGAGGTGCTGATAGCTCAGACGCGACTGCCAGCCGTCGGGAAAAATTTCCTTGTAAGCGATTTTGTTGCCTTCGAGGTCATATCTGATGATACTGACCGAGCTGGGGCGTCCCTCGCCATCGCGCTCGCGGACGAGCATATTGTCGGCCGTGAAAAACGCGTACTTGCTGCCGGCCTGACGCATCCAGCCGGTCAGCCGTCCGTTGAGGTCGTAACTGTAAACATCCCTGTCCCACGACTTCGGGAGCGAAACGGAGAAGACGGGGTTGACCTCGTTGTTGACATGGCCGCCGCTGTATCTGGTTTCGCGCAGGAGTTTCTGTTCGTCGTAAGTACGTTCCTCGTTCCAGAGCGAAAACGATGTGATAAATCCCGGCGCCGAGTAATAAACCCCGTTGTGGACGAAGGCACCGACGATGGCGAGGCTCGATGGACGGTCGGAGCCCTCGATCGGACGCTCGGTCTGATAGTCGAACTCGATTTCGACAACCGAGCCCTGCCGGTTGAGCGGTTTGATACGGACACTGCCGGGTGCGCCGCGCAACACGGCGAAGTGCCAGGTGAGGGGGCGTTTGTTGACATCGTAGCTTTCGCCGGCATCGATCACGATGCGTTTGGTGTACTCGATGCCATAGTGGATGCGTGCAATCGCGGCGGGAGTGGTAAAGCGCTGTTCACTGCGGCTGGGCTCATTGTAGCGCAGGGGGTGAGGCTGGCCGAAAGTCTCGCCCACAACCTTGAGCTGGATCATCGGCGGGATGTTGTCGAGATTGATTTCATTGGCCATCTTGATCATATCGACATTGTTGGTCACATTGTCGAAGGCCGACGGGTGTGCCTCGCCGGTCAGGTAGGCGTAATCCGTTGCGACCCGCGTCCGGCGCCAGACCATCTGCAGGGTCGGGATGAGCAGGTCGTAGTTGACCAGCTTCTCCTTGACCGCCGGCTTGAAGGCCGCCAGCGTGTGGATGAACTTGCGCACCTCGTCCATTTCGGTGCCAGACCTGCCGACCGACTGCGAAACATAGGGATACATGGCGAAAATCGGGTCACGCTGTCCCTCGCGAATGTCGTTTACGGCGGGATAAAGGTAGTGCTGGCTGTTGCGGTACTGTTTGTAAAGCGCCTCGGCGCCGGGAGCCGTCATGCCGAGAAAACGGGTCATGCCGTGCGCGCCGTGGTGCCCGAGCGAGGCATTGCCGATGATGATGCGCGGCGGGGTGATGAGGTCGAGGATGAAGCCGTTGCCACGCTCGTGGATATTGAGTTGCGGATACTCGGCTTCGCGGATCGAGGCGTGGGCGTTGTCGCAGTTGCGATACCAGTCATCCTTGTTGCCGGCCGCTTTGCCGGCATCCCAGAGCGAGTTCAGCAACTTGGTCTCGGGCGAGGAAGCGTTGCGGGCGGGTTTGTCGGCCCGAGCCGGCCAACTGGCCATGGCGAGAGCGACAAGACAGAGCGAGAGTAGGCGGAAGCGTTGATAGCCGGACATGTGGAGCCCCTGTGTTCTAGTTATACTTGCGCAAGAGAGCGTACCCTTAATTACCCATAAAAGAAAGGGTTAACTATCACAGTCTTGTGACTGCGCGTGTGTGTCAAAAAAGTGACAAGTTTTTGGTATATAAAAAACGAGACCGGCATCTGCATGTCATCCACCTCCCTGATTTCAGGTTGAATTAACCAACCAATCAAGCAAAAACTGTTGTGACTTCGGGATTGGGGTTTTGTCGGCGGGATTTTCATGGTAATATGGGCGACAATGGCCAGCAAGCTAAGCAAAGCTGCAGCAACCCGGCGGCGTGGAAAGAGACGCAGTGCCGATGGGGAAGCTGCCGATCTGAAAAGTCACACCCCAACGCAGCCGGTACCGCAATCGCGGATCGGTGCTCTGGAGGCTGTCTGGCTGATGGCTGTCGTGACGCTGCCGGTGGCGGTCAATCCCTTCGCCAGCTCGGCCTATGAGTCGGAAAAAGCTTTTCTGCTGCGCTGCTGGGCACTGGCGGCGGCCCTGATCATGCTGGTGCAGTTTGTCGTGGGTTTCTTAAAGGGAAAGGCCAGTGCCCTGCGGGGTGCGATGGGCTGGCTGCTGGCGGTGCTGGTTTCGGCGGCCGTTTCGGCCAGTCTGGCGCTCGTGCCAGGCGATGCCTGGCTCGGCGGCCCGACGCGCGGAGGCGGTGTCCTGACACTGGCCGCGACAGCCGTGATGTTTGCCGCAGTGGCGACCGGCTGTCGCGAGCGGGCGCAATTCGGGCGGCTGCTGCTGGCGCTGTTGCTGGCCGGGGTGTTGCCGACAGCGGTCGGTCTCCTGCAGGTGGGCGGGGTCAAGATTCTCACGCCGTCGGGCGGCTTTCCGCAGAATCGTCCCTGGGCCACCTTCGGCAACTCGATCGCCTTGGGCAGTTTTCTGATCGCCGTGATTCCCGTCACCGCCTGGCAGACGCTGGTCGCGCGGGGCTGGCGCCGCCTCTGGCCGGTGCTGCTGCTGGCGGCACAGTTCTTCCTGCTCTGGCGCACCGCTTCGCGTGGCCCGCTGGCGGGATTGCTGGCGGCGGGCGCCCTGGCGGTGGTGCTGCTGGCACGTCGCCGGGGCTGGCGCAATGCGGCCCTGGCAGCCATCGCCGGCATCATCGTTCTCTTTGCGGTCTCGCTCGGCGGCATCCAGCTTGTCGCCCGTTCGGAAATGGTGCGGCACTTTACCCGCACGGGCATGTTCACCCGCTACAATACGGTCGATGTGCGTGTGCAGCTCTACAAAGCCATGACGCGCAGCATGTGCGATACCACACCGCTCGCCAACGGACAGGGACAGCAGGATCGGCTGGCGGGCTGGCGTCCCTGGCTCGGCTACGGACCCGAGTGCCTGACCGAACCCCTGATGCGTCACGTTGCGGCGCGCTTCGAAGTGGCGGAGGGCTTCGACCACCTGCCCGATGCGACGCACAGCGACCTGATGGATGTACTCGGCGGCACAGGCCTGATCGGGCTGGTGGCTCGACTGGGTTTTCTGGTCAGTCTGGGAGCCCTCGCCCTGCGGGCGCTCGGTTTACAGACAACCGCCCGAAGCCGCCGCCTGGCCTTCGCCCTTTTTGTCCTCGCCAACCTGGTCACTGTGACCGCCCTGATTCTGCTCTGGGGACCCTTTGCCTGGGCGTTGGGGATCCTGGCCGGTTCGTTCGTCGGACTGCTGCTCGCCATCGCCGTTTTTCTGAGCGGCGAACGTCGCTGCCGGGACGATGTTTCGACCGTTGAGGGACGAGTGGCAGACTTTGCCCTGGTAGCGGCTCCGGCGCTGCTGGGTCTGTGGGTCGAGGCACAGTTCGGGGTCGGTCTGGTGACATCGAAGCTGTATCTGATGCTCTTTGGCGGTCTGTTGGCGGCCCTGACTCAGCGGTCGGCAGAGGTCGAGACAGCCGGAGCGACGACGACGGACTTGCAGCCGCTTGACGCAGTCGGCACAAGGGAGCCGGTACAGGGGCTGAGCGGACTGCTGGGACTGGCGGCTTTTCTGGTGCTGGTTTCGTCGCTGCTCCACAACTCGGCCGGTGCCACCAGCGCCTTGACCCTCTTTTGGAATGCCGTCACCAGCCTGCGTCTCGACCTGCTGGCGCTGGCGGCCCTGATCGGCACGGTCTGGACAGTGCCACGCGGTGTGCGGCGGCGGGTGCTGGCGGGGCTGATCCTGCTGGCAGCGCTTTACCTGCTCTGGCACAGCGAGACCCTGACCCAGTTGCGTGTCGGGTCGCTGCGTTCGCTGGAAGAAGTCGGCGGCTGGTTCGACCGGCGTGTGCGTGCCGCCTGCCTGCGGCTGCTGCCGCTGGCCTTCCTGCCGCTGCTGCTCGTGCGGCGGCCCTGGCGCGAGCTGGCCCGACTGGCGGGTGCCACCATCGTTGCACTTTTTATCGCGGCGGCGCTTTTCTGGACGCCACTGCGGCAGAACATCATGCTCGACGGCATCTGGACTGTGGCGCGACTCGGTGAGCCGCGGGCGGCGGTGGAGATGTTCGATCGCACCATCGGTCGCAAGCCGCAGGCCATCCACTTCAGTTGGCTGGCATCGCAGGCACGTCAGATTGCCGCCCGAGCCACCCTGCAGGAAATCCGCGCCGGACAACCGTCCGGGGATGGCAACTGGGACGACGCCTTGCGCCTCGCCCGGGCGGCTGTCGCGGCACGCCCTTACCATACGGCTTTTCAGGCTGAGCTGGGCGGTGTACTGAGCGATGCCGCCCGCGCCGCCACAGACCCGCAGCAGCGCCTGCGGCTGGCGCGCGAAGCGGAAGCGGCCTACATGGCGGCTGTGCGGCTGGCTCCCTCGATCACGGTGCACCGTCGGCGCCTGGCCGGCCTGCGCTACCAACTGCTCGACGACCGTGCGGGCGCGGAGGCCGTGCTGGAGGAGCTGCTGACACTCGACCCGCAAAACCCGGTGTCGCTCAGCATGTTCGCCCAGTGGGAGGCCGAAAAAGGACGTGCGGCGCGTGACCCCGAAGAACGTGCGGCACATTACCGGGCGGCGCTTTTATTCGGCGAACGCTGCCTGCGCTCGCCCACGATCCGTGTCAACCGCGTCAATGTGGCCCCGATCAGAAAGCTCTTGCCGGAATTGCGCAAATGGTTTCGCGAGGCGGGGCTGAACGTTCCGGCACTGGCGCAGGAAGCCGCCGCACCAGTGCGCTATACCGAGCCGCGCTTGCCGCAGGCGGCTGATCACGAGGTGCTGACTCTGCTGGCTCTGCGGGGCGGACTGGCGCTGGGGTTGGCACTGCTCCTGACGCCGCTCATGCGCTGGCTGGCGCGGCGTAGCGGGTTTGTCGATAATCCCGCCGCACGCAAACTGCACGCGGAGCCCACGCCGCTGCTGGGGGGTGTGGCGATTGCGCTGGCTGTGACCTGTGCCTGGACGCTGCTGCCGCAGCCGGATGGCGAGCGGGAACTGCTCAACAGTGCCCTGGCCGTTTCGCTGCTGCTGGGCGGAGTCGGCCTCTGGGACGACCGGCGACCTCTGCACTGGGGGGTCAAACTGCTGGCTCAGACGCTGGCGGCCCTCGCGCTCTACCTGCTGGGGGTGCGTGTCCAGCTCGCCTGGCTGCCGGTCTGGGTCAACCTGGCGCTGACCCTCGCCTGGCTGGTCGGCATTACCAATGCGGTCAACTTTCTCGACAACATGAACGGGCTCTCAGCCGGACTTTCGGCCCTGATCGCGCTCTGTGTGGCACTGTTCGGCATCCTCAACGAAGGCTGGTGTGTCGCCGCCCTGGCGCTGGCCGTGGCCGGTGCCTGTCTCGGCTTTCTGCGCTACAACCACCACTGGTATGCAACGATTTTCATGGGCGATGCCGGCTCGCTCTTCCTCGGCTCGCTGCTGGCCTGTCTGGCGCTGTTGCTGCGCTTCCCGGCCAACCACAACTGGGTCACCTGGCTCTGTCCGGTGCTGCTGCTGGCGGTGCCGGTTTTCGATATGCTGCACGTCTGTCTGGCGCGGCTGCGGCGCGGCCAGAATCCGCTCGCCACGCCCGGCAAGGACCATACGTCGCACCTGCTGGCACGCATGGGGCTGGCGCGGCACGGCGCGGTTCTGATGATCCACCTGGCAGTGCTGGTCTGTGGCATTGTGGCCGGGATCGTAGCCTATGCCTCGGCGCTCTGGGCCTATGCCCTGGCCGGAGTGGTCTTCGCCTTTGCCGTTTTTCTGCTGCTGTATTTCGAGCTGCGTTTCGGTGCCGGCGGTACCGAAGCCGGTCTTGAATCAACCCCCCGCAGCGATCTCGACACACATCAAAACCATTCCCCGGAAGTCTGCACAAACTGAGGAGAAAACGATATGGAACAGGGTGCCAAGACAATTCTGACACTGCTGGGCGTTTCGCTGGCGTTGGGCCTGCTGGTCATCGCACTCAACCCCGACTACCGCCGCGCCGCCCTCTGCTGCTTCGAGGGCAAGCCGGAGGCCAGTCCGATCTGGCGTTCGAATGAGTCGTACTACGATACTCTCGGCCTGATCGAAAATACTGACGGGGAGAGCGGACGTGTTCAGTAAATTCATTCCTTTCTGCTATGCCTACATGATCGGTATCGCGCTGGCCATGCGCTGGCCGCTGGCCGGGAACTACTTTGTGCCCGGTCTGGTTGTGGTGGCCGTACTGGCCATCGCCACGGCGATCTTCTCCTGGTTGCGGCGCCGTCCGCGTCTGGCTCTGGTACTGCTGCTGCTCTGCGGCACCGGTATCGGCTATCTGCGCCATGCCGCTATCAACCGTCGCCCCGAGCGGCATCTGGCGACGATCGTGGCCTGCGCCGGCGAAACAGCGGCCAGCCTCTCGCAGCCGATCGAGCTGCCCGAGGCCGCCCGCCTGCGGCTCGCCAAAGCCAGCCCCGGTGGCGCGCGCCTGCGCCTGACCGGCAGCCTGCGCGCGCTCGTGCCGGTTCTGGACGATGCCGGCACTCCGGCCATGGACAATCAGGCGCGCTGGCGCTTTACCGAGGAAATCCGCTCGGGTCTGGTGACCGAGTGCCTGATCGCGGCCGAGCTGCCGCCCGGCGCACAGATCGAACTGGACAGTCCCTTCTCGTCAATCGAGAAGGTCGAAGTTCTCGAACAGACCGGGGAAAAACTCGAACTGCGCGTCGTGCGTGTCTCTTCCCATGTCTCTTCTTTCACGCGTCCCGGCCGCGGCAATCCGCCCGTGACGATCCTGGGCCGCATCGCGGATGACCCGACGGTCTATCCCCACCAGACGGTGCTGAATGTCGCCCCGGCTTATATCCAGACCACGCCGGGCGGTACCTTCCTGCGTGTCTCGGGCGGTCAGGTGCGTGTCTCCGCCCGGCCGACGCTGCCGGGTTACGGGTCCATCGCCCGCACCGAAGCCTGCGGCAACGATGTCGTGGTGCAGGGCGAGTTGCAGACCCCGCAGGGTGCCGCCATCGACGGTGGTTTCGATTACCGCCGCTACCTCGCCAACTACGGTCTGCACGGCCAGATTTCGCTCTGGACCCCGCGGCGCGGCGACAGTTCGCTGCCTCTGCGGATTGTCGCGCCGGACGGTCTGCCGCCGCGCAACAGCAGTTCAATCATCATGTTTTCGCTGCGGCTGCGCGACAAGATGTTGCGCGTGCTCAAGCAGACTCTGCCCTATCCGCACTCGGCCTTTGCCGGTGGTGTCACGCTCGGCCTGCGCTATGGTTTGCAGAATACCGAATGCCTCCTCTCGCCCGATACCCCGCAGAGCGGGCTGGAGTTGCTCAGGGCCACGCATGCGCCCTGTGCCGATTTCATCGCCGAAGAATTCCGCCGCTCGGGTGTCAACCACGTACTGGCCGTCTCGGGTCTCCACGTGACCATCATCACGGTCATGCTGGTCGGCATTTTCACGGTGCTGCGTCTCTCGCGCCGGGCTTATGTGCCGGTGATCCTGCTGGCGCTGGTCGTCTTTGCCATCATCACCGGCGCCCGGCCTTCCACCCTGCGGGCCGTGATCATGAACGGACTCTTCCTGCTTTCGTGGGCTTATCTCGACCGCGGTCTGCGCTCCTCGATCCTGATCGGTGCACCGGTCGCGGCGTTTCTGATCCTGTTGCAGAATCCCTCGATCCTGATCGATCCCTCCTTCTCCCTCTCCTTCGGGGCGATTTACTCGCTGGCGCTGTTGACCGGTCCCTGCCACACGCTGCTTTCGCGTTTCCGCGGCAATGACCTGCTGGTGCTCGGGATTGTCATCATCGCCGCCCATGTCATCATGGCACGCGACTGGATGTATCTGACCGCGCCCTTCTCGGTCACTCTGCTGCTGGCGCTCACGCTCGCCCTTTTCGCCGCGGGTCGTCGGCTCGCGGAGCGTGGTTTCACGCCCATCGGCGAATACGGTTTCGCCGATCTCCCGACTGGCATAAACGGTTTCATCGCGGCTCAGTTTGCGATTCAGATCGGCATGATGATTCCGCTTTCGAGCTATTACTTCGCGCGCTGGCCTGTTGCCGGAGCCGCGGCCAACATCATCGCTATTCCCCTGATCGGTGTCGTGCTGCAACTGGCCATGCTCTCCTGCCTGGCCGGTCTGATTCCCGGCATCGGCATCTACATTGCACTGATCCTCAATGGCGCCAACTGGCTCTTCAGCGGTTTCTTCATGCTGATCGCGCACTATGCCGGTAAATGGCTGCCCTATCCCTTCATCAAAAAGCCCACTCCTTTCGGGCTGGCGGTGTACTTCTCCCTGGTCGGCCTCTTCGTCGCCTGGCCGCGCCTCGGCCTCTGGCTCGCAAGGCAGGACTGGTGGCGCGACCGCAAGGCTGTCCGCCGTACCGCGCTGGCGCTCTGTCTGTTGCTGGCCTTCGTCGCCTTGCCGCGCGCTCCGCGTCCCGATGGCCGGACGCATGTCACGATCATGCCGGTCAACTACGGCAGCTCGATCATCGTGCGCTCGCCCACCGGCCGCACGGTGCTGATCGACGGCGGCTATGCCATCCGCGACCGCAACCGCGCGGTCGAAGCCGAGCGCAACATCCTGCCC
>Ga0172382_10007809_pt1 | contig 15082 bp, 10 predicted proteins | sample Leawel138RmetaG_FD_122245 | JGI IMG/M metagenome (GOLD analysis project Ga0172382, IMG submission 122245) | Leachate microbial communities from a municipal landfill in Southern Ontario, Canada - Leachate well 138R metaG | ecosystem: Engineered > Solid waste > Landfill > Unclassified | place...
TATTTGATTGAGTAATAATTTTCCAATCTTCTGCCGTGAGATTTTTGCCATAGTTGCAGTAGCGTGACCATGCCAAATCATAGGGACTAAGTTTTGTTTGTTTACGGGAGGTAGTTTTTTTCCTGGGGGGTGTGACATTGTTGTATGTTGGTATCCCGCCTAATACATGCACATATCCGGGTTGCTTTTCTACAGCTCCAGCCCGGCCTTGATTGCCCCATATCACCTGAAGCTGGCGCGTTGTTTCCTGCGCATTGGTGATATCAAAGTCTCTTTCACTGACTAGGTTTATGTATCGGTTATATAAATACAAATACCTGCTTTTATTGGCATCGTTAGGCTTAATAACATATTCATCATGGGCCTTTTCCATAACACGCCATATTGAGTTTAAATCTGGATACCCGGCAAATACAGATTCATATTCTTTGTCTAGCTTTTCGGTGGGTGTTAGTTTTGGTTGGATGCTGCAACCGGCTAATGCTAATGAAGCAGCAAAAATCAGCATAGTACGTTTAAACATTTCTTTCCTTTTTGGTTTGATTGTTTGCAAATCGACATCCTGCGGGTAACGGCCTGGTGTCTGCGATCCCTAAAATTTCAAAAAACACTCATTTCACGTCAAAAATGTGGTGATAAGTCTATTGACATAGTGTAAAAGGGAATCGTAATTTCATTAGCATGGTATTTCGCCCAAAAATGGCAAAATGCCATTCTATATAAACTGGAAATTGTGTTTATCATTGTTTATATCTAATTAATTGGTTCACAATGTTTAAATTTTTCAAAATTTCCAGAGAAAAGAAGGGTAAAAGTCCACATCCTTTGCTTCGTGATGATGCAGGTGTTGAAGATATTCCCCGCTACCCGCCATTTGTTGAGGGTTTGCCGGTATCTTCAGTGGAAAACATATTTCAAACCCAAATTGAGTTAATCCAAAGAATCAGGGAGGTGTTGAGCTTCAATGATGAAATGTATGAAAAGCATTTGTTGCCGGTCATATATAACTACATCAATTTTGTGCATTTGCTCCCAGCTTCTGAAGCCCATCACCATCGTGGAGCAGGAGGCTTATTCAGGCATGGCCTTGAAGTAGGGTTTTATGCTGCCCAGTTTTCAGAAGGGATGATACTGGCCAACTATGGCACACAAGAACAACGTAGAAATTCTGAACCTCGATGGAGATTTGCTGCATTCCTGACTGGAATGCATCATGACGATGGTAAGCCGGTATCCGATGTGTCTATTACTGATAAAACAGGTAACTTAACTTGGTTGCCCTTATCCGAAACGTTATTTGAATGGGCACAAGAAAACCAGATTAGTAATTATTATTTAAGGTGGCGTAACAATCGTCATAAGAGACATGAAAAAATGTCCCTCCAGGTTGCACAACGTTTAATCCCCAAAGAAACATGGGCTTATTTGTCTGAAGATGGAAATCATCAAATTCCTGAAATGATGGTTGATGCCATTGCCGGTATGAGTACCACCCAGCCTCTGGCTAAACTCATGATGCGAGCGGACCAGGCCAGTGTGGAAAAAGACCTGAAAGAATTTAGAGGGTCCCTTGACAAATTTACTTATGGCATACCGATTGAACGCTATATCTTTGATACGATCAGGGGATTGATCAACAAAAAAAAATGGAAAGTCAATGAAATGGGCGGTGCCGTCTGGCATACGAAAGCCGGTACCTTTCTTGCCTGGAAGCAACATATTGGGCAGTTTAATACTGAGATAGCCGAACTTAAAATCCCTGGTATTCCCAAAGATGCGGATGTACTGGCCGATATTCTTATAGAAAGGGGATTGGCCGTACCTAAACCCATCCCTGGTACTGAAAGCACGTATAGGTATTGGCAAGTAAGATTGAATGTTGAATCGAAAGAACAAAACATTCAATCAGGTTCTGTTCGCTTAATTTTATTAAGGATTGAATCTCCAGGCTTGATATTTTCAACCGAGCCTAGTTCGCTGTGTGATGCGATTATCCTGAACAATGAAGAGGGTCAGGAGGAATCTACTCATTCAGTTGATAGTATTGAATCGGATAGCCAGTTACCCGCTACGGAACCGGCTGCCATAAATATTGAACCTAAATCTATTGTTGAAACAAAGCCAATTCTCAAGCCTGAGCCTGAGTCTAAGCCTGTATCTATCCCTAAATATGACAATATAGCGTTAAAGGAACTAAGCCCTTCAGTTGAGAAACAACCAGTTAAAACTTTAGAAAGTGTTTTAGCCAACCCAACGCCCCAAGCTGTAAATACGGATCTGATAAAGGATGTACTGCCTACTACTGAGGCCAGTAAAAAACCAAAAAAACAAAAACTTGAAGATTTGCTTAATAATGCAATTGCTGAAATTAATGAAAAAAAGAAAGCAGACGCTCTTAACGAGGCCGTGATTCCATCGGCTGTTAAGTCCACTTCTCCTTTAAAAGTGCCGTCCAATGTAAAAGAGGACACTCAAGCACTCAACAATACTGCAGCGGGAGGAACCAGCTATAAAAATTTATTGGATTATTTGGATGTTCGCCACTCTAAAAGCAGAATCTTTATAGAAAAATCAGTTTCATTGTTGATTGATAGAGAAATCATGCTGGGCGAGGTTTTGAGCAAAAAAAATGCAGATATCTATATTAAATATCCGTCCGGGGCTGATAAATTAGGCGCATATTTTGATTTGAAAGCAATAGATATTCTTCTGATCTTTGCTCAATCTGGTGTATTGATTAAAGATCTTGCGTCGGATCGTCCTCTTGTCAATTTTGATGGTGGGAAAGTCATGCTTTTGAATCCTGCCGTATCCTCCCAAGTCATCAAGGTTCTTGAAGAAAATGAAGCCAAAATAGAGCAATCACTCTTGGACGGCCAGCAAAATTCATTGGTTGAAAATGAGATTAAAGTTGAGGTTTCTTCTATTAATCAAGGACATAACAAAGTATTCCCCGGGGAATATCAGTCAGATTCCGATGCACCAAAACAATCGCTTGAATCTAAGTTGACTGCAAGGCTTGTTACCGTTGAGGAAATAATTGAAGATCTTCGTGCCCAGGTGGCCAAGGGTTCTGGACGTTGGCTTAATGGAATACAAGTTAAAGAAACAGCGGACTATAGAATCATACCAATTTCAATCTTGGATCAGATTGAGATTGAGTATCCATATATTGCCAAAAGTTTTCTACGGTTCACGATTTCAACTAAAAGGCCACGAGAACACCATATTGATAATTCAGAAATTTTGTTTAAAAAATAAGGGGTAAATAATGGGGATTAAATATGATGCCATTAATTATGAAATGCCATGGCGACCTAATTATGAAATGAATGCTGCCATAAGCTGGATGGGCGGGGCTGCTTTAGCTGTTGGCGTGAGCGCCTTTACGTCCTTGCCTTCTATGCCATTTTATACCATGGCCATTGTGTCTTTAGGTATGGCCTTTACTCAATTTCCAACCGCATTCAAGCTCAAAAAATTGCAAGATAGCTTGAATGGTAAACCACTACAGTTCATCACCCTTGAAGATCTCAAAAAAGTGATTGCAAAACACCCGAATGAAATGTGGTTGGGTAGTGGTTTTGAATGGGAAAACAGGCATACACAAAGGATCTTTGAGATACTGAGAAGAGATACCAGTGATGTTAAAAACAGTTTAAATAACAAAAAAAAACATGAAGAAGATATTGGCCAAAAATGGATTCATGGTATTGAACCTAATGAAGTTCAGCTTTACCAACCGTTAAAGCATACCCAGGGCCATACCCTTATTGTGGGCACAACAGGTTCCGGTAAAACCCGCTTATTCGATACATTCATTTCACAAGCTATCTTGCGTGATGAAGCCGTTTTTATTATTGATCCGAAGGGGGATAAAGAAATGGCTGATAATGCTTTGCGAGCCTGTAAAAGTATGGGACAACCACAACGTTTTACGTATTTTCATCCTGCGTTTGCGGATAAATCCGTTCGGTTTGACATGCTACGGAACTTTACCCGGCCTACAGAGGTTGCAACCCGTGTGGCTGCTTTAATACCTTCTGAAACAGGCAGTGATGTTTTTAAAGCATTTTCATGGCAAGCGTTAAACAATATTGTTCAGGGATTAATGCTAATTGATTCACGTCCCAGCTTAACTAAATTCAGGCGATATATTGAGTCAAATGCCAGTCCATTGGTAAGTGGTGCGATTCAGGCTCATGCAATAAAAATGTTTGATAACTATGATGAAATGGTGAATCCTTATTTGGAAAAAATAAAGAAAAAAACGCAACATGAACTTGCGCTCAAGATGATTGAGTTTTATTACAACGAGGTTCAGCCGATACACCCGCATAGTGATTTGGAAGGTTTGTTGTCTATGTATCAGCATGATTCAACCCACTTTTCAAAAATGATTGCCAACTTGTTGCCAGTGTTGAATATGCTGACTTCTGGTGTGTTGGGTGAATTGCTGTCGCCTACCGTGGAAAATCCCGATGACATGCGCCCTATCATTAACTGCCGGAAGGCTATTAATGATAAGAAAGTGGTTTATATGGGCCTGGATTCATTATCAGATTCGACTGTTGGATCTGCAATTGGCTCATTATTGCTGTCAGATTTAACATCGGTTGCCGGTGATATTTATAACTATGGTGGCAACAACAAACCCATCAATATTTTTGTTGATGAAGCCAGTGAAGTGCTTAATGAATCCTTTATCCAGTTGCTTAACAAGGGCAGGGGGTCAAATATTCGACTATTCGTAGCCACACAAACCCTGGCCGATTTTGAGTCACGCTTAGGCAGTAAGCCCCAGGCATTACGCGTATTAGGAAACATTAATAACACGATCACGTTACGTATTATTGATAATGATACGCAGGAGTACATCACACAAAATTTACCCTTAACACGCATTAAATATGTGATGCGTTCCCAGGATCAGGGATCACATGCAGACAACCCCCTTAATCACTCCGGCAGTCAAGGAGAAAGGCTTGTAGAAGAAGAGGCTCCACTATTCCAGCCACAAATATTAGGGATGTTACCCAACTTGGAATTTATTGCCAAAATTTCAGGTGGAAAAATCATTAAAGGCAGATTACCCATTTTAGTTGATGAAAAATAATGAATACAAATATGCAAACAACACCAAAAACTGAAAGCACTAATACCGCAAATAAAGTCAATAAGAAGAGGTCCTTTATGCATCTTTCCTCATTGCTAATAACGGATTGGCCAGCAACAAAAAAAGTCATAGAGAATCTTAAAAATTTGATTGATTCGCTTAATTCATCTGACCATTCTGATGCAATGGACCAAATTCTTGAAAAATCATTAACAGCATACGGAAAATATGTACATTTTGATAACCATAAAAATGAGGATTTACTTCGGTTAAGTGTCTTTTTGGATGTTCTTATCACTGAAACGTTTTCTTTACTGAATTTTGAGCTAATCAATTCATCGTCAAATGAGTTGGTTTGGTCCAGCAACAGTAAAACGTCTTTTGCGCTCTGGCGCATTGCCTATGAAAGCAACCAGTTATGGCTTATTCAGAGACATTTAATTTCGGGCAATAATGAATTTTTAAAGGATTCTTTATACCGTTTAATTGTATGCGATCAACTAAAAAATTTATTAAAGGATTCTGACTATGAAGCAGCCATTGTGGGTTCTCGCACTCATACTTTGTCTTGAAATCCTAGTGGTTTTGGTGTTTGTTCCTGGTAACGTGACTGAAAATGTCATTCAAAAAGAAGCGGCCATGATAGATGCCAGTATGGGCGTTGAAACCCGCAATATGATTCACCACAAAGCGCAAACCTGGTATAAGTCCAGCATCATTGACTCTGGCTTTTATGAGGGTATGTATAAATTATTCATACCCACGCAAGAGGAAAGGGAAAAGGGTGTTGGTATGAAGGATTTTGGCAAGAAATATTTTGTGTGGATTGAAAACCGGATAGATGCGTTAACGACAGTTTTCTATCAGTTCTTCACACGTGTGGCTTTATTCACTATATGGATGCCGTACATGCTCATTATTCTTCTACCCGCCATGTATGACGGGTACATGACGTGGAAAATTAAGTGTACGAACTTTGATTATGTGAGTCCTGTTCTACACCAGGCCAGTGCGAGAGGCTCCCTTTTGTTGGTTATCGTGTTAGTCATATCATTTTTCTTTCCGTTGGTCGTCCCGCCTTTATTGGTGCCGGTAATTATGATATTGGTTTGCATATTGATTGGTATTGGCATATCTAATCTGCAAAAAAGGTTCTAAGCAAGAATCTACCCTCTTATGGCCAGTTCATAAGGGGGGTAGAAACATCTAAATATTCATCAATAATTAAAACTAAAACTGACAGATAGCCGTTATTTTTGCAAAATGCCAAAAAATGGCAAAACCCCGTGCTAATGAAAATCTATTTATGGCTCAAAATAGAGGAAATTTAGTTTTGGAGCGTTTATGAGTCAAGTGATTATTCCCAAACGGATAGATGAACCACCGCATCTTTTGCTTTGGCGTATGGATGAAATAGCCCCCTTCATGGTTGGGTTGGTGGTAGGTATTTTGATCCAACAATTGTTTTTATGTTTGGTGTGCGGGGTAGCTGTTAGTAAGGTCTATATAAAAATACGTGATAGCCACCCAGACGGGTTTTTTATGCACTGGATTACCTGGAATACAGGGATCACTGTAAAAAAATGCAGGACTATTATTAATCCTTTTATCAAAAGGTTGTTTCCATGAAATATATGAATTTTTTAAAAAGTTATGAAGGCACTTTAAATGAAAATAAATGGAGCCGAATTGTTATTGGTTGTTTATTAGTTATTTCAATATTGTTAGCGTTCATGGGCTTTACTCGAAAAACCATAATCACTATGCAGCCCGTCACTTTAATTGAAGAAGCTTGGGTATCTGATAATAATTCCTCAATCAGCTACAAAGAAGGGTGGGGGTTTTACTTGGCCCACATGCTTGGAAATGTAACACCTTCAACGGTTTCATTTGTAAAAGAAAAATTAGGTCCTCTTTTATCACCAAAAGTCTACAGCCAGACGATGGAAGCCCTTGAAAGCCAGTCAGTTCAAATTATTAATGACAAAATTTCCATGCGTTTTGAGCCTCGATTTGTGGAATATGAAGAAAGTGCTAACAAGATTTATGTGTTTGGCAATTCCTTTATAAGGGGTGTTAATACAGACGAACACAAAACTAACAGGACATATGAGTTTGTTTTGCGTATCTCAAATTATCTTCCGGTGTTGGAATTTATGGATGTTTATGATGATCGGCCACGCACCATTGAAGTGTTAGAAAGAATTGAACGTAAAGAGGCCAGCAAAAATGCTAAAAAGTAAATTTAAATTTTTAACCATTTCTTTATTTTGTATTTATGGATCTGGACAGGTTATTGCGCAAGAAAGCGGGGAATTTGTTGATATGCCTATTGTTCCTGTAAACAGTGCAAATAAAATAACAGAATCGGACACACCAAAAAATGAGGTAACAGTCGCTCCACTTGATGATTCTGGCAATAAAGAAGTTGAGGTATTGCCGGTCAGACCCGCTAATCCTATTATCAACAATTCAAGACAGCCAGGAAAAGTTATTAAAGTACCGGATGGTGAATATGTTGCAGGGCCAACAGCAGAAGAAAGAAACTCTATTGTGCCCAGTGTGTTTCCATTAAAACGAATAACTGAAAACGTTACTTTAAAAAACACGGCTAAGCCAGAAATGGCCGATACAATACCTGCTGGTGAAACAATTGTTGAATTACCCGCTGTACCACGAAATGTATTAACGAAAAATGTACCGCGACCTATTTCTGATGCTGAAGTTAACAAAGAAAAAGGTAATAGCGTTCGGTCTGCCGGTTCAACAAATAACTACTCAACAATCGGTGAGGGTAGCGTCATATATGCACAATTTGGTATTAACCAAATTGTGCCTGTCGGTGTGGAACACCTAAATAGAATTATTACTCCTTTTGCGGTACCAACGGTTCAAACCAGCTCAACAGCGAAAACTTCCATCAAAGATAATGTTATTTATGTTGGTACCGATGTTGAAAAACCGGTAACGATGTTTATTCATGAAGAAGGCAACCAGAACAATGCTATCAGTTTAACGCTGGTGCCCCAGCGTATACCGCCTCGTGAAATTATCGTCCGATTCCCAGATAATTATGCTGGTGCTGATGGTGGTTTTCAACCAACAGGAACACCAAAGGCTGAAAAGTGGGAGCAGAGTCAACCTTATGTAGAAGCCATCAAAAATCTGTTCCGTACTCTTGCTCTTGGTGAGTTACCGCAAGGGTATCAGATATCAAGAACACCCAGAAACCTGACAAAACCAGTATGTGCTATGCCTGGCATTAAATTTGATTTTAATAACGGACAGTATATTGCAGGTAAAAATCTGGCCGTCTTTGTTGGTGTGGCAACTAATATTTCAGGTCAAGCTCTGGAGATCAAAGAAAATGTATGCGGAAATTGGGATACGGCTGCTGTATCAGCCTATCCACGCAACGTTTTAAATTCAGGTGAGCGTACTGAAATGTATGTGGCTATCAGACAGGGACAACGCAAAACGTCCACGACTCGTAGGCCGTCTTTAATTGGAGAGTTTTAATGAAATTAAAAGCGCCTGAATTTTTTGAGAACCTTGAACCAAAAACAAAAAAATATGTAATTGGTGGGGCGGTTGCCATTGGGGTGGGTTTGTTTTTATATGTTGCACTGGGGAATCCGGAACCAGTAAAAAGAAAGAACAAACAAAATGAAGTCATACGAAATATCCTGACAGATAAAGATACCCGCACAATGAGTATTGAATCTTTGGCTGCAGATTTGCGTTTATCTAAAAATACAATTGACCAACTAAATACAAGTTTAAAGAATTTAGAAAGTGAACTTAAAAAAACGCAGGACCGGAACACGGGTGCAGCTCCCGTTATTCAGAATGAAATTTCAAGATTATCTACTGAGCAACGTTCACTATTAAGTGAGATTGAATATCTTAAAGGTGAGTTAGCTAAAGGTCCTGTTATTCAGTCTGCTCCCACATCAGGCAGTGAAGTATTTGAGCAGCCTTCAGATGTGCATAATCCTGTAGATCCGGTTGCCAAACCTAACTCTTTGGAGGGTGCATTAGGCGATTTATCACAAATATTTTCACAACCTGTCATGGATGATATTACACCGGCTGAACAGGGTTTTAAGCCAGATGGCAAAGGTGAAAATAGAGCAACCGTTGCTGCAAATCAAGGCTTTGAAATCTTTGAACACAAGGAAACAGAACCAATTGAAGAAGGATTAACGCAAAAAGAAATTGATGAAAAAAATTCAACCTACATACCGGCTGGCTCAATTATTACTGGTGTATTTTTAAATGGTCTGGATGCACCAACGGGGCAGAATGCAAGGCGTGATCCGTTTCCGGCTGCAGTGCGTATCCAACATGAAGCCATTTTACCTAATCATTTTACGGCTGATATTAAAGAGTGTTTCTTGCTTATATCTGGTTATGGTGACTTGAGTTCTGAACGAGCCTATCTTCGTGGTGAAACATTGTCATGTGTTCGTGATGATGGGGGTGTTATTGAAACTAAATTTGATAGCTATGCGGTGGGTGAAGATGGAAAAGCCGGGGTAAGAGGAAGATTGGTATCCAAACAAGGCCAAATTATTGCTAAGTCTGCAATGGCCGGTTTCCTTTCTGGTTTTGCTGAAGCCTTTGATGTTTCTCCTGTACCGGTTATTTCAACGACTAATACCGGTAGTTCTCAATTTCAGGACAATGGTGGTTTGAATGGTAACTTTTGGCAAAGTGCCGGTGCGAAAGGTGCATCAAATGCCATGGACCGAATCGCAGAGTATTACATAGAAATGGCAGAGGGAATTTTTCCTGTCATTGAAATTGGTGCTGGCCGGGAAATAGACATCATCGTCACACGTGGTACAAAATTAAAAGTTAAATCATAGGGAAAAATCATGATTTTAAATATTAGAAATTTAACATTGGCTGTCTCCGTTTTACTTACAGGTTGTGCATCTACATGGAATGTAGGGGAATCGGAATTTGATTGTACTGGTGATCCTGTTGATCCAAGTTGCATGTCAACAAGACAAATTTATAATGCAACAAATGATGGCAAGGTTCCAATTAAGGGCTTTAATTATAAAGACAATAAAATGGTTAAATCACAAGAAGAAAACAACGAACCAATTCCTGGTACTTATGAATCCGTCAATGAAACGATAGTTAAAAATTACGTAGCACCCAATTTGCCTGATCGTCCGGTTCCTGTACGGACACCGGCCAAAGTCATGCGAATTTGGGTTGCTCCTTGGGAAGATCAATCCGGTGATTTGAATACAGTCGGGTACATTTATACAGAGATAGAACCCAGGAAGTGGGTACTTGGCTCAAAAGCATATGATTCAAATGTTGTTTTAAGGCCATTACAGACTCAAAACTATGACGAGAAGAAGCCAGAAAACCTGAATTTAAACTAATACTTCATAAATTCTTTACTCATTACAGCCCGCATAAGCAAATTATGTGGGCTTTTTTTATGGGGATTTTATTTTTAGGAGAGGAAATTTACTTCGGATATTCCCCGGGGAATATGAGAGGGTAAAGAACCGTAAATTTCCAGGTAAAACATGGCAGTTTTAGTGGGTATGTCAGCAAAACGGTGTTTTTTGTCACCCGAAAACGGCACGAATCGACCCTAAAGAAAATGAAGATTGGTTTTATTCTAAAGGTGTTGGCAACAACATACTTTTAATTTTTATTTGGGAAAGAAACCGATGTTAAGTCAAATCAAAACGTTTGCGCAAGCAAATAAAACAAGCCTCATTCAAGCCATGTTCATGCTGGCGTTTATGGCTGTCCTGGCCAGTTCTGCTCATGCCGGTGCCGGTGGTACCGAGTTTGATGAAGTGTGGGACATGATCAAAGACTGGACACAAGGCTCCTTGGGCCGTGTTATTGCCGGTGGCATGGTATTGATGGGCGTGGCTGCTGGAATGGCTCGACAATCACTGATGGCTTTTGCTTTGGGTGTAGGTGGTGCAATGGGCCTGTACTATGCGCCTACGATTTTGGAATCCATTATGACTGCTACCCTGCCAGTCGCTGTTAAAGTAGCACCTTTTGCTGCTCAACTGACCACTGGCCTGGGCATGTAATTTACCCCATTCCTGCTTTTAATAAAAGCTACCCTTAACCGGGTAGCTTTTTGTCGTTTATAAATTACATTTTTTGATTGGATTTACAATGAAAAAAATTAGATATAAAGCATTATTAAAGCTAACTATACTGGCTGGAATTTTAAGCAATTCAGCCTATGCGGATTTATTGGAATATACCTATACCAGTAAAGAGGGTGGAGAAAAAACAGTTAAGGCCAATCAAACCTATGTAAATGCAGTTGGCACACTTAAGATGGCATTAAGTGCGGGTATTGATAGGAAAGTACGTGTATCCATTCTTGATATGGATGGAAATGTTGTGAGTACGGCTACCAGTAAATTATTAACGGCTGAAGATCAATTTACCATCAATGAACAAAAAACCTATGGTGCCGTTTTAGAGTTACCGGCCCCGGCTGAAGGACGTTATTCGATTGAGGCACAAATAATAGGTGCCTGGGATAATTTAGTTCAAACGGATTCCTATCCTTTGATTGTCGATTTAACTCCACCTCATTTTGGCGGGACAATTCTTTCAGAAGGGCATGACTCATATGCTAATTTAGGTAGGGGCATGTACCAAGATGTGGATATTCTTTCAAAAGGTGGTAGTCAAACCATTTTTACGAATAATTTAACAGATAATAATAGTATTGATTCTATTGTTTTTGAAACAGCCTTGCTCAATAAAACAAAAATTACGAGTGTTCAGGGCCTATATTCCGATCAAACTAAACAGGCATCAGTTAATGTAAATTATTCTCAATTTTTCCCAACGGACGGCCATGAGTATCATATTCAATTTATCGCTACTGATAAGGCAGGAAATAGCAGTTCATTTGGACGTAATGTTGGTGTGGGATCTTGCGCAAGTGTTGAATTACCAATACCTGTAGCCCAATTTGTTCCTGGCCATAGTGGTTCATATGCAGGTCAAGCCGGTTTTCAAGCATGGTCTAATGGGGGAACGATTTATAAAAACCCTGTTAAGCTATTATGGAGAATACCAAATAGCAGTTTGGCCCCATCAAATAAATATGGCATACATAATTTTGATGTCATTCACAATGATGGGAATTTTTCATATGCCATGACTGAACAAGCACTAACGAACAGGCCCGATCCAAATAATGGAAACTGGCAAACAAGAGGTGAGTGGGGGTGTGTTACTCATGATAATATTCAAGGAACATTGGCTTCTGGCGTAGAAGTATCACCAAAGGCAATGGGTTTTGATATTAAAGTTCAAGGAAGAAATTTAGACGTAAATGTTGAACACATAGAGGTCAAAGGTAATGGAAATTTAGAGTACATTACTGTTAAGGCAGAACCCCGTAACTATATACAATATGTTAGTACATCACCTTGGGATGCGGTTCCTAATGTGGGTAGAACAGTTTACGGTAAACATTATACATGTGAAATACCTGTCGGGGCCAATAATTGTAGATTGACAATTAATGCCTCTCCCCCTGCAGCTTCTGTATGGCTTGGTTATCCTGTTTATATTGCCAATGGTGATAAAACGATATCTCATTTTGCTGACTATGCTGAGGTTATTTGGGACTCAATCGCACCTGAAATAAGAGAAATTCAATATAACAGTAATACTCGTTCAGGCACTGTTACCCTTTATGCTAATGATTATAATTTAGTGGGTAACAATTACTGGTGGAGACTTGATGCTAAAGCTGTTCTAAGTAAAAATGGAACAATAGTAAATGAACTTCCTTTAGATGTTTCCCCAACATCAAACCTTGAGTTTAAAGCAGGTTTAAATTTATCAAGTATTTCAACGGGAACATATCATTTATCCATTGTGGCAAATGATTCAGTGGGTAACTCTACTACAAAGAACTACGGCAATATTTTAATTGATCATAATCCTCCAGATATTAGTGTTAACATTAATGATGGTCAAATGATTGATTCATTGGATAAAATAAAATTCTTAATAAAAGATAATGAAGAAAGCGAAGTAAAAGTAGAATCTATAAACGTTAAGGGCGGTGCGGACAATTTAAATATCAATATTGGTTCTAGTAACAATGAGGGAAGCATATCGCTTGAATATCCTGTACTTTTTCCAACACTTACGGAAGGTGAGAATTATTCCATAACGATAATAGCGGTTGATGCACAAAACAATAAAACCACTAAAAAAGTATCGTTTCAGTATGGCCCCAAGATGATTAATCTATCGAGCGGTTTGAATGGAAAGATTTATATACCAGCGTTAACGACTGAATTTTTTCATAAAAACGGCGCACGAATCATTGAAACAGAACCGTTGACATTGCATGACGGCTCCTTGGTGAGTGGATCATATGATGTATTTGCAACTATCAGGGAAAATGCATCTGTCCCGTTGGTGATCAATGGGTATACGGTAGTGCCTGGAACAACCGTTTCTATTTTGAAAGCGCATGATTTCTCGCAATCTGGCGGCAAATTAAGCATTCCAATGTCTGCTGCTGAAAATGGTTTAATTGGACAAACGGATGTAATGATTAGCACATCTGCACCTAATTCTCCGGTGCTTTTGTTGGATGTGAATACATGGATGGGAACAGCTAATTTACAATCTGCCAAAACTGAATATAGGCAAGTCATTGATGGTTTTGATATTACTGCATTGCCAGGAGAAGGTACACCGTGTCGGTTAACTTCAAATATTATTGTTGCCAAGGAAGCTGATCCGATTAAAGACCCAGTGTGTTTACTTGAATGGACCCAGTATCCTGATGAAGCAATTCCATCAGGGGTTGATGATGCGTCAGGAAGTAAAGCAGGGCTTTCAGGCCATGCAGCAGCGGTAGGTGAGCATGTCTTAAAATACAATTTGGGTATTTTTAATGGCAATGGTGAGAAATATTTTATTGGGCAAGGTAGCCATTCAATTTATGTCACCAGTGCAAAGGATTCAATACTGTATGAACCTATAATCAATGATTTAACCTTTAAACGAAGCATTGAGGATGTTTCAATACGATTAAAACAACATACTGGTCCCACATGCTCATTAACCCTAAATGCAGCTAATGCTATTTCATCAGCACAAAATACAAATAACAGTAACCATTTGGCTTGCTTGTTAGAGTGGACGGCCTTTCCAGAAGGTGTAAGTCAAGATCCGGCTTATGTTGATCCAAAGACAAAAGGGTTGGTATCTGTGCTGGGTGAGCATAATTTAAGCTATAGAATTAGCACCTATTCACGCTTGGGTGCAAAAGTTGAATTAGCTACCCAAACATTCCCTATCACTATTGAGAATCCCGCTACACCTACTATTTCTTTCAGCTCTGACTATCACCTTAAAGATAATATTTATATTGTTCCGATGAAAGGAGGTCGCCTGGGTAGCTTGCAGGTAGAAGCTGATAAAGGAAATATATTGATTGAAACATTTGAAGGTGAAAAAATGATTGATCGGAAAACCTATCTTCCAAATCAGTCAAGGGTTGATAGTAAAAATGTGCTATCAGCAATCATCCCATTTAGTCAATCAGGGTTATACGATAAAAAGACATACAAAGCTAAAGTGGCTTATGGTGATTTGCCAGACGTTGGTGATGAATATGACTTCATTACCTATACGGTTCCGGTTGATGGCGTGAGGCCGTTAATTACGGTTCAGAAACAAGCTGTAAGTACCGAAATTTTACCTATAACAGTCAATATGATTAACGTGCGCAATGCCCGAGAAGAATATTCTTCAGACAGTATGGGTAACTGGAAAGTCCGATTAATACAGCAAACAGGTAAAAATGATGAAGATAAAGCATTAACTGATTTTCATGATATGGTTAACGGTGAAGTTACCATTGATTTGGATATCAACGATAAAAGCGATCTCCGTTCGTTGAAAATTTATGCTGAA
>Ga0172382_10007810_pt1 | contig 15080 bp, 14 predicted proteins | sample Leawel138RmetaG_FD_122245 | JGI IMG/M metagenome (GOLD analysis project Ga0172382, IMG submission 122245) | Leachate microbial communities from a municipal landfill in Southern Ontario, Canada - Leachate well 138R metaG | ecosystem: Engineered > Solid waste > Landfill > Unclassified | place...
GGCCTTGCGCAGGCGCAGGCGCTGGCCACGCTGGTCGCCGACCGTATCGACGTGGCCGCGGACGGCCGCCTCGTCGCGCAGGGCAATGTCGAGGTGTTCCACGACGGCACCCGGCTCTCGGCCGCCGCGATCAGCTATGACCCGGCCGCCGACCTGCTGACCATCGACGGGCCGATCTACATCGTCACCCCCACGGGCGAGGTGCTGGCCGCGAGCCGGGCCGAGCTCGACCCGCGGCTCGAGAACGGCATCCTGCGCGGCGCGCGGCTGGTGCTCGACCAGCGGCTGCAACTGGCGGCGAACCGCATCGACCGCGCCGACGGGCGGCTGAGCCAGCTTTCGCGGGTGGTCGCCACCTCCTGCGCGGTCTGCGGCAACCGGCCGCCGCTGTGGGAGATCCGCGCCGCCCGCGTCGTCCATGACGAGGAGGCGCGCCAGCTTCATTTCGAGAACGCCACCCTGCGGCTGCGCGGGGTGCCGGTGCTGTGGCTGCCGTGGATGCGGCTGCCGGACCCGACGCTCGACCGCGCCTTCGGGGTGATGGTGCCGGAGCTGCGCATGACCTCGACGCTGGGCGCCGGGATCGCGCTGCCGGTGTTCATCCCGCTCGGCCCCGCGCGCGACCTGCGGCTGACCCCCTATGCCTCGGCGCTGACCCGCACCCTCGAGGCGCGGTTCCGGCATGCGCTGGTCTCGGGCAGCTACCGGATCGAGGGCGCGGTCTCGGACGACGACCTCGGCCACGGGGGGTTGCGCGGCTATGTCGCGGCCGCCGGCAGCTTCCGTCCCGCGCCCGGGGTGCAGCTTGCGTTCGACCTGACCGTGGCCAGCGACCGCGCCTATCTGGCCGATTACGGGATCTCGGACCGCGACCGCCTGCCCTCGCATCTGGCGTTCTCGCGGGTGCGCGCCGACGGGATCGCCACCGCCGACCTGACCCTGTGGCAGAGCCTGCGGCCCGGCGAATCGAGCGCGAGCCTGCCGCCGGTGGTGGTCGGCGCGGCGCTCGAGCGGCGGCTGCCGCTCGGGCCCGGAGTGCTGGTGCTCTCGGGCGAGACGCTGGGCTTCGCCCGCCTCGCCTCGGGGAGCGGCGACGATGCCCGCGACGTGCTGCGGCTGGGCGGCGGCGCCGACTGGCGCGGCACCGCGCTTTCCGCCGGCGGGCTGGTGCTCGAGGGCGAGGCCGGGCTGGCGCTGCAATGGCGCCGGGTCACGGACGATCCGGCCTGGGACACCAACCTGCTGACGCTGCGCCCCCATGCCGGGCTGACCCTGCGCCTGCCGCTGATCCGCCACGGCAGCGGCCATGTCGACACGCTCGAGCCGGCGCTCGCGCTCGGCTGGGCGCCGGTGCCGGGCGATGCGGTCCCGCCCGAGGATGCGGCCCGGCGCGCGATCGATTCGGGCAACCTGCTCTCGCCCCTGCGCGGTGCCGGCGGCGACCGGGCCGCCGCCGGTGCCAGTGCCGCGGCGCTGGTCACCTGGACCCGCAGCGGCCCGGGCGGGATCGCCGCGCTGGCCTTCGGGGCGCTGGCGGACGAGCTGCATCCCGAGCCGCGCTTCCTGCTCTCGGGCAGCGCCGATCTCGCCTCGGGCTTCCGGCTGATGGGCCGGGCGCTGTTCGACGGCGATTTCGGCCTTGCCGAGAGCGAGACGATCCTCGACTGGCAGGCCGGGCGGTTCGACCTTGCCGCGCGGCACCTGTGGCTCGCCCCCGGGTCGGACGGCGGCACGGCGCCGGCGGTCTCGGAACTCTGGGCCGGCGGCGGCTGGCGGCTGGGCGAAGCCTGGGAGATCCGCGCCGGCGGCCGCTACGACATCGAGGCGGCCGCCCCGATCAACGCCGATCTCGGCCTTGCGTGGTCGAACGAATGCGTGACGGTGGACGTTTCGCTGTCGCGTCGCTACACGGAAACGGGGACATCCGACCCGGCGACACGGCTCGGCCTGTCGGTGCGGCTTACCGGATTTTCCACCGGCGGCGCCCGGGTGCGGGCGGCGCAATGCGCGGGTTGAAGGCAGTCGGGAGAGACGGATGCGCAATCTTGCAGGGCTGATCGTGGCGGGGGCGCTGGCGCTCATGGCCGGGATGGCCGCGGCGCAGGGGATGTTCTCGGCGGTGATCTCGGTGAACGACCGGGCCGTGACCGGCTACGAGATCGACCAGCGCATCCGCCTGCTCGAGGCGTTCCGCACCACCGGCGACCTGCCCCGCCTCGCGCGCGAGCAACTGGTCGAGGACCGGCTCAAGCAGGAGGAGATGGAGCGCGCCGGGGTCCGCATCACCGACGAGGGGCTGGGCCGGGCGATGGCGGAATTCGCCGCCCGCGCCAGCCTGCCGCTCGACCAGTTCCTCGGCACCCTCGCGCAGATGGGCGTGGCCGAGGAAACCGTGCGCGACTATGTGGCGGTCAACACCGCCTGGCGCGACTATGTGCGCGCCCGCTACGGCTCGCGGGTCACGGTCACCGATGCCGATGTGGACTTCGCGCTCGAGCAGATGGGCCAGTCGCGCTCGGGCATCTCGGTGCTGCTGAGCGAGATCATCATCCCCGCCCCGCCCCCCGATGCGGCGCGGGTGCTGGCGCTGGCCGAGCAGATTTCCCGCACCACCAGCCAGGCCGCGTTCGAGGCCGCGGCGCGCGAGTATTCGGCCCTGCCCTCGCGCGACCAGGGCGGGCGGATCGACTGGATGCCGCTCTCGAACCTGCCGCCGGCGCTGCATCCGCTGCTCATGGGCCTTGCCCCCGGCCAGGTCACGCCGCCGATCCAGATCGAGGGCGCGGTGGCGCTGTTCCAGATGCGGGCGCTGCGCGAGGGCGCGCATGTGCCGCCCGAGATCGCGCTGGTCGATTACGCCGTGTTCCACGCCGCCAGCCGCACGGAAGCGGCGCAGATCGCCACCCGGATCGACACCTGCGACGATCTTTACGGCATCGCCCGGGGCCTGCCGCCCGAGCGGCTCGAACGGCAGGAGGTGGCGCCCGCGGCGATCCCGCAGGATGTGGCGCTGGAACTGGCCCGCCTCGACCGCGACGAGATTTCCACCACGCTGACCGAGGCCGACGGCAGCGGCGCCCGCCTCGTCATGCTGTGCAGCCGCACCGCCGCCGCGGCCGAGGGCGCCGACCGCGACGAGATCGCCAACCGCATCCGCGGCGAGCGGCTTCAGGGCCATGCCGATGCGCTGGTCGCGGACCTGCGGGCCTCGGCGGTGATCACCGGGGAATGACCCTCGTCCTCTCCTGCGGCGAACCCGCCGGCATCGGCCCCGAGGTCGCGGCCCGGGCCTTTGCGGCGCTGGCGGGCGAATGGCCGCTGGCGCTGATCGGCGATCCCCGCCACCTGCCCCAGGGCACCCGCTGGCAGGCGATCGAGGCGCCCGAGGAGGCCCCGGCCGTCGCCCCGGGCATCCTGCCGGTGATCGCCCGCGACTTCGGCCCCCCGGCCACCCCGGGCCAGCCGGTCGCCGCCCATGCCCCGCATGTGGTTGCGGCGATCCGCGAGGGGGCGGAACTGTGCATGGCGGGGCGGGCCGCGGCGCTGGTGACGGCGCCGATCCACAAGAAGGCGCTGGCCGATGGCGCCGGCTTCGCCTTTCCGGGCCATACCGAATACCTCGCCCGTCTGGCCGGCGACGTGCCGGTGGTGATGATGCTGGCGGGCGAAGGGCTGCGGGTGGTGCCGGTGACGATCCACATCCCGCTGCGCGAGGTGCCCGCCGCCCTGACGCCCGGGCTGCTGCGCCAGACCATCGCCATCACCGCCGCCGCGCTGGCGCGCGACTTCGGCCTTGCCCGGCCGCGGATCGCGGTCGCGGGGCTCAATCCCCATGCCGGCGAGGGCGGGCGGATGGGCGACGAGGAGGCACGGCTGATCGGCCCGGTGCTCGACACCTTGCGCGCCGAAGGTCTGGACATCGCCGGCCCGCTGCCCGCCGACACCATGTTCCACCCGGCGGCGCGGGCGCGCTATGACGTGGCTATCTGCATGTATCACGACCAGGCGCTGATCCCGATCAAGACCGTCGATTTCGCCGGCGGCGTGAACGTGACCCTCGGCCTGCCGTTCGTGCGCAGCTCGCCCGACCACGGCACCGCCTTCGATATCGCCGGCAAGGGGGTGGCGGATCCTGCCAGCATGATCGCCGCGATCCGCATGGCCGCCGGCATGGCCCGGCGCCGGGCATGAGCGCACCGGACGGGCTGCCGCCGGTGCGCGTGGTGATCGCCGCGCACGGGCTGAGCGCGCGCCGGGCGCTGGGGCAGAACTTCATCCTCGACCTGAACCTGACCGCCCGCATCGCCCGGGCCGCCGGCGATCTGGCCGGTTCGGACGTGATCGAGATCGGCCCCGGCCCCGGCGGCCTGACCCGCGGCCTGCTGATGGAGGGTGCGCGCCGGGTGCTGGCGATCGAGAAGGACGCCCGCTGCCTGCCGGCGCTCGAACAGATCGCGGCGCATTATCCGGGGCGGCTCATGGTGGTGGCGGGCGACGCGCTGCATGTCGATCCGCTGGCGCACGGGTTGCAGCCGCCGATCCGCATCTGCGCCAACCTGCCCTACAATGTCGGCACCGAGCTGCTGGTGCGCTGGCTGACCCCGCCCGACTGGCCGCCGTTCTGGGCCTCGCTCACGCTGATGTTCCAGCGCGAGGTCGCGCAAAGGATCGTCGCCCGGCCGGGCAGCCGCGACTACGGGCGGCTCTCGATCCTTGCCCAATGGCGCTGCGAGGCGCGGATCGTGATGGAACTGCCGCCGGCGGCCTTCGTGCCGCCGCCGAAAGTCTCCTCGGCGGTGGTGCATCTGGCCGCCCTGCCCGCGCCGCGCTTTCCCGCCGATGCGCAGGTGCTGTCGCGCGTGGTCGCCGCGGCCTTCGGGCAAAGGCGCAAGATGCTGCGCGCGGCGCTGCGCGGGCTGCATCCTGAAATCGAGGACATCCTCACCGCCGCCGGCATCGCCCCGACGCGGCGCGCCGAGGAGGTGAGCCTCGAGCAGTTCTGCGCCCTCGCCCGGGGGCTGGCGGCGGGGCTGGCGGCCGGCTGAGCGGGGGCCTGCCCCGCCCCGGCGCCGGCGGCCCCTCAGCTCGCGATATCGGGGAGGATCACCGGCGCATCGCTGCCGCCGCCGCCGTCGCTTTCGCTGCCCGGCTCGCTGCCCGGCTCCGCACGCGGCTTGCGGGTGCGGGGCGCGCGCGGGGCGCGGGCGGGTTTGGCATCGCTCCCGGATTCGGGGATCGCGGCGGTGCTGTCGCCGGCCTCGGGCGCGGGGGCGCCCTCCTCCCCGCGCTCGCGCCGGGGGGCGCGGGGGCGGCGGGTGTCGCGCGGGCGGGCGTCGAGGAAGGCCGGCTTGCCCTCGGGCAGGTCGACGAGGGTGCCGGCGGCATCGTCCTCCCCGGCAGGCGAGTCGGTGGCGAGGGCATGGCCCTCGTCCTGGGGCTCGCGCGGGGTGCGGGCGCGGTCACGCTCGGCCTGGCGCTGGCGGTTCTGTTCTTCCTGCTCCTCGCGGGCGCGATCGACCTCGCGCGTCGCCTCGGCCAGCATGCGGGTGTAATGCTCGGCATGCTGGGCGAAGTTTTCCGCATTCACCCGGTCGCCCGAAAGCTGGGCGTCGCGGTGCAGCTGCAGATATTTCTCGATGATCTGCTGCGGGGTGCCGCGCACCTTGCCCTCGGGGCCGGAGCTGTCGAAGACGCGGTTGATGATGTTGCCGCCCGTCGGGCGCATGTTGCGGTTCTTGCTGCCCCGCGACCGTGTTTTGGAAGATCTCATGTGGCTTTCGCTATTGGCGATTGAAGCATGCCGCCGGTCGTCGTGGCCGTTTGGCGCCCCGGGGGCGCGTGAAGCGGTGATGGTCTGACGGCGGCCGGAGGGGGGCGTGAGCCGCTTCCCGCCGGCGCCCCCGACTAAGCACTCCTCGCGCCGGGGAGCAAGCGAAAATTGCTGCAAATGCGAGTGATGCGGCAAATTGGTCGCGATTTTCGCGCGCATCCGGCGCTCATGGGCGGATCGCCGCCATGACGCGCGGCTTGCCGGCCAGATCGCGCCGCAGGCGGATATCCGCGAATCCGGCCCCGGCCAGCAGCGCGGCGACCGCATCGCCCTGTTCATGGCCGATCTCGAGCAGGAGCCGCGCGCCCGGCACCATGACCGCCGCCGCCCCCGCCGCGATGGCGCGATAGGCCGCAAGCCCGTCGCCTTCGTCGGTGAGCGCGAGGCGCGGCTCGTGCCGGCGCAGTTCGGGGGCGAGGGTCTCGAACTCGGCGGCGCCGATATAGGGCGGGTTCGACACCACCAGATCGAAGCGGTCCCCGGCAAGCCCGGCCAGCCAGTCGCCGTGACGGAAGCGCGCCCGGTCCGCAACTCCGAGGCTTGCGGCGTTTTCCCGCGCCACCGCCAGCGCGGCGGCCGAGATGTCGGTGCCGGTGCCGGTGGCGCCGGGCCGCTCCGCCAGCAGGGTGAGCAGGATGCAGCCGCTGCCGGTGCCGAGGTCGAGCACCCGGGCGAAGGGCTGCCCGAGCGCCGCCTCGACCAGATGCTCGGTCTCGGGGCGCGGGTCGAGCGTGTCCGGGGTCACGCGGAAGCCGCGGCCGAAGAATTCCCGCCGCCCGGTGAGCTGCGCCACCGGCTGGCGGTCCGCGCGCCGGGCGGCCAGCGCCGCGAACCGCGCCAGCGCCTGCGCGTCGATCCGGTCGAGATGCGCCGAGAGCAGCCCCGGCGCGATCCCGGCCGCATGTTCGAGCAGCCGGCGCGCATCGCCGGCCGGATCCTCGACCCCCGCCTCGCGCAGCCGGGCGATGGCCGCGCGCAGGGCCGCACGGGCGGTCATTCCGCCTCGGCCAGCGCGCGGGCCTGGGCCTCGGCCTGCAGCGCGTCGATCACCTCGTCGAGATCGCCCTGCATGATCGCATCGAGCTTGTAGAGCGTCAGGTTGATGCGGTGGTCGGTCATCCGTCCCTGCGGAAAGTTGTAGGTGCGGATCCGTTCGGAACGGTCGCCCGAACCGACCTGCGCCCGCCGCGTCCCGGCGCGCTCGCTGTCGCTGCGCTCGCGCTCGGCCTGATAGAGCCGGGCGCGCAGCACCTGCATGGCGATGTCGCGGTTCTGGTGCTGGGATTTCAGGCTGGAGGTGACGACGATCCCGCTTGGAAAATGGGTGATGCGCACCGCCGAATCGGTCTTGTTGACATGCTGGCCGCCGGCGCCGCTGGCGCGCATCGTGTCGATGCGGATATCGGCGGGGTTGATCTCGATATCGACCGCCTCGGCCTCGGGAAGCACGGCGACGGTGGCGGCCGAGGTATGGATGCGGCCGCCGGCCTCGGTCACCGGGACGCGCTGGACCCGGTGGACGCCGGATTCGTATTTCAGCCGCGCGAACACGCCCTCGCCGGCGATGCGCACCACCACCTCGCGGATGCCGCCAAGGTCGCTGGCCTGTTCCTCGAGCACCTCGAAGCGCCAGCCATGGGATTCCGCATGGCGCTGATACATGCGCAGCAGGTCGCCCGCGAACAGCGCCGCCTCCTCGCCGCCGGTGCCGGGGCGGATCTCGAGGATCGCGGGCCGCGCATCGGCGGCGTCCTTCGGCAGCAGCGCGATGCGCAGGGCCTGTTCGGCGGCCTCGAGCCGGGCGCGCAGGCCGGGGAGTTCCGCCTCGGCCAGCGCGCGCAGCTCGGGATCGGCGCAGAGCGCCTCGGTGGCGGCCAGCTCGTCCGCAAGGGCGCCGCGGGCGGCGATGGTCTCGACCACCGGCCTGAGTTCCGCATATTCGCGGCCGACCGCCTCCATCTCGTCGCGCGCCAGCCCCTCCTGCATCCGCGCCTCGAGAAAGGCGAAGCGCGCGAGGATGCGGTCGGTGGTATCGGCGGCGATCATGGCCGCGCTTTGCCTTGACGGCGGGGGGCCGGTCAAGGGGCGGCGGCACGGTTCCACAGGCACAGGCAGGCCAGTTCGGTCGCCACATGCGCCCCCGCCACCGCGGTGACGGCGCCGGCGTCATAGGGCGGCGACACCTCGACCACATCGGCGCCGACGACATCGACCCCGCCCAGATCGCGCAGCAGCGCCGCGGCCTGCCAGCTTGCCAGCCCGCCCCAGACCGGGGTGCCGGTGCCCGGCGCGAAGGCCGGGTCGAGCGCGTCGATGTCGAAGGTCAGGTAGGCCGGGCCCGCGCCCGCCACGGCGCGGATGCGGGCCACGGTGGCGGCGATGCCGGCCTCGTGGATCTCGCGCGCGGTGATCTGCGTGATCCCCGGCCATGACGGCCCGGCGGTGCGGATGCCGGCCTGCACGGTGCGGGCCGGATCGACCAGCCCCTCGCGCATCGCCTTGTAGAGGAAGGTGCCGTGGTCGATGCGGGCGGGGCTGTCGTCCTCCCACAGGTCGGAATGGGCGTCGAAATGGATCAGGCCCAGCCGCCCGTGCCGCGCGGCATGGGCACGCAGCAGCGGCAGGGTGATCGAATGGTCGCCGCCCAGCGCCAGCAGCGCCGCGCCCGAGGCGATGATCTGCGCCGCCCGCGCCTCAAGCCGGGCCGGAAAGCCGGCCGGCTCGGCATAATCGAAGGCGAGGTCGCCGGTATCGACGATCGCGCAGGCGCTCAGCACGTCGAAGGGCCAGCCGAACGGCGGGTCGCCGGGCTGGAGTGCCGAGGCCTCGCGGATCGCGCGCGGCCCGAAGCGGGCGCCGGGGCGGTTGGTCACCGCCTGGTCGAAGGGCACTCCGAGAACGGCAAGATCGGCGCCCGCCGGATCGCGGCTGTAGCGGCGGCGCAGGAACGAGGTCGCGCCCGCGAAGGGCGATTCGAACGACAGGCCGCGCAGGTCGTCGCGCGTGAAGGCGTGGTCGATCTGGCTCGCGGCATCCTCGAGCGCCATGGATCCCTCCGCTGCGGTCCCGCCGCTGTCGGGAAATGGCTACAGGCGGCGGCGGCCCGGGGCAAGGGCCCCCGGGACCGGCGCTCAGAACACCCGCTGGGCGGCCCGGGCGACGGTGAAGCCGTGGCCCTCGCGGTTGGTGCAGGTCATGCCGTCGCGCGCCGAGCTGCAGCTCACGCCGCCCAGCACCACCGACCGGCCGTAGTCGAGCACCCCGGCGCCCGGGTCGATCACCGTGTCGCCGGCGCAGAGCACCCCGCCGGGCCCGGTGGCCTGCACCTCGAAGGCGAAGCCGTAGTCCTGCTCGCACCAGACCGGCGCGCGCGGAAAGCTCGGGTGGTAATCGTCAAGGTCGCAGCGGGCATAGCCGCCGTCCCAGGACGCGATCAGGCAGTGGATATTGCCCGAGGGCGACCGGAAGGAAAGGTAGTCCTGCGCGGCGGCGGGCAGCGCGAGGGCGAGGGCAAGGGCGAGGGTGGCGGCGGCAGGCGGAAGGATGCGCATGGGGCTCTCCGGGATGCGGGACCGATGGGCGATCATTCCACCTCCGGCCCCGCCGCTCAAGCCCGGCAGCGACATCGGGCGGATGCGGGCGGGGCGGCGGCGACTCCGTCCGCCCGCTCCCCGCCCCTCAGACCGGCAGCGCCCGCTCGGCCAGCGATGCCAGCAGCGAGGCGCCGTAGGGCGCGGCCTCGTCGTCGAAATCGAAGCCGGGATGATGCACCCCCGGCGTGTCGCCGTTGCCGACATAGAGATAGGCGCCCGGCCGCGCCTCGAGCATGTAGGCGAAATCCTCGGCGCCCATGTCGCGGCTGCCCTCGGGGTCGGTGGGGGCGATGCCGGCGGCGACCCCGGCGGCGAAGCGGGCCTCGGCGGGGTCGTTGACCGTCGGCGGATAGCCGTCGATGACGGTGATCGCGGCCTCGACCCCGTGGGCCAGCGCGGTGCCCTGCACCACCGCCTCCATCCGCGCCCTTGCCATCGCCCGCACCGCGCGGTCGAAGGTCCGCAACGTGCCGCGCACCACGGCACTGCCGGGGATGACATTGTCGGCCGAGCCGGCGTGGATCTGGGTCACCGACAGCACCAGATCCTCGCGCGGGTCGTTGTTGCGGCTGACGATGGTCTGGAGCGCCTGCACCAGCGCGCAGGCGGCGATCACCGGATCGCGGGTCTCCTGCGGCATCGCGGCATGGCCGCCCCGGCCGGTGATGTCGATGCGGAAATCGTCGACCGCGGCCAGGATCGGCCCCGGCGTGGTGCGGAAATGCCCGACCGGCAGCCCCGGCAGGGTATGGAGCGCGAACACCCTCCCGACCTCGAACCTGTCGAGCACCCCCTCCTCGACCATGACCCGCCCGCCGCCGCCGTCCTCTTCGGCCGGCTGGAAGATCAGCACCACGGTGCCGGCGAAATTGCGGGTCTCGGCCAGGTATTTCGCGGCCCCCAGCAGCATGGTGGTATGGCCGTCATGGCCGCAGGCATGCATCCGCCCCGGCACCGTCGAGGCATGGGGCAGCCCGGTCTCCTCGTGCATCGGCAGCGCGTCCATGTCGGCGCGCAGCCCGATCGCCGGCCCCGGCGCGCGGCCGCGGATCAGCGCCACGACGCCCGAGGTCGCGATCCCCTCGTGGATCTCGTCCACCCCGGCCTCGCGCAGCCGCGCGGCCACGAAGGCGGCGGTGGCGTGGCAGTCGAAGCCGGTCTCGGGGTTGGCATGGAGATGGCGGCGCCAGCCCTTCATCTCCTCGGCCAGACCGGCGATGCGGTTGATGACGGGCATGGCTGGACTCCGGCTGCGGTGGCGGTCAGGCTCGGGCTATCCCGGCCAAGAGACGACTGCAATGACGACTGCAATGCCCGCCCCCGATTCCGCACCCGCCGATCCGCTGATCCACGATTCCACCCCCGATGCCGCGCGGCAGATGCAGCGCCTGCTGGCGATCATGGCGCGGCTGCGCGACCCGGTGACCGGCTGCCCCTGGGACGTGGAGCAGACCTTCGCCACCATCGCCCCCTACACGATCGAGGAGGCCCACGAGGTCGCCGACGCGATCGAGCGCGAGGCCTGGGACGAGCTTGCCGGCGAACTGGGCGACCTGCTGCTGCAATCGGTGTTCCACGCCCGCATGGCCGAGGAGGCCGGGCTGTTCGACTTTGCGCAGGTCGCGCGGCTGATCGCCGACAAGATGGTGGCAAGGCATCCCAATGTCTTCGGCGATGCCGAACGCGCGGAATCCGCGGCGGCGCAGGTCGCAAGCTGGGAGGCCGTGAAGGCGCAGGAGCGTGCGGCGCGCCACGAGCGGCGCACCCTCGACGGCGTGGCCGCCGGGCTGCCGGCGCTGATGCGCGCGGCCAAGCTCCAGGCGCGCGCGGCGCGGGTGGGCTTCGACTGGCCCGATACCGAAGGCGTCCTCGACAAGATCGCCGAGGAGGCGCGCGAGCTGGCCGAGGCCCCGGACCCGGACGCGCGCGAGGCCGAGATGGGCGACCTGCTGTTCGCGCTCGCCAATCTCGCCCGCCGGCTCGGAATCGACCCCGAGGCGGCGCTGCGGCGCACCAACACCAAGTTCATCCGCCGCTTCAACGCGGTAGAGGACGGACTTCAGGCCAGGGGCAAGACCCCGGCCGAGAGCGACCTCGCCGAGATGGATGCGCTCTGGAACCGGATCCGCGCGGCCGAAAGCGGCGGCTGACCCTCAGGTGACCGCCTTTCGCGCGTGAAATTCCGGCGCATCCCAGAGCCCGCCGTCCATCACCGCGCGCAGCCCGGCGACCGCGTCCCAGATGTCGGCATGGCTGATGTAGAGCCCGGCAAAGCCGAAGCGCAGGATATCGGGGGCGCGGAAATCGCCGATCACCCCGCGCGCGATCAGCGCCTGCATGATCGCATAGCCCTGCGGATGGGTGAGCGAGACCTGCGAGCCCCGCGCCGCCGCATCGCGCGGGCTGGCAAGGCCGAAGCCGTGGCCCGCGAGTTCCTGCCCGACCAGCCGGATGAACAGGTCGCCCAGCGCCTGCCCCTTCGCCCGCAGCGCCTGCATGTCGACATCGTCGAACACATGCAGCGCCTCCTCGAGCGCGATCAGCCCCAGTTGCGAGGCGGTGCCGACCAGCATCCGGGCGATGCCGGGATCGGGGGCATAGTCATGGCCGAAGGCGAAGGGCTGCGCATGGCCGTGCCAGCCGGCGATCGGCTGCCGGAATCCGGCGATATGGCGGCGGGCGACAAAGACGAAGGACGGCGCGCCCGGCCCGCCGTTGAGATACTTGTAGCCGCAGCCGACCGCGAAATCGGCATTGCAGCCGTTCAGGTCGACCGGGATGGTGCCCGCGGAATGGCACAGGTCCCAGATCACCAGCGCGCCGGCATCCTGCGCGGCCCGGGTGATCGCCGCCATGTCGTAGAGCCGCCCGGTCTTGTAATTCACCTGGGTGAGATGGACCACCGCCAGATCCTGCCCGGCCCGGGCAATGGCGGCGGGAATGTCATCGGCATCGGCGGTGACGAGGGTGACGCCCGCATCCTCGGCCACCCGCGAGCTGACATAGACATCGGTGGGGAAATTGCCGTTCTCGGACAGCACCACCCGCCGCCCGGGCCGCATCGCCAGCGCGCCGCGCAGCAGCTTGAACAGGTTGACCGAGGTGGAATCGCAGGCCACCACCTCGTCGGCATCGGCGCCGATCAGCCGCGCGATCGCAGCACCGGTGCGCTGGGGGGCCGGATACCAGCCGGCATCGTTCCACGAGCGGATCAGCCCCTCGCCCCATTCCTGCTCGACCGCCGCGCGCATCCGCGCCACCACCCGGCGCGGCAGCGCGCCAAGCGAATTGCCGTCGAGATAGATCACCCCCCCGGGCAGCGCGAATTCGTCGCGCTTGCCGGCAAGCGGGTCGGCGGCATCCATGGCCTCGCAATCGGCGCGGGTGAGGGCGGGTCCGGTCATGTCATGCTCCCTGGGGCGGTTCCCGGGCGGATGCCGGGCCGGTCGGCGCGACCATGGCACCGGCCCCGGCCCGGCCGCAACCCCCTGCGCGCGGGGTCAGCGCCAGTAGTTGTTGGCCGCCGCCACGGTGGCGAAATTGGTCGCCACCACCTGGCTGACCGCGATGAGCGAATCGGCATCGTCGGCATAGTCGGGCCGCAGCCGGTCGCGCATCGCCGCATCGGGCTGGGTGAGTTTCACCGCCACCCGCGACAGCTTCACCGCGAGGTCGTAACCCTCCTGCGCGGTGCCGGTGATCAGGCTCGGCAACCAGATGTCGGACATCGCTCTCTCCCTTGGAGTCGTTCCAGTTTCCTGAAACTGCACGAGGAATGACTCTTTGGCAACCGCGATCCGCGGGCACCCCCCCCTGCTCCCGCCCGGCGCCCTCAGTGGTCGTGGGGGCCGAGCACCCGGTGCAGGCGGGCGTCATGGGTGCTGAAATGGCCGGTGAACCATTCCTCGAGCACCCTGGTCAGCCGTTCCGCGGCAGCCGGGGCGGCGATGTCCCGGTCGTCCATGATGTCGCGCAGCGCGTCGATCAGGCGTTCGTGGTCATCCTTGTGGGGTTCGGTCTGGTCATAGCCGGCGCCGCGCATCTGGTGTTCCTCATGCGCGAAATGCGCCGTGACCGCGCGCAGGAGATCGCCGAGCGCGCGCTCGACATCGGCCTCGGGCCGGTTGTCGAGGATTTCCGCGGCGGCGATGTTCACCAGGTCGACGAGTTCGCGGTGCTCGTAGTCGATCGCCGGGTCGCCGACGCTGAATTCCGGGCGCCATTCGATGGCCATGGGGATCCTCCGTTCGGTTCAGCGCAGCACGAAGGCGCCGGCGGTGGCGTCGAAGTCTATCGCCGCCGCCTCGCCCGGAGCAAGGGCAAGGGTGAAGGCGGCGGCATGGGTCACCTCGGGGGCGCCGGCATCGGCGCGCAGCGCGACCGCGACCTCATGGGTGCCGGCCGGCAGCACGAAGCGTTCGTAGAGCCGCGAGGGGCCCGAGCCCGCGAGGCCCGAGGGCTTTACCGTCTCGTCGTAGATCGCGGCGCCGTCGAGGGTGATCGCCACCCCCACCGGGTTGCGGCGGCGCGAGCATTCCTGCGCCATGCGCATGTTGCGCGGCAGGGCCTCGAGCTCCTCCTCGGTGCGGGTGCGGCAGTCGCGGTCCCCGGAATAGGCAAAGCTCACCCGCAGCATGGCGCTGTCCTCGGGCAGGCTCTGCCAGGCGGGGCCGGCCGAGAGCCAGGCGGTGCCGAGCACCACCCCCAGCGTGACCACCCCGCCGCCCAGCAGCCGCGGCCAGTCGCGGCGCCAGTCGATCACGGTGCGGCGGTCGGGGGAACGGGTGGCCGGATCCTTGGGGGCGCTCATGGCCGGTCCTTTCTGCGCCGGGTGGTGGCCAGCGCCTCGTCGGCCTCGTCCCCGGCCAGCGGGCGGGCGTTGGCGAAGGGGCCGAGTTCGGCGAGGCCGGACGCGAAGGCGCCGAGTTCGAATCCCAGCCGCGCGCCCTCGGTCGGGCCGGCCCAGATCCGGTGCAGCCGCTCGCGCGGGACCCGTTCGCGCAGATAGGGGTCGCGGGTCCGGGTGATGCGCTTTTCGGTCCATTCATGGCCGAAACGGTGCTGGCAGTCGCGTTCGGCGCAGCCGGCGATGGCGACGCCGTCGGCCAGCCCCCTCGAGATGATGTAGTCGATCAGCGACGGCGGCACCATCGCCACGCAGGGCAGCACCACCCGGCCCGGCGCCTCGTCGCCCGCCGCGCCGAAGCCGCAGGAGAGCGTCATCACCCGCGGGCCGTCCGCGGGCAGGGCCCGGGCGGCCTCGATCACCTCGGCGCGCAGCCCGGCAAGCGGGCGGTCGGGCAGGTCGATGCCGGTCAGCAGCTCGCCGGTGCGGCGGAACGGGGTCGAGGACGGGCAGGAGCCCATGCAGATGCCGCAGGCCACGCAGCGGTCGGCATCGACCACCACCTCCTGCGCGAAGGGCAGATCGTCGGTGCGCGGCACCAGGGTGATGGCGGAATAGGGGCAGTCGTCCACGCAGCGGCCGCAGCCGTTGCAATGGTCGAGCGTAACCTCGGCCGCGGTCAGCTCCTTCCTTGCCGGCAGCCAGGGCATCCCGATCAGCAGCACCCCGAACACCGAGACGATGGCCCAGGTCACGCCATGGGGCAGCGACTCGATCAGCGGGTAGACCGGCAGGATGATCCAGTCGAGCC
>Ga0172382_10007811_pt1 | contig 15078 bp, 14 predicted proteins | sample Leawel138RmetaG_FD_122245 | JGI IMG/M metagenome (GOLD analysis project Ga0172382, IMG submission 122245) | Leachate microbial communities from a municipal landfill in Southern Ontario, Canada - Leachate well 138R metaG | ecosystem: Engineered > Solid waste > Landfill > Unclassified | place...
ATCGCGTAGTCGAAGTACGGGAAATGCCACTGGTCGGGCGCTTCTACGACGCCGTCCAGCGAGATGAACAGACCTGCGGTGATCTTTCTCACGTGAGCTCCTTGAGGGTTGGGGTCTGCCGTATCGACCGTTCCACTGCGTCGAACTCATCGCGGGCCCGGTGGGCGGGGCGTCTCGCGGACCGGGCATTCAGCAAACGGTGACTTGAGCAGATTTTTTGCGTTAGCGTCGATCCGTCAGTGGTGGCGAGGCCCATGGGAGCGCCGTGAGTGGTGGACGACCCCGGCTGCTGGGGTCATGCATAGCAGTGCCGGTCGGGCTGACGGTCGCACTGGCGGTGGTGCTTGCCGTCGGCGGGGACGGTGCATGGGTCCCTGTCCTCGACGACGTCATCATCGTGGCCCTGTCCAGCTGTGCGACGGTGTGCGCGGTGCTGGCAGCGAAGTCCGCGGAAGGACACCGGCGCCGCGCGTGGGCGATCATGGCGGCCGCGATGGGGGCCTGGGCGGTCGCCGACCTGATCTGGCTGGTGTGCGAGTACGTGCTGCGAGTCGAGCCCTTCCCCTCGCCGGCCGACTTCTTCTATCTGGCGTTCAGCGTTCTCGTGGTCCCCGCGGTGCTGGGAATGGCTCAGTTCGACGCCTGGTCCCGGCGCCAGGCCACGCTGCGGATCGCGCTCGACGCTGTGACGGTCGCGTTGTGTTCGTTCCTGTTGGCGTGGATCTTCGCGCTGGATCGCGTCTATGAGGCCTATCGCGACGACAAACTCGCGCTCGGGCTCGCGTTCTTCTATCCCGTCGCCGACATGGTGATTCTCGCGGTGGCTGTGGCGGTCCTCGCTCGCGTCGACGCAGCGCATCGTGCGGTGCCGGCGCTGCTGGTGTTCGCGTTCGCTTTGATGACGGTCACCGACAGCGCGTTCGCCTATGCCGTCGCGGTGGACAGCTATCGGACGGGTGGCTTCATCGACATCGGCTGGGCGGTGGCCCTTGTCGGGATCTGTGCCGCAGCGCAGCTGAGCCGCGAAAGAACACCGCCCCGGATGCCGATCGTGTTGGTGCCGTCGAACACTGCGCTGTGGGCGCCCTACGTTTCGCTGCTGCTGGCCGGGACGATCGGACCGCCACTGGTCATGTCGGGTCTGGAGCAGATCGTCGTCCCGGTCATCGTGGTCGCGGTGTGTATGCGGCAGGTGGTCGCGGCGTGGGAGAACCGGGAGCTGTTGCGGGCCGCCGCCGAGCAGGCGCTGCGTGACCCGTTGACGGAACTGGCGAACCAGAGGTTGTTCTACGACCGGCTGGCACACGCGCTGACGCTCAGTTCCCGCGAGGGCCACTCTGTCGCGGTGGTGTCGCTGGACCTCGACGACTTCAAGTTGGTCAACGACAGCGTCGGCCATCCCGAAGCGGACAGTCTGCTGGTCAAGGTCGGTCAGCGGATCGCCGACTGCGTGCGCGCCGGGGACACCGTCGCCCGCATCCAGGGCGACGAGTTCGCTCTGCTGCTCGAAGGCGAGCACGACGATTCGAAGCTGATCGCAGAACGGGTCGTGGACGCCTTCGACGAGCCGTTCGTCCTGCACGGTGAGCACATCCTGTTGCGCCCCAGCGTCGGGGTCGCGGCGGCCTCCTCCGGGGAGGCGGAGGTGGCGCCGGAGACCATGGTCAAGCGCGCCGAGACCGCGATGGCCGTTGCGAAGAGATCCCGGTCGTCGCGGGTGCACGTCTTCGATACGGCCCTTGAGTCGGCGGCCCCCGATGTGGTTGCGCCCGAACGGGGTTCGCCTCAGAACTGGCCTGACGGCGCGGCCAAGGTGCGGCTGCTGGGCGAGCTGCGCCGCGCCATCGACCACCGCGAATTCCACATGGTGTACCAACCGATCGTAGATCTGCGCTCCGGCTTCATCGTCGGGGTGGAGGCCTTGCTGCGGTGGCCGCACCCGCGGCTGGGAATGCTCAGCCCGGACGCGTTCCTGCCCCTGGTGCGTCAGCACGGGCTGATGCGGCCGGTCACCGAGGTGGTGCTCGACAACGTCCTCGACGATGCGGCGCAGTGGATGGCAGACGGAGTGCCGATGCCGGTGGCCGTCAACCTCTTTGCGCCGTTCCTGCGTGACGCGCAACTGCCGTCGGCGCTGTGTCAGGCGCTGGAGCGTCGCGGTCTGCCCACCGAGCTGCTGACGGTGGAGATCACCGAGGATCTCGTCTTGCACGACTTCGATGTGGTGACCGGGGTGATCGGACAGTTGCGCGAGCGGGGTATCCGGGTGGCGATCGACGACTTCGGCAGCGGCTTCTCGGCGCTGTCCTACCTCCGCGAACTGCGGATCGACGAGATCAAGCTGGACCGTCACTTCATCGCGACGGCGGCAAGCGACCCCCGCGCCGCAGCGGTCGTCCGTGCCGTCATCGATCTCACCCACGATCTGGGCAGCGTCGTGGTGGCCGAAGGCGTCGAGGAGCCGGCCACCGCGGCCTGGCTGCGGGACAGGGGTTGCGACATGGCTCAGGGCTACTACTTCGGCAGACCGATCGGGGCCGCCGATGTCCCTGGTCTGGTCCGCATGGCCAAGGACCCCGCATAGCGCAGCATCTCCGACTTGCAGATCATCGCTTGACGCAGCGAAAGCCGATGTGACTCATGCCGGTGTCCACGGGCTGCGGCCTGCGCGCAGCGGGCCGATACCGCTGGCAGTAGCTGTCGGCGCAGAGGAAGGAACCGCCCTTGACCACCCTGCGCGGCACTTCGAACTGCGGTTGTTTGGCGTCGTAACTCTCGGCAGCGCAACAGGGTTGGTAGTCACGACGATCGCCGTACCAGTCGGTCGTCCATTCCCAGACGTTGCCCGCCATGTCGAACAGCCCGTAGCGGTTCGGCGGGAAGCTGCCCACCGGGCGGGTGCGGCCGTACCCGCGGTCGGGGCGCCAGGGGAAGTCGCCGTGCCAGTAGTTCGCCAGTTGCCGGCCGGGTTGCTCCGGAACATCCCCCCAGGTGTACGTCGCTGCGGTGAGTCCACCGCGCGCCGCGGTCTCCCACTCGGCTTCGGTGGGGAGTTCCAGGCCCGCCCACGCGGCATAGGATTCGGCGTCTTCGTACCCGACGTGCACCACTGGATGATCAAGGCGCTTGTCGATCGAGGATGCCGGGCCGACCGGGTGACGCCAGCTCGCACCGGGAGTCCACGTCCACCACAGGTTGAGATGACGGAGGTCGACCGGGCCGCCGGTCCTGGTGAAGACCATCGACCCCGGATGTAGATTCTCTCTCGGCGCGCCGGGATGGTCGGCCGGGTTCACCGGCCGCTCGGCAACTGTGACATAGCCTGTGGCAGCGACGAATTCGGCGAACTCGAGGTTTGTGACCTGTGTCGGCTGCATCCAGAAGCCGTCGACGGTCACCGGGTGTGCCGGAGCTTCCTCCGGGTAGTGCGAGTCGGAGCCGAGGATGGCGGTCTGCCCGGGGATCCACACCATGGCGGCGCCGTGCTCAGTCAAAGATCCGGATCCAATCCTCACGCATGCTCGCGACGGCCCAACCGTGTGTGCCCGCGATCTCCAGGGCCTTCTCCGCGCCCACGGTGTAGTCGAATTCGCGTTCGGCGTCGTCGTGGCGCACCACCAGCGACATCGACGGGCCGGTTCCGGCGGCGGTGAACTGCAGCATCTCGATGTCTCCGTTGGAGTTACCCGCGGCGAAGATCGGACGCCGGCCCGTTCGATCCCAAATGCGGACCGGTTTGACCGGGCCGTCATCGAGAAACTCCGGGGTTGCCGTCGTCCGCAGGTGGCCGTCCGCGAAATCGAGCCCCACCGAGCTGCCGATCACCCGTTCGGGCGGAATCCCGTACATCTGATACGTGACCGGCCGCATGAAGTCGCGGCCCCCGCCCGAGGCGATGTAGTTGGTGAAACCGTGGCCCTCCAGATAGCGCAGCAACTCGGCCATCGGCGCGTAGCCGCAGGCGGTGTACGGGCGCTTCAGCGACGGGTGCTCGCCGGCGGCGAAGAACGCCTTCACCCGCTCGGCGTGTTCCTCGACCGTCAGGCCCGAATACGCCGAAAGGATGCCTGCGGCAAGCAGTTTGATTCCAGAGTCGTCACCGAGGTAATGCTTGGTGACCGCATCGCCGAACCAGCCGAGATCACCGGCCGCGGCGGCCATGTACGGTTGCCGATCCGCCAGCGACGGGTCGGCCCCGACCTGTTCGGCCATCCGGCGCACCAGGAAGTCCAACTGGATGTATGCCGGCTTCTCACACCACAGCGTGCCGTCGTTGTCGAAGACGGCCACCCGGTCCTCGGGGGCGACGTCCTTGGCGGCTCCCTCGGCGAACGCGATGATCGCCGCTTTGGTGGGGCCGTCATTCCACGAGTCGAGCATGTCCTGTCCGCCGAACCGGTCCGCGCGGCGTCAGGGCCGTGCCGGGGCGGGAGGCGTCGTGCTCGGCGTGCTCGGCGCGGCCGGTCCCTGCATCCCCGGCATCATGCCCTGCATGCCCGGCATCATCGGCGGCATACCGCCCTGCATGCCCGGGCCGTACATCCCCGGTCCACCTGGTCCGCACATCCCCGGCCCGTAGCCTTGGCCCATGCCGGGCGCCCACTGTTGGCCGCCGTGGTGGAAACCGTCGTGGTAGCGCCAGCGGCCGAAGCCGTCGTCTCCGGCGGACTGCCTGCCCAGCAGTACTCCCGCCAGGAAGACGAGGAAGACGATGAACAGGGCGCCGGCCACGATGCCCACCCACGCTGCCACGTGGGTCACGCGTCCGGACCGGTCTTCCCTGCCGGTGGGCGGCGGCGGCCCGAGTGGCGGTCCTGCCGCCGTCTCTGGTTGCGACGTCACGGTCGGCGCCGCGGGGTTCTCCTGTGGTTCGGTCATGAGTCCGATCCTCCTCCCATGACGCGGTGGCCGAGCCGAATTCGAGCGGTCTGCGAAGGCCGCCTGCCGTGTGCCCGCGGCGCTCAGACCGGCAGGCAGTCCACCGCGTCGACGTGGGAGCGGACCAACGCCGGGTATCGGCCCCGGTCGGGTCGGAAGATGTCGTGCGGTGAGTCGGTGAACTCGTGAAAGCTGGCATGGGGGAACAGCTTCCGGTACCGGGCCCAGGCGGCGTCGTCGACCACAGTCGCGTTGGGGCTGCGCACGACCAGCAGCGGGGGCTGCCACCGGGCCAGCGGTTCCCAGAAGGACTGCGCGCGGGCAGCGCGCACCGTCGCGATCGCGGCGGCCGGATCGACGCGGTCGCGGACCGGTGATCCGCGCCAGCGCCCGTCGAGCAGGCCGAGCATGACCTCGTCGGTCAGCACGATCTCCTCGGGCACGTAGTCCCCGATCGACAGCGAACGCACCCGCGCCTGATGTGCGAGCGCCCACGTCAGGGCGTAGGCGGTGCCGCGGGAGAACGTGATCAGGTGCACGGGTCCGTCGGTGACGGCGTCGATCACCGCGCCGACGTCGCGGCCGAGAGTGTCCGAATCGTAGGGCCCGGCGACGGCCCTGCTGTGTCCGTGGCCGCGGAGTTCGACGACGGCAGCCCGTCGGCCGAAGGCCGGAAGCGTCTCGATGTAGTCGTCGGCGACGTCGGTGAACCCGGGCACGAACACGATGGGCGCGCCGAGATCGTCGCCACCGGAGTCGAGATACCGGATGTGGGCGCCGTCGTGGGCGACGGAACAGAATCGCGGCATGTGCCTCCCCTCGTCGTCATCACATGATGACGAGTCCGTGAGGTCACCCAGCAGGGGGGACCGGCGCGGCGGCCTGTACGGCAGGCTGTGCGGCTTCGGCCTTCATCCGACCGAACAGGTCGACGTAGTACGGGATGCAGTGCTCGAGCGCCTGCTCGGTGGTGTACAGCGGCCGATAACCCAGGTCGCGCTCGGCCTTGCCGATCGAGAAGTAGTTGTCCAGGTAAAGCCGTTCCACCGCAAGGGGTTCGAGCAGCGGCTTGGGCAACCCGAACCGAAAGTGCAGGAACTGCCAGATGGTCATCGCGAACCACACCAGCCGCCCGGACACGCGGAAGGTCGGCCAGGGTTCGCCACACGCCTCCATCACGGGCCGCGCGAACTCGAACATGTTGATCGGCTCACCGTCGTTGATGAAGTAGGCCTGACCGGGTGCTGTGCCACCGTCGACCAGATGCTGCGCGGCAAGGATGAATCCGTGCACCAGATTGTGCACGTAGGAGTTGTCGAGCTTGACGTTCTTGTTGCCGACGAGCACCTTGACGTGCCCGGCGAGCACGCTCTCGAACACCTTGCGGAACATGGTCTGGTCGCCGCGGCCCCAGATGCCGCTGGGCCTGATGGAGCACGTGAGCATGCCCGAGACGCCGTTCTGGGACAACACGAACTTCTCGGCGACCACCTTGGTCTCGGTGTAGAGATCGTTGAAACGCTCGGTGTAGGGCAGGGTTTCGTCGCCACCCGCGATGCGTTGCCCACCCATGACCACGCTGTTGGACGCCGTGTAGACGAAACGCTGAACGCCGGCCTTCTGGGCGGCGTGCACCAGGTTTTTGGTACCGGTGACGTTCACCGCGAAGCTGCGCTGCCGGTACTCCTCGGTGACCGAGGCCCCGCCCATCAGGTCGATGATCGCCGCGGTGTGGAAGACGGTGTCTGCCTTGTCCGCGCCGGTGCCCACCGCGCGGGCGACGTCGTCGACGTCGGTGATGTCGCCCTGCACCACCTCGAGGCCGGGATGGTCGGGCAGCGGGGACGGCACCCGGTCGAACGAGCGCACCTGCAGGCCCCGGTCGAGGAGCTCGGTGACCAGGTTGGCGCCCACGAATCCGGAGCCGCCGGTGACCAGGACCCGGCCGAGTTCAGTCGTCGGTGTTGTTGCATCACCCATGCGGGCAGAGTAACTGAAACGTGTTCCAATTTCGAGATCCCGGCGGCGAATCCGCTCCGGGTCAGTCCTCGGCTTCGTCGTTGGCGGCCAGCGCCTTCTCGACTCTGCTACGGGCACCAGCTAAGTGCTCTTCGCACCGTTTCGCCAGTTGTTCGCCACGTTCCCACAGCTTCAGCGACGTGTCTAGGTCGAGGCCTCCGTGCTCGAGGCGCTCAACCACCTCGATCAGCTCGTCGCGGGCCTGTTCGTATCCGAGTTCACTAATAGGCTTCATTCGCTACCCTCGCTGATCGCTGTGACGGCCCCGTCGGTGACCCGGATCCGCAGCCGTGCCCCCGCCGGCGCGTCTGAAACGGAATGCAGCACGTGCGGTTCCCCCGACGTCGCGATCGTCTGCACCACCGCGTAGCCCCGTGCCAGGGTCGCCGCAGGCCCCAATGTGGTCAGCCGGGCCGTAAGGTGCCCGACCCGGTCGGCTTCGGTGGCCAGCAGGCGCTTGACGTCGCGGCGGGCGGCGGCTCGGGCGCGGTGGATCTCCTCGGCGCGCGCGTCGATCGCGGCCAGCGGACGGGCCAGCACGGGCCTGCTGCGCAGCTGCGCCACCGTGTGTGCCTCCCGGTTCACCCAGTTGCGCAGCGCGCGGGCGCTGCGCCGGCGCAGGTCGGTGACCAGGGCCTGTTCCGCCGCGGTGTCTGGCACGATGCGCTTGGCGGCGTCGGTCGGGGTGGCCGCGCGCAGATCGGCGACCAGATCGCACAGCGGGTTGTCCGGCTCGTGGCCGATCGCGCTGACCACCGGGGTGGTGCAGGCGGCGATCTCGCGGCACAGGGTTTCGTCGGAGAACGGCAGCAGGTCCTCGACGCTGCCGCCGCCGCGGGCCAGCACGATGACGTCGACGTCGGGGTCGGCGTCGAGGTCGCGCAGCGCGTCGACGATCTGGGGGACTGCGTTGGGACCCTGCACCACGGTGTTGCGCACCGCGAACCGCACCGCGGGCCAGCGGCCGGTCGCGACGGCCACGATGTCGTGCTCGGCGGCCGAGGCGCGCCCGGTGATCAGGCCGATGGTGCCGGGCAGGAACGGGATCGGGCGCTTCAGGCGGGGATCGAACAGACCTTCGGCGTCGAGAAGCCTGCGCAACCGCTCGATCCGGGCCAACAGCTCACCGATGCCGACCGCCCTGATCTCACTGACCCGCAGCGAGAAGGTGCCCCGACCGGTGTAGAAGTTGGGCTTGCCGTAGACGATCACCTGGGTGCCGTCGGTCATCTTGACCGGGGCGTTGACCACAAGATCGCGCGGACACGTCAGCGACAGCGACATGTCCGCCGCCGGGTCGCGCAACGTGATGAACGCGGTGCTGGAATTGGGGCGCAAGGTCAGCTGGGCGATCTGCCCTTCCACCCACACGGCGCCGAGCTTGTCGATCCAGCCCGCGACGCGGATCGCGACGCCGCGCACCGGAAACGGGTTTTCCGGCGAATGGCCCTGCGCGGATGTCACTTCGCCGACGCGCGGGTGATCCTGTTGGCCAACAAGGTTTGATACGGGGCCCGCGCCTTGGTGGACTCCTCGTAGGACAGCAGCGCCTCCAGGTCCGCGAGGCGCAGCGAGGTGAGCCGTGCACGCAGCTGGGCCAGCGTCAGCGATTCGTACTCGATCTCGGCCACGATCTCGGGAGCATCCGGGGACGCCGCCGTCGACGGCGCCGAGGTGTCGTCCGAGGCCGACGCCCTGGCGGCGTCGGCCTCCCCGCTGAACAACGCGAACCGGCCTTCGGTCAGCCGTTCCCCGTCGCGCGCCGCCGCCGCGCCGACCTCACCGTCGTCGCCGGGGAGATCCTCGTCGAACGTCGCCCACTCCGGCTGTTCGTCCTTGGGAGGGAAGATCGATTCCAGCGTCTCGTCGCCCTTGATGACCAGGACGGCGACGTCCTGCTGCATCTTCATGACCAGCTGGGCGAGCTGGCTCGCGATGGTCATCGGATACATCAGGATGGTCTGGGGGAGTTTGCGGGTCTCCTCGATGGCGGTCACTGCCGCACCCACGAGCAGACGGACGCCATACGGTGCAGTCGACATGGGCACAGCCTGCCTCAACAACCGATGATGTCAAAGTGCGGAAGCCGCCGAGTTCCGCCACGGGCAAAATGTCCACCGCCAAGTACCCTTGAGTCATGCCGCCGACCGTCAATATGGGGATTCCCGGTGCCAGCCGGACAGCGTTGGGCTCGGTTGCCGGCGACGTCACAGGTAAGCGGGTGCTACTGGCCGAACCGCGGGGGTACTGCGCGGGCGTCGACCGTGCTGTCGAGACCGTCGAGCGGGCGCTGGAGAAGCACGGCGCACCGATCTACGTCCGTCACGAGATCGTGCACAACCGCTACGTCGTCGACACCCTGGCCAAGGCCGGCGCGATTTTCGTGGAACAGACCGACGAGGTGCCCGAGGGGGCCATCGTGGTGTTCTCCGCCCACGGGGTTGCGCCGACGGTGCACGAAGAGGCCGCTGCCCGCCACCTGAGGACCATCGACGCCACCTGCCCGCTGGTGACCAAGGTGCACAACGAGGCCAAGCGCTTCGCCCGCGACGACTACGACATCCTGCTCGTCGGCCACGAAGGCCACGAGGAGGTGGTCGGCACCGCCGGCGAGGCACCCGATCACGTGCAGGTGGTCGACAATCCCGACGCGGTGGACAAGGTCACCGTGCGGGACCCGAACAAGGTCATCTGGCTGTCCCAGACGACGCTGAGCGTCGACGAGACGATGGAGACGGTGCGCCGGCTGCGGGAGAAGTTCCCGACGTTGCAGGATCCGCCGAGCGACGACATCTGCTACGCCACCCAGAACCGGCAGGTGGCGGTCAAGGCCATGGCACCGGAGTGCGAGCTGGTGATCGTGGTCGGATCGAAGAACTCGTCGAACTCGGTGCGGCTCGTCGAGGTCGCGCTGGGTGCCGGCGCGTCTGCAGCCCACCTGGTCGACTACGCCGACGACATCGACCCGGCGTGGTTCGACGGTGTCACCACCGTCGGTGTCACGTCCGGCGCCTCGGTCCCGGAGATCCTCGTCCGCGGGGTCCTCGACCGGCTCGCCGAGCACGGCTACGACGTCGTGCAACCGGTCACCACCGCCAACGAGACACTCGTGTTCGCCCTACCTCGGGAGATCCGTCCGGCCCGCCAGTAGCGGGTACCTTCGACCTCCGTGACCCCGCTGCGAGTGATCGTCCGCACAAGCCGCAGAAGCGCGGCGGCCCTGCTCGCCGTGATGTTGCTGCTCGCCGGCTGCAGCGACGCCGAGGACCGGCTCGAGTCGACCCTGCGTAGCTTCGTCGATGCGCTCAGCCGCGGCGACGCTCCGGCGGCCGCCGCCCTGACCGGCGACGAGGCCGCGGCTTCGGACACACTCGGCAGGCTCTTCGCCAGCCTCGGCACCGATGTCGGCTTCGAGGTGACCGCGACCCGGCGCGAGGAGGACTCGGCGACGTTCACCCTGGCGGCGACGTGGAAGTTCGGGCCCGAGAAGCGCAACGAGTGGTCCTACACCACCGACGGCACGGCAACCGCCGCCGGTGACGACTGGACGATCGGATGGAACGCGGCCACGGTCGCCCCCGGTCTCGACCAGGGGCCGCTGTCCTACAGCACCCTCGTCCCGCAACCCGCGGCCAGGGTGCTGGACCGCACCGGCGCCGAACTGCTGACCCAGCATGTGGTCACCCTCGTCGACGTCGCACCCGGCATCAACGCGAATGACGTGAATACCGTTGCCGCCCTGCTGAACCCGATAGCGCCGGGAGTCACGCCGGCATCGCTGAGCGCTGACCTGGCCGCGGCGTCGGGCAAACCGGTCACCGCCATCACGCTGCGCGAGGAGGACCTGGCGCCCATCGAGGAACAGCTGGCCGCGACACCGCACGTGACACTGCGTCCGCAGACCCGACTGCTGGCCACCGACCGCGCCCTGACGTCACCGACCCTGGCGGGACTGTCCGACCTCTGGCAACAGCGCACCGACGCCGCCGCCGGCTGGGCGATCATCGCGGAGACCGCCGCGGGCGCCCAGCGGGTGGGCGGGCAGGACGCCAAACCCGTCGGCGACATCGCGGCCACCCTCGACATCGGTATGCAACTCGCCGCGGAGGCCGCGCTGGCGCCGTTGACCACCCCGGCCGCGATCGTGGCCATCCAGCCGTCGACGGGTGACCTGCTCGTCGTCGCACAGAACACCCCCGCCGACGCGCAGGGCCCGATCGCGCTGACCGGTCTGTATCCGCCGGGATCGACCTTCAAGACGGTGACGGTGTCGGCGGCGCTGCAAGCCGGGCAGGTCACCCCCGACAGCATCGTCGCCTGCCCGGGCACCGAGAACATCGAGGGCAGGCAGATCCCCAACGACGACAACTTCGACCTCGGCGACGTGCCGCTGCACACCGCGTTCGCCCGTTCCTGCAACACCACCATGGGCCGGCTCGCGGTCAATCTGCCGCCGGACGGGCTCACCAAGGCCGCCGCCCAGCTCGGCCTCGGCATCGACTACGTCGCACCCGGCATGACCACCGTCACCGGCTCGGTGCCCGTCGCCGACACCTCCGCGCTGCGGGTCGAGGAAGGCATCGGGCAGGGCAAGGTCACCGCGTCACCCTTCGGTATGGCGCTGGTGGCGGCGACCCTCGCGCACGGTTCGGTGCCCGCGCCGACGATCGTGGCGGGGGAGCCGGGCGTGCCCGACCGCACCCCGGAACCGCTGCCCCCCTCGGTGGACGAGCAGGTGCAGGCGATGATGCGCGAGACGATCACCGACGGCACCGCCACCCAGTTGCAGGACATCCCCGGCCTGCTGGGCAAGACCGGAACCGCCGAATACATCGACGATCAGCACGCCCACGGTTGGTTCGTCGGCATCCGCGGCGATCTGGCGCTCGCGGTGTTCGTCAGCGACGCAGGCAGTTCCGGGCCTGCGGTGGACGCGGCGGGCCGCTTCCTGCGCGCGATCCCCTGACGTCGGGCCGGCCGGCGGTCAGGAATCGGGGATGCCGGCCTGCAGCTTCGCCATCACCTGCTCGAGGTTGAAGCTCGCAGAAGCCTGACGTTGCGGGAACTCGACGAGGGTCTGCAGCATCTGTGCGACGAACGCCTGCGCCGGAGTGAAGACGAAAACCCGGTCGAGTACCCAGTCGAAGTACGTGTTCGACGTGATGTCGGCCCGCTCGTACGGGTCGGTGCGCAGGTTGAACAGCTTCGGTGCGCGCAACTCGGTGTAGGGCTCGAGCCACACCTGCAACGTGCCCGCCGCCCGCTGCTCCAGGAAGACGATCTTCCAGTTGTCGTATCGCAGGGCCGTCAGGTCGCCGTCGTCGGAGACGTAGAAGAAATACTGCCGCGGGCTCTGGTCGCTCACTCCGGTGAGGTAGTCCAGCTGGTTGTGTCCGTCGAGATGCACCTTGTACCGGGTGCCGTTCAATTCCGTTCCCGCCTTGAGCCTTTCGGCGATATCCGGGACTCCCGCGGCTGCCAGCAGGGTGACGAACCAGTCGTTGTGGCTGACGATGCCGTTGAGCACGGTGCCCGCGGGAATCCGTCCCGGCCAGCGCACCACTGCCGGTACCCGGTAGGCGCCCTCCCAGTTGGAGTTCTTCTCGTTGCGGAACGGCGTCATGCCCGCGTCCGGCCAGCTGTTCATGTGCGGGCCGTTGTCGGTGGAGTACATGACGATCGTGTCCTCGGCGATGCCGAGCTCGTCGAGGGTGTTCAGTAGGTCGCCGACGATGTCGTCGTGGTCGAGCATCGTGTCGTGGTACTCCGACTGCCAGCGCCCCGACCGGCCGACGCTCTCCGGCTTGGGGTGGGTGCGGAAGTGCATGTGGGTGGAGTTGAACCACACAAAGAATGGGGTGTCGGCCTCGTGCTGGCGCTTGATGAAATCGATGGCGGCGTCCCGGAACTCCTCGTCGCAGGTCTCCATGCGCTTCCTGGTCAGCGGGCCGGTGTCCTCGATGCGCTGGGTGCCGTCGCCATTGGCCCACGCCCGGATGACCCCGCGGGGCCCGAATTTCTTGCGGAACTCCGGGTCCTTCGGATAGTCGACGTTCTCCGGTTCCTCTTCGGCGTTGAGGTGATAGAGGTTGCCGAAGAACTCGTCGAAGCCGTGCATGGTGGGCAGGAATTCGTCGCGGTCGCCCAGGTGGTTCTTGCCGAACTGGCCGGTGGCGTACCCCTGCGCCTTGAGTGCGGTCGCGATCGTCGGGTCCTCGGCCTGCAGCCCGACGGGCGCACCGGGCATACCGACCTTGGTCAATCCGGTCCGGTAGGGGTTCTGGCCGGTGATGAACGCGGCCCGGCCCGCCGTGCAACTCTGCTCGCCGTAGTAGTCGGTGAAGCGTGCGCCCTCGGCGGCGATCCGGTCGATGTTGGCAGTGCGGTATCCCATCAGCCCGTCGCTGTAGCAGCTCAGGTTGCTCTGGCCGATGTCGTCGCCCCAGATGATGAGGATGTTCGGCTTGTCGCCCATGTCTCGCAGCCTTTCGCTGTCGAAGGCCCGCCCGCGACGTTGTGGTCGCGGCCTTCTGGACGCCCACAGCGGCATAGTAATCTCGGTCGCCAACTGCGCCGTCAACTTCTGCGATGCCGTCACATCTCGTGTGAGAGGTGCCCATGACAAGCCCGAAGCTGGACCCGAACACCCGGTTGGCGGCAGAACGGACCCGCCTCGCCCTGGAGCGAACGCTGATGGCGTGGATCCGGACGGCGACAGCGTTGATCGCATTCGGGTTCACGATCTACCAGATCTTTCGGTACCTCTCGACCGCGGAGCGGCTGCGCGCCCCGTTTGTCAGCCCACAGATCGTCGGTGTGGCGATGATCGTCATCGGCCTGACCGCGCTCATCTTGGCCTGGGTGCAGCACCGCCGCGCGATGAAGGCACTGCAAGCGGATTTCGGGCCCATGCCGGGCTCGCTGGCCGGGATCTTCGCGGCGCTGATCGCCGGCCTCGGCGTCATCGCGCTTCTCGGAGTGATGCTGAGGCTGTGACGGCATGGACTACGCCGAGGGCGAGCCGCAGTTTCGTCGGCTGACGACGCCACGCTCGGCCGCTGTCGCCGGAGTGTTGTTTGCAGTGCTGTTCGCCGCCAGCCTTGTCCTGCTGCGCAGTGCCATCCCCGACGATCCGTTCGCCCAGATCGCGTGGGTCAACGGCGGCCGAACCCGGATCGGCGCGGCGCTGGTGGTGGCGCCGATGGCCGCCATCGCCTTTCTCTGGTTCATCGGAGTGATGCGGGATGTGCTGGGAGACTTCGAGGATCGGTTCTTCGCGTCGGTGTTCTTCGGCAGTGGGCTTCTCTTCGTGGCCATGACGGCGGTCTCGATGGGGATTGCCGGAGCGATTCTGACCATCACGGAGATTCCGGGAGTGGCGAGCAACGGGCTGATCTACTTCGGCCGATCGTTGATGCTTCAGATCAGCAATGTGTGGGGCGTTCGACTGGCCGCGGTGTTCATGATCTCGCTGGCCACCATCTGGATTCGCACCGGGCTGATGCCACGCTGGACGGCAGTGATCACCTATCTGGTCGCGGCGCTGTTGATCGTCGTCGTCAGCCTGAGCCTCTGGGTGACGCTTGTCTTTCCGGCCTGGGTGGGTGCCGTCAGCCTGATGGTGCTGTTCACCCGCCCAGGGCCGCACCGCGGCGCCGTCGGCCACCGGGGACCTTGAACCCCGTCGGCCGAGCGCTCAGATGTCGAATTCCCAGCGGTCGGCGTCGGCGTCCCGCGGGCTGCGCCGCCGGCTCCGGGGTTCAGCCCGATCGTCGACGTCGTCGGCACCCCGATAACGCACGCGCGAGATCGGGTGGTGGCTGCTGGTGCCGGCGGAGCTGTACGGGTCGAATGGCTCGTGGTCGTCGAAGCGGCTTCGACGCCGGGGCTGCTCCCGCGGTCCCCGGTCCCGCGCCGGCCGGTGGTCGTACCGATCGTCGCCGTCGTAGGGGCTCCGGCGTTCGCGCGGGGGAAGAGGATCGCGTGACCGGGCGTCGCGCGGCTCCCGCGCCGAGGACGTCCGGGGGCGGCGCCGCGGCTCCGGTGTCGGGGGCTGCTCCTCCGGTCTGGGTCGGCGCCGGCGGGGCCGGTCTGCGACGGGCTCGATGATCTCGGTCTCCGGAGCGGGCGCGTGCCGTGCGCGGGGGGCGGACCGCTTGACCGGTCGGTCGCCTCGCGACG
>Ga0172382_10007815_pt1 | contig 15070 bp, 17 predicted proteins | sample Leawel138RmetaG_FD_122245 | JGI IMG/M metagenome (GOLD analysis project Ga0172382, IMG submission 122245) | Leachate microbial communities from a municipal landfill in Southern Ontario, Canada - Leachate well 138R metaG | ecosystem: Engineered > Solid waste > Landfill > Unclassified | place...
ATTGATGACACCGAGCAGGCTTATCGGTTGGTCTTTCGCGATGGATCATCGATTGTCGCCGGTGAACGCCATCTTTGGTCAGGAGACTACACCTGGGGTAAGACCCGCAAGGTTTTGAGAACAACGGGTGAACTGTATCGGATGCCCCACCGAGAACATGATGTCATCACGTTCCGGATACCGATTGCGGCAGCCTTGAAAACAGCGGATGTTGCATTGCCGCTGGACCCATACCTGTATGGATATTGGCTGGGCAATGGCTGCGCGACCAAACCGGAAATCACAATCCGGACCTGTGACCTGGAGTCGGTAACCCGTAATATCCCCTACCCGATTTCCTCGTCCTGGAAAAACGTCGGGGATAGTGTGGTCCTACGCATCTGTGCCCTGAAGGCCGTGTTGGTGCCGTCGTTTCGAGACAAGGTTATCGCTCCGGTTTACCTGCGCGCGTCAGAAGCACAGCGCCGGCGATTGCTGCAGGGCCTGATGGACTCGGACGGCTGCATCGCGACACGAAAAGGTCAGGCGGTCTATTGCTCGACGGTTTTGGCCTTGGCAGAGTCGGTCCGGGAGTTGTTATGGTCATTGGGGATCAAGAACAACCTGGTCGCGTCACCATCCAAGCGGTATAACCAACCCACCGGCGAAACCTTTTATACGATTCGATACACGGCCTTTCGAGACAGCCAGTATGCCGCATTGGCCCGGAAAACCGCCAATACAGTCGTGCGCAACCACCGGTCACGGTCGCACTTTCATTATCTGCGGGCCATCATCCCTGTCGATCGAACACCCATGCGTTGCATTCAGGTGGACAGTCCGTCACGGTTATACCTGGCAGGCCGCAGCATGGTGCCTACCCACAACAGCGAGCTGGCTGCTGCCGTTGCTCTTCTTCTCACCTGCGGCGACAACGAAGAACGCGCGGAGGTTTACGGCTGTGCAGCGGACCGGCAACAGGCGTCGATCGTGTTTAACGTGGCGGCAGATATGGTAAGGTTGTCCCCGGCACTGAATAAGCGCGTCAAGATCTTGGATTCGCAAAAGCGGCTGATCTACAAACCAAGCGGCAGCATATATCAGGTTTTATCCGCTGACGTCAGTAACAAGCACGGATTCAATATCCACGGGGTCGTGTTCGATGAACTGCACACCCAGCCCAACCGAAAGCTCTTCGATGTCATGACCAAAGGCTCCGGTGATGCCAGGATGCAGCCGCTGTATTTCCTGATTACCACAGCCGGCGATAACACCAACAGCATCTGCTACGAGGTGCATCAGAAGGCACTGGATATCCTGGAAGGCCGGAAGCACGATGCTACATTCTATCCGGTGATCTATGGCGCCAAGGAGGAAGATGACTGGACGGATCCCAAGGTCTGGAAGAAGGCCAATCCGTCCCTGGGCATTACGGTTGGCATCGACAAGGTGAAGGCCGCATGCGAGTCTGCCAAGCAGAACCCGGCTGAGGAGAACAGTTTTCGCCAGCTGCGCCTGAACCAGTGGGTCAAGCAGTCGGTGCGCTGGATGCCGATGCTCAAGTGGGATGCCTGCGCCTTTCCAGTCGATACGGCGGGCCTGGAAGGCCGAGTCTGCTATGGCGGCCTGGACCTGTCATCGACAACGGACATCACGGCGTTTGTGCTTGTCTTCCCGCCGGCGGATGAGGATGATATGTACAGCGTCCTTCCCCATTTCTGGATGCCGGAAGACAACATCGACCTGCGGGTACGCCGCGATCATGTCCCGTACGATCTGTGGGAAAAACAAGGTCACCTCATGACCACCGAGGGCAATGTCGTGCATTACGGTTTCATCGAGCGATTCATTGAGGATCTAGGCACGCGTTATAACATCCGCGAGATCGCGTTCGACCGCTGGGGTGCGGTCCAGATGGTACAGAACCTCGAGGGCCTGGGCTTCACGGTCGTGCCGTTCGGCCAGGGCTTCAAGGACATGTCGCCACCGACCAAGGAACTGATGAAGCTGACGCTTGAGGGCAAGCTGGCCCACGGCGGCCACCCGGTCCTCAGGTGGATGATGGACAACATCTTCGTGCGTACCGATCCGGCCGGCAACATCAAGCCGGACAAAGAAAAATCAACCGAGCGCATCGACGGCGCCGTGGCAACGATCATGGCTCTGGATCGGGCGATACGGAACGGCAGTGGAGCGAGTAGCAGCATCTATGATGATCGAGGTCTGCTCATTCTGTAGAGGTTTCACGTAGCGCGCTGGTTATCGTGCCATAATTATGGTACAATAATGGCACGAAAGGAGCGATTACTATGCCTCGAATTATCCCGATTCGTGACCTGAAGAATACAAGTGAAATATCGCAATTGTGCCATGACTCAAATGATCCAATCTTCATAACAAAAAATGGTTATGGCGATATGGTGATCATGAGCTTGAAAGCATATGAAGAAAAAATGTTCATTTACGACGCGTATGAAAAAATCGCGGCTGCTGAAGTTCAGATCAAAGAAGGTAAAACACACGATGCAATGGATTCATTGAAAACCTTAAGAAAGAAATTCAATGTTTAAGCTTATTGTTTCAGACCATGCGCTTCAAGACTTGGAAAGTATTGGTACATACACTACTGTGCAATTAGCTAATCCCATTGCCTCTGCCAACTTTTTTGATGAGGTTGAGGCCTGTTATACTTTCTTGATGCGCAATCCGATGATGTATGAAAAATGCCGAGATGATCGATTGGCCGCTGAGGGATACAGAAAGGCTGTCATCAAAAACTATGTTGCCATCTACCGGGTCAGTGAAGAAACAGAAACAGTATTCATAGCTCGATTTTTCTATAGCGCACAGGACTATACCAAATTGCTATAAACGAAAAAACTCGATTCTGTCTTATGAGCATCTCAGCCATGAGGTGCTTTTTTCATGCCCTAATCAAGGAGGACCGATTGAAAGCCTGGGTACACGCTATAACATCCGCGAGATCGCGTTCGATCGCTGGGGTGCGGTCCAGATGGTGCAGAACCTGGAAGGCCTGGGCTTCACGGTCGTGCCGTTCGGCCAGGGCTTCAAGGACATGTCACCGCCAACCAAGGAGCTGATGAAGCTGACGCTCGAGGGCAAGCTGGCCCATGGCGGGCACCCGGTCCTGCGCTGGATGATGGACAATATCTTCGTACGCACGGATCCGGCCGGCAACATCAAACCCGATAAGGAAAAATCTACCGAGCGCATCGACGGAGCGGTAGCCACGATCATGGCACTGGACAGGGCGATTCGGAACGGGGGAACAACAAATGAATCTGTATATAGCGAGAGGGGATTATTGATTCTGTAAACTTCAAAAATGGTATAATTGACAAAAGAGTGTATCCTTATAATTGATGAGGAGAAAAATGTACGATCTTCTTAGCTGTAGCCGTTTTGATTCTGATTATTAGATAGAATGTAAAACACAAGAAAGTAACATGGTTAATCTCTGGCTATAATACAGCTTCGAAAGAAAAGCAAGCCAAATACGATATCGAGAAACTTACCAAGTACTTTGGCAACTTAACATGGAGTAATGAATATGGCTTGGAGAGAATCGAAACTTTGGATATGGATAGCAGTTGCTTTATTGCCATTTTTAGTCCTTGCATCGTTGATTATACACAGCTACAGAGTAGGTAGTGGATATAAGCAATTTACCGAAGACCTTTATCAAAGTATCCTGTATGGCATTGAAAATAATTGCCTGCGGGCTGAATATCAGGGGAAATCGACAAAACTGAGTGAAAAGAACGCTTTGCATGTATTTAGCGCTATAGCCTCCAGCCGGTTTATAAATCATAAAGAGGACTATGATAAAACCGATGAAATGATACTGGATTTCGGTAACGGCGACAGGATGTGGCTTTACAAGCAGGACAGTACGACAGTGGTTATCTGTTATTTTTATGGAGATGGAGATAGAAGAGACTATATTACAACTGAGATAACCCGTATGATAACATTCGAAAAATTGATAAGCGAAGAGTGGGGAAACAGCCTTTGGGAATAGGCAACTTTTGATTTGAATTAATGTATTTAATCGCTGATGCGTCCCCATTCGGATAGATTTTTGGTAGAATCATCTATCATCATAAAGAACTTTTCAAGCGAAACTATCAGTTCTATAGGATGTTCAATAAAACCAGTCAATAAAAAAGGAATCAACATTCATTCGTAAGCACTTCTTCGGGAGTGCTTTTTATTAGCGACAAGGAGGAGTTTGATGCCGATTTTTGATCGTATCTTCAAAGCACGCGACAAGCCGAAGAACCAGCTGCCAGGCAGCACCTACAGTTTCTTCTTCGGCAGCACCAGCAGCGGCAAGTCCGTCAACGAGCGTACGGCCCTGCAGACCACCGCTGTTTACGCCTGTGTCAGGATCCTGGCTGAGACCATCGCCAGCCTGCCGCTGCACACCTACCGTTACACCGATCGCGGCAAAGAAAAGGCACTGGAACATCCACTGTACTATCTCCTGCATAACGAGCCCAATGCCGAGATGACGTCATTCGTGTTCCGCGAGACGCTTATGAGTCATCTTTTATTATGGGGCAACGCGTATGCCCAGATCATCCGTGACGGTCGCGGCCAGATCCTGTCACTCTACCCACTGCTGCCGGACAAAATGACCGTCGACCGTGCAGCCAGCGGTGAGATCATCTACCAGTACCGCACCGACCGCGGAGTGTATGCGCTTCGCCGCGAGGAGGTTCTGCACATTCCGGGCCTTGGCTTTGACGGCCTGATCGGCTACTCCCCAATCGCCATGGCCAAGAATTCGATCGGCATGGCCATTGCCACGGAGGAGTACGGCGCATCCTTTTTCGCCAATGGCGCCAACCCCGGTGGTGTACTGGAGCACCCGGGCGTAGTCAAGGATCCAAAACGCGTGCGTGACAGCTGGAATGCCGTGTACCAGGGCAGCGGCAATGCCCACCGCGTGGCTGTTTTGGAGGAGGGCATGAAATTTCAGGCGATCGGCATCCCGCCCGAACAGGCGCAGTTTTTGGAGACACGGAAATATCAGACAGAAGAGATCTGTCGGATATTTAGAGTGCCTCCACACCTCGTCGCCAGTCTCGATCGTGCAACATTCTCGAATATTGAGCACCAGTCGATCAGTTTCATCGACAACACGATCGTCCCGTGGGTCACCAGGATCGAACAGTCCCTGCAGAAATCACTGCTAACCGAAGGCGAAAAATCAAAGCTACTGATCAAGTTCAACCTGAACGGCAGGCTGAGAGGTGATGCGGCATCCCGTGCTGCCTTTTACCAGATCATGCGGCAAAACGGCGTCATGTCTGCGAATGACATACGAAGTCTCGAGGAGATGAACCTGATCCCTGAAGAACAAGGTGGCTCGAAGTACTTGGTGAACGGCAACTTTATTGATATGGCAAATGCTGGCGCCTGGGTGGAGAAATACCAAAAAGGAGGAACAGAAGCTTGAAAAACAAGTTTTGGAACTGGGTTAATAATGAAGACAGCCGAACGCTCTATCTTGAGGGTGCGATTGCTGAACAGACCTGGCTTGGCGATGAAGTCACTCCCGGAAAATTCAAGCAAGAGCTCATGACCGATACATGTGATATCACGGTCTGGATCAACTCGCCGGGCGGCGATGTGTTCGCAGCGGCGCAGATCTACAACATGCTCATGGACTATCCCGGCCAGGTGACCGTCAAGATCGACGGTCTTGCTGCCAGCGCTGCGTCCGTCGTCGCCATGGCCGGTAGCACGGTGCTCATGTCCCCCGTGTCTATGCTTATGTGCCACAACCCGATGACCATTGCTTTTGGTGATACGATCGAGATGGAGCGCGCGATCGCCATGCTGTCAGAGGTCAAAGAATCAATCATCAACGCTTACCAACTAAAGACCGGGCTGACTCGCGCCAAGATCTCACACCTCATGGATGCGGAGACCTGGTTCAATGCGAAAAAAGCAGTCGAGCTTGGGTTTGCGGATGGCATTCTTTTTTCCGACAGAGCCTCGGCACCGGAAGCAGAAAGTGTCATTTTCAGCACACTCACCGTAACAAACTCGATCCTGAACTATCTCCCCAAACGAGCCAAACCCCCGGATCCCGAACCTGAACGGTCTATCCCATCCACCCCAATCGAGTCGCTCGAGCAGCGGCTCTTTTTGATTCAGCCTTAAGGAGGGCAACACACATGAACAAGATTTTCGACCTGCGCGAAAAGCGCGCCAAGGCTTGGGAAGCCACCAAGGCGTTCCTGGACAGCAAGCGCGGCGCGGACGGCCTGGTTAGCGCCGAAGACACCGCCGTGTACGAAAAAATGGAAGCGGACATCGTGAGTCTCGGCAAGGAGATCGACCGGCTGGAGCGCCAGCAGGCGCTGGACCTTGAGCTCAACCAGCCGGTGACCACACCCATCCGCAACCAGCCCACCGGCTTCGGCACCGACATCAAGACCGGCCGCGCCACGGACGAGTACCAGCGCGCGTTCTGGAAGGCTATGCGCAACAAGAACGCGTTCGACGTCCAGAACGCCCTGCAGGTCGGCACCGATTCCGAAGGCGGGTACCTGGTTCCGGACGAGTTCGAGCGCACGCTCGTGGAAGCGCTGCAGACCGAGAACATCTTCCGCCAGCTGGCGCGCGTCATCTACACGGCTAGCGGCGACCGCAAGATCCCCGTCGTTGCATCCAAGGGAACGGCCAGCTGGGTCGATGAGGAAGGCCAGATCCCGGATGCCGACGATGCATTTGGCCAGGTTACGATCAGCGCGTTCAAGCTGGCGACCATGATCAAGGTCTCGGAAGAGCTCCTGAACGACAGCTTCTTCAACCTGGAAAGCTACATCGCCCGCGAGTTCGGTCGGCGTATCGGCACCAAGGAAGAGGAAGCGTTCTTCATCGGTAACGGCACCGGCAAGCCCACCGGCATCTTCAACGCAACCGGCGGCGCTACCGTCGGTGTTACGGCGGCCAGCAGCACGGCCATCACGGTCGACGAGATCATCGACCTGTACTACGCCCTGAAGTCCCCGTACCGCCGCAGCGCGGTCTTTGTCACCAACGACGCGACCGTCAAGGCGATCCGCAAGCTCAAGGACGGCGCCGGTCAGTACCTGTGGCAGCCGTCCGTGCAGGCGGGTACCCCGGACACCATCCTCAACCGCCCGCTGAAGACCTCCTCGTACGTGCCGACCATGGCGTCCGGCGCTAAGCCGCTCGCGTTTGGTGACTTCAGCTATTACTGGATCGCCGACCGTCAGGGCCGGTCCTTCCAGCGCCTGAACGAGCTGTACGCCGCGACCGGCCAGGTCGGCTTTAGGGCGACCCAGCGTGTCGATGGCAAGCTGGTCCTGGCCGAAGCGATCCAGGTCCTGCAGATGAAAGCGTGAGGTGACAGACCATGAGTAACGTCAAGAACTACACCGAACAGGGCGGCGACACCACCGTGATCGGCGGCACACTGGAGATCACGTCAACGGGCACGCTGGTCATCGACGCTGCCGCAACGATCGAAGGCGTGGTGTCCGCGCCCATTGTGGACGCACTGACCTCCACCTCCGCCACCAGCGCGCTGTCAGCTAACCAGGGTAAGGCCCTAAACGATGCCCTAACGGCCAAGACCGCCGCCAACCAGGCAGACAGCGTCGCTGAGACCGTTGCAGATCTGGTCACGGATTTCAATGGTCTGCTGGCCAAACTCATCGCGGCCGGGCTTATGGCTGACGCGACCTAATATCAGAAAGGAAGGTGCTGCCGGATGGTCAGGATCATCACCCCCGTCACAACTGAACCGCTCACGCTGCTTGACGTCAGGCAGCACCTTCGTCTGCCGGACGATCCGGCCGAGGCCGATCAACTGCTTGGCCTCATCCGAACGGCCCGCATCCACTGCGAACAATACACCCGCCGCGCGCTGGCGGAGCAGACACTGGAGACGTATTGCGACCGTTTCCCCGGTTCCGGCCCGATCGCTCTCCCCTGCCCGCCGCTTGTGAGCGTCGCGGAGATCGGCTACACCGACAGCGCGGGCCTGGATACAATCCTACCCGCTGCGGACTATCTGGTAGATACCATGTGCGAGCCCGGCCGCGTCCTTCCCGCTTACGGCATGGCCTGGCCGGTGTTCACGCCGCACCCGACCGCGGCCGTGCGCATCCGGTTCGTCGCGGGCTATGTTGCCCTGCCCGAGCCCATCCGCCAGGCGCTGCTGCTGTTGGTCGGGCACTGGTACGAGAACCGCGAGGCGACCGGGACCGCCCGGGAACAGACGGCGTTTTCCGTGCATGCGCTGCTGGCGCCGTACCGCGTGGAGGTGTTCTGACATGGAAGCAGGCAAGCTCCGGCACACGATCACCATCCAGGTCATGAGCGCGGACGAGCTGTGGGCTGACCTTCTCACCTGCCAGGCCCAGGTCAATGGCCTGTCCGGCAGTGAGTACTGGGCGGCATCCGCGGAACAGGCGCAAAACAATGTGGATTTCACCGTGCGCTATACGCCTTTGCTGTCTGACCTGCTGCCGCAAACCACGCGCATCCTGTTTCGCGGGCTCCGCTACGATGTGCAAAGCATCGACAACTTCATGTACCAGGACCGGTCCTTGAAGCTCAGGGCGGTGATGCACCATGGACGTTAACCATCTGGCGGCGGCGATTACGCATGAGCTGCAGTCCTTTTCGGATGCGGTTTCCGAGAAGGTCGGTGAAGCGGTGGCGGTTGTGGCCAAGGAAGTCAATGACGAAATCAAACAGCACGTCACGTTCCGGGAGCGTACGGGCAAGTACGTCAAGGCGTTTCGGATTCGGAAGGTCCAGACCGGCAACAAATACAACCACAGCCGGATCTGGCATGTCCAAAGCCCGCATTACCGGCTGACACATCTCTTGGAGCACGGGCACGCGCTTCGAAACGGCGGCAGGACCTTTGCGTTCCCGCACATCATCTACGGCGAGCAGCTGGCGGAGCGGCGCATGCTGGAGCTCACGGAACAGGCGGTGCAGGATGCTGGACGTTAAAGCGCTCCTCGAACAGACCGGCCTGCCTGTCCGCGAACAGCGGTTTCTGGGTGTCATGCCGCTGCCAGCGATCGTCTTCACAGACACCGTCGACGTCGGCGGAGCGGACCTTCGAAACAACCTGGTCACCCGCAGCATCGGCGTCGAGTTCTATGCCGAGACGATCGATCCGGATAACGAAGCGCGGATCGAACAGCTGCTGGACAGCCTGCCGGTTCCTTACACCCGCACGCGTGACTGGATCGAGAGCGAAAAGTTCTTCTCGACTATTTACGCATTTACGCTTACAGAAAGGAAATAACGCGTATGTCAACAAACGGAGAAAAGATCATCCTGGGCAGCGGCAAGCTGTACATCACCGAATACAGCGGCAGTATCCCTGCCGATACGGCGATCGAGGCTGCCGGGAACCTGCTGGGTTATATCCAGGGCGGCGCTACGCTCAGCTACAAGCCGACCTTCTACCTGGCCGAGGACGACCTGGGGCTCGTGAAAAAGCAGATCCTGACCAAGGAGGAAGTGTCCCTAAAAAGCGGCATCATGACCTGGAACGGCGATACCCTGAAGCGCCTGATCTCCACCGCGCGCGTCACGGAAAACGGCGTGACCAACAAGCGCCTGGTCAAGATCGGCGGCATCAGCAACCAGGACGGCAAGCGCTACATCGTCCGGTTCGTCCACGAGGATGCCACGGACGGCGATGTGCGCGTGACGATTGTCGGCGGCAACCAGGGCGAGCTGGCCCTGTCGTTTGCCAAGGACAAGGAAACCGTCATCGACGCTGAGTTCATGGCCATCCCGCACGACAGCGAGGGCACCCTGGTGCTGTTCGAAGAGGACATTGCCGGGCTGGTCGTCCTGACCGTCACGTCCGTCGCCGGCACCACGACCGGCAAGACCGCGATGACCGTTGCACCGGCGCTGGATGATACCAATACCTATGTCACCAAGACCGATACGACGGTCACGCTGCCCGCCTTCAACGACGATCTGTCCACCGGCTGGACCGCCTGGGACGGTGTGGCGGAGATCACGGCAACGACCGGTGATGAGATCGCGATCGCCGAGGTGGATGGCGATGGTCTCTGCCAGGCGGCCGGCAAGACCACGGTTGTGGCCAAGGCGTAAGGAGGGTCAGAAATGCTGGATTTTACCCAGTCAGCCAAGCGCTACCTGGCCGTGAACCTGATCGATAACCAGAGGATCCGGGTGCGCATGCCCACCAAAAAAGTCTTTGACGCCTTGCTCGGCGTGAAGAACCACCTGACCAGCCTCACGACCGACGACGGCGGGCAGCTCAATGAGATCTACGACCTGATCGCCATCGTGCTGTCGAATAACCTCGAGCACCAGCCGGTGACCAGCGCGTACCTGGCGGAGCTCTTGGACATCGAGGACGTGCAGACCTTTTTCCAAGGCTACATGGCGTTTATCAGCGAGGTGCTCGCGGACCCAAACTCCAAATCCCCTCTATCCCTGACACCGGATCCGAACAACCGCAGTACCGGTGCCTAACCGGGTGGGAGCGGCTGGTCCATGACCATACCGGCTTGAATTTTAGAGAAATCGGAGACCTGCAGCTGGACACGTACCTGGCCCTGCGCCGGGACGCCTACATTTTTCTGCTGCAATCAACCGAGGATGGCAGGAACTACCTGGAACAGTGCTGGATTATGGACCAGACCGCCCCGGATCGAGGGGCACTTAGAGAAAAGCATGGCCGACGCAGGAGGAGGTGAGCGGCATGGCCAAAGGCATCAAGGGCATCACGGTCGAGGTGAATGGGAACACCGCGCCGCTCGACAAGGCCCTGAAAAACGTCAATGCGACAGCGAAGAGCCTGCAGGGCGAGCTGAAGCTGGTCGAAAAGGGCCTGAAACTGGACCCTAACAATGTCACCTTGACCGCGCAAAAGAGCCAGCTCCTGAAAGAGGAAATCGCAGCGACCCGGGAAAAGCTGGATGCGCTCAAGAAATCCCAGGCCCAGGTCAAGGCGCAGTTTGCCGCGGGCACGATCGACGCGGAGCAGTTCCGCGCCTTTCAGCGTGAGCTGGAAACAACCAGGGCGAAGCTCGGCAGCCTGAAGGACGAAAAGAAGTCCGTGTCCGTGATCGGTACTGCCTTTACCGCGGTCAAGGAAAAGGTCCAGGCGGTCCTGGATAAGCTGTCTCCGGTCACAAACGGCATCCGCAAGGTCGGCGAAGCCTCGGCCAAGCTGGCGGCAGGCGGTGTCAAGGTCGTCGGCACCGCCGTCCAGGGCGCGGGCAAAGCGCTGGGCCTCTATTCCCTGGCGGCCGGTGCAGCGGGTGCGGCCCTGGCGGCGTTTGGTGTTAAGGGTGTCAAGACCGCCAGCGACCTGAGCGAAGTGGAAAACGTCGTCACCAAGACTTTCGGCGAGAACGGCGCCGCCACGATCGACAGCTGGGCCAAGCAGGCAGCGGTGGCGTTCGGCCTGTCTGAGCTGAGTGCCAAGAAGATGAACGGCACCATGGGCGCCATGCTGAAGTCGGCAGGCCTGACAGACGAAGCGGTCCTCGATATGTCCACCTCGCTGACCGGCCTTGCCGGTGATATGGCAAGCTTCTACAACCTGGACACGGAAGAAGCGTTCAACAAGCTGCGCAGCGGGATCTCCGGGGAGACGGAACCCTTGAAGCAGCTCGGGATCAACATGAGCCAGGCCAACCTGGCCGCTTACGCGCTCGCGCAGGGGATCCGAAAGCCGATCGCGTCGATGTCCCAGGCAGAACTGGCGACGCTCCGCTATAACTACATCCTGCAGGCGACCCGTGACGTGCAGGGCGATTTCGCGTCCACATCCGGCGGCCTGGCCAACCAACTGCGCATCGCCAAGCTGCAGGTAGAGAACATCGCCTCATCCTTCGGCCAGGCACTGCTGCCCTCGGTCACGTCAGCGCTGCAGGGCCTGAACGGCCTGATCAACGACGCCATGCCCGCCCTGACCGGCACCTTCACCGGCCTGGCAGAAGTCATGACCGGTACGGACGGCGCAGCGGATACGTTCTCCGAAAACCTCGAAGACCTGATCGGGCTGATCTCGGGAAAAGTACAAGAGGTCCTGCCGGGCATTATCCAGGTCCTGGCTTTGTCGTTGCCGACGCTCCTTTCCGGGTTCAACACCATCCTGATCGCCCTGATCACCAGCGTGGGCGAGGCCCTGCCCGGGTTGATCAACGCCCTGCTGCCGGCACTGCTGGGTGGGTTGACCGGACTGGTGTTGGCGATCATCCCCATGATCCCGGTGCTGCTGCCGGTGCTGGTGGATGCCGGGATCCAGCTGTTCCTGGGGCTGCTGGATGGGCTGAACCTCGTCATCCCGCAGCTCGTTGCCATCCTGCCGGCGCTGATCCAGCAGCTGGGGGACACGATCCTTACCAACCTGCCGGTGATCATCCATGCCGGCATCGAGCTTCTGGTCAGCCTGATCCAGGGCCTGACACAGACCATCCCGCAGCTGATCCCGATCGTGATCGATGCGGTGTTCCTGATCTTGGATACGCTCCTCGATAACCTCGATCTCCTGATCGACGCCGGCATCGAGCTGATCCTGGCGGTCGCCATGGGCCTCATCCATGCGCTGCCGCGACTGGTGGAGAAGATCCCGGTGATCATTGAAAAGCTGGTGCTGGCGATTATGAGGAACCTGCCGAAGATCGTCGACGCCGGGATCCAGATCATCATCGCCCTGGCCGGCGCCCTGATCACAAACATCCCCGTACTGGTCAGTAAGATCCCGCAGATCCTGGACGCGCTGAGGAACGGCTTTCTGAGCATGCTCTACCGGATCCGCGATATCGGCGCGAGCCTGATTACCGGCCTGTGGAATGGCATCCGCGACAAGTTCAGCTGGCTGACGGACAAGATCCGCGGGTTCGCCGGGGACGTGCTGGGTTCGATCAAGAGGTTCTTTGGCATCAGCTCACCGTCTAAGGAGACCCGGCGCTTCGGCGATTTCATCGCGCAGGGGTTGGCACTGGGCATTACGGATGGCGCGCGCGATGTGCTGGGCTCGGTCAACAAGCTGACGGCGGACGCGATGTCGGCATTCGGCAACCTGGACCTGACCGCCACCGCCGGGCTCCAATGGCAACAGGCCACGCCCAATGCCCATGCGACCGCTATGGGTTCCGAGCCCGCGCTGCCTGCGACCAACAACCAGACAACGATCAACCTGAACGGCCATTACAGCTTCCGGGACAGGGACGATATCGAATACTTCATGAACCGGATGGAACTGGCCGTGAGGAGGGTGTGATCATGACCATAAACGAAACGGACCTGGCGGCGTTTGGTGCGGTGCTGCTGGCAAAAAGCATCACCAATCACGACGTGGTCCAGATCTACGACTGGCTGGACGGCGCAGCAAGCCCGGTGTTCACCCGGACCGAGCAGCGCTTCAAGGCCATCACCCTGACGATCCTATTGGAATCTGGCTCGGAAGCGGAAACAGAAAGCCGGTTTGCCGCGCTGGTCCGGGCGCTCCGGGACTGCACGCTGGTGTTCGACGGCCTAGCCAAGCGCTACGACTGTCATTTCCAAGGTAAAGCGGAACCCACACGCCTGACCGCGCGCGCCTGGCTGGTGGAACTCGAGCTGCTGTGCCACAGGACCTACCTGCCTGAGGTGATCGTTACCGCCAACGGCGTCGGCATGAAAGCGATCACCAGCCTGGGCGTTGTCGCATCGCCCTGCCTGGTTACCGTGACGCCGCCGGCAGACATCGCCGAGTTCGTGATCCAGGGGTTCGCATCCGAGATCCGGCTCCATAGCCTTGAGGCCAATAAACCACATGTGATCGACGGCTACCTGTACCGGTACCTGAAGGATGGCGTCAACGACATCGCCCATTACGACGCATTCGCCTGGCCGGTGCTGCCGGTGGGTACGACCAGCCTGGTCTTCAGCCACGCAACGGCCAACATAACGATCCAGTACTATCCCGTTTTTGATTGAGGCTTAGAAGACCTGATCAATGTACATGAGCTTGATAAGCGACACCAATTGATCAGCAACAGTGCGTGACGAATTGTCCTCATGCTCCCAGAGCAAAATCTCACGGCTTGGAGCGCGCCCATCTGCCAGTCGATAACCGTAATAATCGCCGCAGCCATTTCCTGCAACAAAAAGATACTGATCTAAGTCAGGATAGCATTCGGCTAAGGCCGATCGAACACTCAGGTTTTCGGTTACGATGCGCTCAGCGGAAAAGAACAGATCGCCGTCTCCGTTAATCTCTGACAGGTATGCCTTCAGATCTTCAGGGAAGGTGCATTTCAGCTTGGCTTCTGCTCTGGCTATCGCTTTCGATTTTGCCGGAGCTTCAATCTTGATGTATGGATTGTTTTTACTGCCAGTAACAAAGAGCTCTTTATACATCTGATTACAATTCCTTTTCGCTTGAATCGCTGTCTCCGTATTTGTCATGCAAGCAGTATAACATCAATCCCCAACAGATCGTCTGGGATCTTTTCGTGAGTCATTTGCCATTTGCACTATTCATATTCAAAAAGGAGGGCAATCATGCTGAAGCTATTAGACCACAGCAGGGCGATGGTTGCCCTCCTGACCCAGCTCAAGGATGTCTCGATCGAGTCGGACCTGGCCACGGCCGACAAGCTGATCGCATTGAGGCTCCCGAAGACCGTCCTGCCACGCGCACTGCTGCAGCAGGAATATTTCCTGCAGTCAGGAACCGACGAGTTCGTAATCAAGGAAATCAATTTCAGCGACGCGGACTTCTATGAGGTCTATGGCAAGCTGAACCTCGACAGCCTGCGCGGCAAGGCCTACCTGACGTATGAGACGGAGTCGGTGACCCTTGCCGCGAATCTTGCCTCTATCCTGGCGGACACCGGCTGGACATACCAATTGGTCGACGCCAACATCAAACTGCGTACGCTGTGCCTGACCAATGTCTCGGTGCATCAAATCATCCTGAAATGTTGCGCAGTGTATGGCTTTGAGGTCTGGTTTGATACCCTCAGTAAGACGATCAGGATATACACCCAGCGCGGTACGGATCGGGGAGCGTATGTCTACA
>Ga0172382_10007818_pt1 | contig 15068 bp, 11 predicted proteins | sample Leawel138RmetaG_FD_122245 | JGI IMG/M metagenome (GOLD analysis project Ga0172382, IMG submission 122245) | Leachate microbial communities from a municipal landfill in Southern Ontario, Canada - Leachate well 138R metaG | ecosystem: Engineered > Solid waste > Landfill > Unclassified | place...
GAGCCGAAAGTAATGAATAATTTCGCTGGTGATTCAATCGGATTGCTTGCATCAATTGAATATGCATCAAGCCAATCAATATACTCTGCGCCTGCATCTTGTTTTTTAACTTGGATATTCATTAACACACGAATTTCACTTGTAACAGTTGATGTGTTCTTAAGCGCAAATGTTTCTCCAACTAATTCTTGCCCTGGTACAATTGGCGTATCTTCTGTTATTTCTCCTAGCCATTCATACTCGATATCACCGACTATCATGACTGCTGGTTCCGTAGATTTCGTATCTGTTAACCATGCACTAATCATTGATGTCGTATATACCATAAACCCGATTAATAATAAAAATAATAGTAATGTTTTTTTGTTTTTCATTGTTAAACACCTCATTAAACTAAGTATATATAAATTGCGTTGAATCTAAACATCCCATTTTGGTAAGCATTGTGCGTCGCATTTACATCATAGGCTATTGTAAATTCAATGGTTAATCTCTCACTTGGTGCAACCAAGTTTACATCTGAATCATCGGTATTGATGATGTGTAAGGTTTTATTCTCATCAATTAAGTTAGTAATTCTATAATGATTGAATGTCGTTTCATCATCTGCTTCGTTGATGTTTGTTGTAAATGGTTTTGTAATAACATTTTTTTCTCCACCAACGTCTTTAGTAACTTTATACGTACCATCAACGATATAATACACATCGCGCATGTCGTAACCTGTTATACCTGAAATATAACTTTCAATTTGTAAAATATTTACTCTTGCTTGTAGCTCATATGCACTAAAATTAATAATATCGATTAAAAATTCAAATTGATCTCCTGGAACTGTGTCTCCAAAGAAATTGTGCATTTGTTGAGCATTATTTATAATTGCATAACCATATCCATAAGATGCTTCATCTCGATCTACAATCAGTCCTGGGAAATTTGCTTGGACTTCTGCACTCGTTGGATATAATTCATCATAATTTATGCCATTTTTTCTTACTCTAAATTCACTGACTGCTCCACCAGAAATGCCAGCGAATATATCGCCTGTATACACTTCATCTGCTATTGCAAACCACGCGAGTACTGAGGTTGCCAATAGAAGAGCCGTCATTATTAAATAAACGAATGAAAGTAATAATGATTTATCTTTCATAGGAACCTCCTTATACTAATTTCGCAAATCTATATCATCCTCTTTGTTTTCTTTATCAAGTTGTTCTTTTAATTGTTCAAGTTTATGGTTTTGAACACTTCGAATAATTCGCACAACTTGAATGAGGACAAATACAAATAGAATACCTACGATAACTGCGATTAATGTTGTTCTATGTTTACTCAAACCTTTACTTATATTGATAAATCCAATTCTTCCAATGACATGACCTTGATAATTTGATTCTGTCAATAAATCTACGTCATTTTTAAATTCATCAGGTATTGATTCATCTAAGTTTATTTTATCGCCGCGCATGTAGAAGCTATTATTAGGACCTTCATCATGCACACGGTGAACAAACATCAAACCCTTGCTTGTCTTATACACGACAATATCACCAACATTAACATCTTCAAAATCTTTAATTTTAATAAAGATAAAGTCGCCTTCTTTAATGCTTTTTGGATCGCTGGTTTCCATCGAATTTGTAGGAACAAGGGAATAAGAGTATCCAAAAATATTTATGAGTTTATTTTTTTTTATTGCTATAGCGCCAAATGCCATAATGTAAACAGCTAATCCAAAAAGTAGAATGGATAATGTGCCTAGTCCAATTTTTATAATACGTTTATACATTATCTGTTTTTTCCTTTAGTTGTTTGGCAAGTGTTTGTTTCTTACGCTCTATAGCTTTTTCTGCTTGAATTTTTGCACGTTCTTTTTCTTTTGCAATTCTTCGTTCTTGAGCTTTCTTTAAACGTAATTTTTCTTGTTCTCTTTGACGCTTCAATTGTTCTTGTTTACGTTTCTTTTCTGCTGCTAGTTTTTTAAGTTCTTTTTTATGTTTTTCTTCAAGCGCTTTAATTTCAGCTATACGTTTTTTATTATATTCATCTTTAATCGACTTGATAACTTTCGCTTCTTCAGCTTTTAAAGTGTTACGATATGCTTTAATTTCATCCTTAACGGATACTTTATCAAGCAAAATCTCTTGTTTGCTTTCTCGAACTTCAAGTAATTTTTTCTTAACAAGCTCTTCTCGTTTTTTATTAATTCTAAGATCATTTTCAATTTGAGCTTTCGATTTTACTGTTTTCGCTGTTATAAGTTTGTTTTTAATGTTCGCTTCAAGTAATCGTTTATTTGCTCGTTCTATTTCTTTTAAATAACGTCTTTCTAATCTTAAGGAATCGTTGTAATCGACTTGCTTTACTTCACGAATCATACGAGCGATTTGTGCTTTCTTCTTCGCATCGTTTAACGATTTAACTGGATCTTTGTCTTTAACCATCCGACTAAATATGTTATCTTCATCATCAAGTTCAAAGAATGATTTATACAACGAATTCGAAATATTAATCGTATCTCTTAACGCACGTTTTAACGTTGTTTCGTAAGTTTTAGCTTGTGTTTCATGATATTCAACCGAGCGTTTAAACAATGTTTTCATTTGTTCAAGATAATATTGATTCATCGCTTCTGCTTCAATGATTTCATCTACAGGTCGAATCATAAAGTCATTTGCTGATTTTCTTACGAACTTCATACTTTTACGTTTCATTACACGCTCTTTTGTTTCAGCGTATAATTGTCTGCGTTTTTCTTGGTTTGCTTCAAATGTCATAAATGTTGTAAGTAAGTTACGATATATGTCATCAACATATGCTTGATCAATACCAAGATTTTTTTCTTTTACTTCTGTTGTAAATGCAAGGGTGTTGTATCTATCTAAGAATAGCCATAACATATAAGCATTTTTATAATCAACGTTTTTTAAAATAACTTGGGTCTTCATAATTGGTGGAATAACTTTTTTCTCTTTAGCCATCGTTTCCATAAACTTAGATTGCTTAAGACTCGATACCAATTTATTAAGATTTTCCACACGTTGAAGTAATTTCAAGTTATAATCATTAATTTTTTTATTGTCTGGTGCTTCTTTAATTGTTACATCAAGTTTGATAGCTACTTCACGGTCATCAATTGGAAACACTGAATTCACATTCAAATGCTTCTTTTGAAAAGACTCGTAGTTATCTTTAATCGCTTCATATCTTTTTCTTACGAATAAGAATAGGCGGTCAATTAATGTCATAACAAAGCGGTTTTCATAAACCCCGTAGTTTACATCGCTAAATGTTGTTTGAATTTTTTTAGGCATGACCATGCCATCTTCACGAACTTCTTTTATTAAGTGACTGTTTGCGGCTAAGTGTCTTACCGATTGAGACGTAATCTTTTTAGCTTTTTCGATAGCCACAACTTCATCTTCATATTTCAATGCACTTTTAGGGTTTAATATAATTTTATTTAAACTTGGAAAATATGATTCGATCGTTTGGATCCATTGCTCATCAAAAGTCTTTGTTTCTTGAATGTTGATTTGTGAAACTGTGTTCTTACCACCAGTTACTTTCTCAAAAAAGTATGGCGCAAAATAGTCATCACTTTCAACTTCATAAAACATATCGATGTACTTTTCATAAAAGACTAATAAATCGTCACGGCTCTTGTTCATAGTTTATCCTTTATCATTAAATCATTTTTCTTAAATCGTTAATATATTCAATTGCAGTGCTGAATGCATTTTTACCAAACAAACGATCCATTTGTGTAATTAACGCTTCGAGTTCATCTTGTAAGAATGGTAAGTTTAAACTTTCAAACTTGCGTAAAATCTTACGTGTAATAATATAATCTAAACCTTCTATTTCAGTACCACCACAAGCTATATACACCGGTACGAATGACTTGATTTGTTTCATGATACGATTACCGAATGTAATTTTGAAGTTTTGAGCAATGAAGTCATCTAATTTTTCTAAGTTTGCTAAGCTCTTAGGTGAAATTGGATGTTCTTTGATTGCTTTTTCAAACAATGTGTCAATATACTCATAACTCATTGATACACCTTCTGTATATGGTGCATCAACAAATGGAGCTTTATGGTTCATTTCAATTGAAGTAGCTCTATCATAGACTTTATCTGTAATCGCAAACGTTGAGTCATCCTTGTTTGCCGTACCGATAAACCATACGTTTTGAGGTAACAGTAACTTACCGTTTAGAATATGCTTTGGATCACCTGGTTGTGTATCTGGAACGATATCAATCTTCCAGTCATTAATGTTTGGCATTTCCATAATCGATAAGAATTCTGCAAAGTAATACTCAATACGCGCTAAGTTCATTTCATCAAGTACCATGAATGTAACATCTTCACGATATGTTCTTTCATATAAGTCTTTTAAGAAGTCTGTTTCATTAAACTTCTTTGTAAACTCGTTTAAGTAACCAATCATTTCTGCACGGTCACGCCATGATGGTTGAACCGGAATGATTGATGCGTCAAACTGGAAGAATTTACCCATAGCATATGGTAAAGATGTTTTACCAGTACCACTTATACCTTCTAAGATAAGAATCTTAGATGTTGCCATACCAGCAAAGAATGAACTAATAACTTTACGGTCATAATATAGATTTAATCGCGATGCAGAGAAGTTAATGAAACGCGTTACCAAGTCTTTTAAGTTCAACATATCATCTTCTGACATTTGTACAGTTGTAAGTTGGTTATCGTATTGTTCATCAACACTTATTAACTTAACAAAGCGAGAATCCATTCTTTTCTTTCTTTCTTTTTCGCTTTTAGGTGTTTTATCCGCAAAAAGATCTGGATTTAACCCAAAAGATTCCATTTTTAATTGTAATATTTTGTTTTTTTCTTCTGTTAATTCCACAGCTTTTTGCGATAAAATTGCTACTTCTTCTAATAAAACATCTTTTTCAATTTCTTTTTTAGCAAATCTGATGTATTTACGGATGAATTGATACAATCTAATGCCTAGAAATGTTAAAAATGCCAATGTTACAATAAATACAAATATGGCAATTAACCAGTCTAAGACATTAAAAAACTGGCTGTGATCAAAAAACTGATTAAAATACTTAACAACGTCATTAAAAAATAAATCGGCAAAAGCCTCAAACAAACGTTTGAAAAAATTGCCGATGTTCTCAAATAAATTTCTAATGAAGTTGATATAGTAACTTGAAAATTCAACCATTGTTACACCTCAACTTGTTCTTCGAGTTTATATTTTACTATTTTTTATTGTTAGCTTCTTGTTCTTTTCTTAATTCTTCAAGTAATTCTTGACGCATACGTTCTTTTTCTGCTTCTTGGTTAGATTGATATTCTTGAACAAGTTTTTCTTTTTTAACTTGATAGATATCTTTAAATAGAACGTATACTTGCCATGCAAGTAATAAGAACATTGGTAAGATGACTAATAAGCCAAATCCAAGTCTTGTTTGAACAAAAGCTAATAATGATCCTAAGCCAGAGATTTTACCTTTATATACTGCAAGTGCACCGTCTCTATTGATGGCAGGGTCAATTTTACCAGGATCGCCATCATATTTATCACCACGTGTAAATATTAGGCCACCATCTTCATTTGGATCATTGATAATTCTATGGGTATTCAAAGCGTTGATGCGTTGGTCAAAGAATGTAATTACGTCGCCTTGCTTAAGGTTTTGTCTTGATTCATCATTAAGTAATTTAACAAAGATTAAACTATTTTGTTTAAATGAATCTTTTTGTGTACCTTCCATCGAATCAGATTCTACTGCTAGAAATCCGTATCCAAACAGGTTTGGAATATCCTCTCTATCTCTGGATGTAATAGTAATTATTGAGCAAATCAGTAAAAATACTATCAATCCATAGAAAATAATATTTAATACTATCTTAAACGCTTTATTTTTAGACGCATTTTCCATTATTTTATCGCTCCTTAAGCATTTTCTTATATGTATTATATATTAACATCTAAATATTGTCTATGGATTTTTGTGTTTGATAGGCAATTATTGGGTTTTCCAACCACCTAGAGTATATTGTCTAGGTGGTTAGAAATATTAATTTCAATTATGCTTAATCTTTTTTTACTACTGCAAGACTTGCAAATAAAGGAGCTGTAAAGATTGCATTGTAAGCTTCGTTATCCCAGCCTTCAATCCAAATACGTACTGTAATTGTAGCATATGCATAACCTTCAGTGTCCAATTTGTGTGTTGCTTCACTTCCATCTGCCTCAATAAATTGACCTGGGTTACCTGGAACTTCCTTATGTGTTGCTCCTTCTGAAGCAGGAACAAAAGCATGTTTCAATTCAGCAATTGCTTTTGCATGTGTTGAATCCTCATTTCTATCTTCTTCACTTAATGGAATGTAAGTATCAACTAATTTTACATTATTATCATCATCAGGAATTGCCACTAAACCACCACTTACAAGTGTAAACGCTTCACCTAACGGAGCCACTAAAGTAGTCATATCTGAACCACCGCTCTTCATAAAGAAGTAGTCGTGAGCACCAAATTTACTTGGAGCAACATAATTTCCATCATTATGTTTGCCTGTAATTGTGTTACCTACTGTAATTGTATGATTATCTGATCCTGAATTTGCTTCTGCTGTTGCAGCACCAGCTTGATTCTGGAATGCAAACACATGGTTTGTATTACCTTCCACAGAAAGTCTTGCTGCATCAGCTGCACTAACAACAACTGTAGTTTGATCAGCAACTGCATCAATACCATCAACAACAAAGTAATTAGTATCCGCAACCCAGCTAACTGGAGCGCCCTCTAATTTTGCTGAACTTACATAAAGATAACCTGGTGTTTGTGATCTAACTTCTAATGAATATTCAATGTATGCTCCAGAATTTCCAGCTGCTGGAGTTGAAGTATTCATTCCAAATAGTGTTACACCATCTTCAGTAGTTAAACCTTTTAAATCAATTCTATTATGATTTTCATGATATTTAATTTCTAAAAAATCAACAAGTTTACTTGATGGCAAGTTTGTATACCATGATTCAAAACCTGTAATATCTGTAATGTCTGTACCATTCATGTAGCCTTGTTGTCCTTGAGCAATTCTAATTTCAAGCCCTTCACCTGCTGTAATTGTACCGCCTACTTGACCAACTGTAGCCTCATTACCTAATGTGAACCATGCAAATGTTGTTGCACCAAGAGCTACCACTGTTAAAACTAGAGTTAAAACTGATAGAATTAATTTTTTTGATAATTTACTCATTTTTCTTTTCTCCTTTTATATTTCAATTTTTAATTATCTTTTTCTTTTTATATTTAGGGTTATCCCCACTAATACCTTATTTATTTTCCTTTAAGCCTCTTACCGCTTTAAAAGTAAATTGAATTTTGACTTTGTCACCATGTACGCCGTCAAATAAATCTGCATCCCAACCTTCAATCCACACATTGATTGTAAGTCTTCCTTTGTAATACTTTAAGCCATCTTCGTTTACATCATTTGTTTCAATTAGTGTTAAGACTTTAGATGCTTCATCTAATGCAAATGGACTCGTTGAATCAAATTGCGACAACCGATAGGTTGTATTAGGAATCTCAGTTGGTAGTTTATATGGTTTACCTGTTATCTTTAATAAATAATCGTAAGCACCATATGGTTTAGCATATCCACGATGTTCATTTTCAGTTAAATCAAAGATTTTACTTAGTAGTGCATCATCATCGCGGTTATCAAAACTATCAAATCTTTGTTCATGCATTGCGATGCGCATTGCATCTTTTATATAGTACGTTCGAATATCACCTGCATGGATATATTCATTTTCATCATACAAGAACGTGTAGTTTGCACGCCATTTTCTTCCAAGTGATGTAATGTAAGTTCCATCTTTTGTAAGATCATAGGTGACTTCATTACTTACGTTATCTGCCAAATATACATCACGTTCAAGTGCTGTAGTTCTAAAGTAGAATGTCAGTGATAAATAATCTTTACCAGCAATAACTTCTTTTGCTTCTTTGATGATGCCATGATTAAAGTTTTTACCATCGATACTTGTAACATCTGTTAAATTCAAATTTTTCATTTGTTCCATAATCAATTCGCCTGGCAAATGTTCATAGTAAGTTATTCCATCAAGTGAAATTTCTAACTTCGAATCTGAGATTGTTCCAATCTCGATACCTTCAATCGAATTTGATGTTGATAACGTTAACCAAGCATATGTTACTGTCGAGAACGCTGCAATCATAAGTAAGACGGTTATGAAAGATATTGTTACTTTTCTCATATCTCTCCGCCCTCAGCGTTAGCAATCGTTAGAACAAATGAAAGTTTAGCTCGACCACCTAACATCTCCGGTATTGTCCGTTCACCTTCTAACCAAACAAACATTGTAAGTTTTCGTATATTGTTAGGTTTAAAGTTTTTAATTTGAGTGGTTAGGATAAAATTACTTGATGGACTTTTACCAACACTTTCGTGTTCAATTAAAATATTTGTTTCTAAATCAACCTCATAAATTTTAATCATGATGGCATCCGCTAAATCATTTATTGATTGTGTAACGTTAATAAAGTAATTCACATCAATAATTTCAGCGCCATAATTTTTTAAATAAAACGTGTATGCAAGTATTTCCGGTGTTGTTTCTGAATAATACTGACCATCTGTGTTTAAAGCAGCATCGCGATTAAGTAGCACATGGTCTTCCGTATACTCATTAGCAAACTCAATAGGCTTCATTGCTAACTTACTAGAAGCATTCGCAAAATCAGCTGTTTCGGAAATCACAATACCTTTGTTTTGTGTTTCTCTACTAATTAGAATGAAATATGTACCTGTGAACTGTCCATAAAAGGTTACGATAACAATGACTGCTAGTAAAATACTTGTTATGGTAAGTCCAATTGTGATGATTGCTTTTTTTGACTTTTTATCGCGCTTGCTTGTACCAGTTGTAATATAATCCGATATCCGCATGCAACCACCTCCTTAAGATACAAAAAAAGCCAATTATCATTATTTCTAATGACAACTGGCTACCATTTCAGGCCCTTTAGTTTTGCGTCCCTAAGTTTCCCTAGGTTTGCCTTTTACATTAAATCTTCGAAATATACTATTATGCGATATTTCACGAGTATATTACCACACTTTTATAAACAAAGCAATAAAAATGTACTAAAATTGTGTGAAATTTTCGTTAAAACACTTACTTATGCATCTTATTTCCTATTTTCAATCAAAAACAAATATTTTTATTCGTTTTCTTTCTTTGGATCAACTTCACCATTTTCGTTTGGTTGTGTATGTGTTTCTTTTTCATTCTCTTCTAAATCAATTGGCATAATTAAGAAATTTTCAATAAATGTCTTCAAATTTTTTAAATCGATCGGTTTTGAAATCAAATACCCTTGAACATACTCAATACCTGTTGCTTGTACTTTCTTGACATCTTTTAAATCTTCAACAGCTTCACAAATAATATCGACTTGTTTTTCTTTTGCATAATCAAGTAATACTTGAAGTGTTTTTTTAGCGACAAATGATTCATCGTATAAATACTTCATATCGACTTTAATAATGTCAATTCCTAATTGTTCAGCACGCTCTAAGGATCCATAATCAAGTCCAAACCCATCAACTGCAAGTTTAAATCCAATAAGTTTAAGTCTCTTTAATGTGTCGTTTACAGTTTTATCTTTTTCAAACAATGCAAATTCGCCCATCTCTAGTACGATATTTTCTGGTTGAATTTTATGTTTTTTTAATATTTTTTGAAAATTAATAGCCAAAGTCTCGTCCAGCAACTGTTTCGCACTTAAGTTAATGCTTACTTTAAATGGATACGGTAACACTTTTGATAATTCACTATAGGTTTTTAATATTGTTTCAAATCCCCATTGACCAACCCAGTGAATATCACCGGATTGTTCCATGATGTTAATAAATTTATTTGGTGCAAGCACACCTAATGTTGGATGGTTCCAACGAATAAGTGCTTCAAATCCATAAAATTTTTTACTATTGACATTGATCATTGGCTGATAATAAAGTAAGAATTCTTTATTTTCAATAGCGCTTCGGATTTGATAGAAATATTCAACAAAGTCTTCATTATCATTTTGTGACTCTGAATAAACCAAACAATCGTTACCACCGTTTTTCTTAACATTGTAAATCGCAATTTTTAACGATTCGATTAAGTCTTTTACTGTTCCACCATGTTGTGGGTAGTAACATAAGGCTATCGATGCTGTTTGTTCAATTTCAGTTTCACCATATAATTCGATTTTTTCACGAATTTCTTTTAAAACATTATTTGCATACTCTAATGTTTCTAAACGATCAAAGTTTGGTATAAATATTAAGAACTCATCCCCCTTATAACGTCCAATACTAATATCGCGAGGTAATGTTTTTTTAATACGTTGGACAATTGTTGTTAAAATCTTTTTAGCTTCTTTTTGACCAAAGGCACTACTTAAATCGCTAAAATTGTCTAAATCGACATACATTAAGGTGAAATTGCCTAAATTTCCAAGTTTTGCAATGTTACCACTAATTAAGCTATGCATGGCTGATTTCGTTAAAACACCTTCAATGTGTGTACTTTTTTCTTCTTTTGTAAGCTGAATATCTTTTTTCACCCAAAGAAAGAGTAAATATGTTAAGTATGCAAGTAATCCAATAATAAGAATTGTGCCAATAACTGCAAATACTTTATTGTCAAATAAACTTTGTAGTACAAACACTAACGTCCACCTCGCTTTTTCTTAATTTCATCCGTATATAACGGTTCTTTGTTTTCATTATACTTCTTAAGTAGTTGAATTGCATCATCCATATTTACAGCTTTACTTAGTAAATATCCTTGAATAATGCTGCAATTTGCTTTATATAAGAACTGATATTGTTCTTTTGTTTCAACACCTTCTGCAATAACTTCAACATTTAAGTTTTTAGCAAGTGTTGTAATCATTCCGATAATTGCTTTTGAGTATTTATCATTTGGTAAATGCATAACAAATGCTCGGTCAATTTTAATTGCGTCAAATGGTAATTCTTGAAGATATTGTAGTGAACTATAACCCGTACCAAAATCATCTAAGTGAATATCAATACCGGCGTTTTTAAGAATTTTAATTTTTTCGACAATAACATCGAAGGATGACATTAAAAATGTTTCTGTAATTTCAATAGCTATACCATTTGGTTCAACATCATACGTTTGAAGTTTATCCATAAATTCACTAATAAAACCAGCTTGTAGCATTTGTGCTGGTGAAACATTTAGTGACAACTTAACATTATATTTTTCCAGTTGTTTTGCAATCTTCAATGTTTTATCGATAACAATGCGACCAATATCGATGATCATGTTGTTACTTTCAGCAAGTTGAATAAACTCAGAAGGTGAGTTGTTTTTATATTTTTCATTTTCCCAACGAATTAAAGCTTCAAAACTTACAATTCTTTCTTTATATATATCATATTGAGGTTGAAGATACATTGTAAACTCATCGTTTAAAATAGCATTTTGTAAATCAACAGCCATTTGTTTTCTCGATGCCATCATTAAGTCAACGTTTGAATCGTAGTACACAATTTTCTTCTTGACTTGTTTTGCATAATCCAGTGATTGAATGGTTCGATCATATATGTCATCAAACGTCAATGATTCGTCAACAGCTTGTAAATAATAAATACCCGCTCTAAGTTCAATAACAAATTTACTCTTTTCAATTTCAAGTGGTTTTTCAAAGCTATCCATAAGTTCATCAACGAACTTTCTAAGTTGGTCTTCTGTAAAATCAGCAATTGTAACAATAAACTGGTCTTTTTGAACATTGTATACCGTTGATTTCATATTTTTAACATAATCAAGAATAAGTTTTGATACATTGACTAAAACGAAGTCTGCTGTATCAACGCCAAGTAATTGATTAATGTTTTTAAAATTAATAATATCTAATGCAAGAACACTTAAACTGCGTTTCAAGTATATTTTTTCTTTAATATCTGTTTCTAAATCTTGTTGTAAGTGATTAATGTTTGGTAAATTAGTCGTTTGATGATACAACGCAATACCACGGTAAGTTTGGAAACTTAAGTCGCGCGCTGTAATATCTTCACCAATTAATTCAAAGCCTCTTGATGAGCGAATTGGTAAAAATCGTAAGACTACTTCTTTTTCATCGTTGGTAAATAAAGCATTGATGGGTTGTTGCCGTTCGATGTTACGCATGATATCACGTGCTTCAATATTTGCATTAAAACTTAAATCATTAATCGTTTTATATTTTTTATAATCAGGTACTCTGTCCTTAAATGCTTTATTAACACGTGTAATTTTACCATCACTATTGACTTGAATAATTGGTGATTTTACATAAAAATATGTGAGTTTCGCATTTTCAATATCGCTATTTTTAATATAAATGAGTCGTTGTGAGAAGTAAATTGCAATTGAGAATGTTAAAAGAATAAGTAACATAATAAGTGCCATGATCAATATAAGTGTGCCGTATTGACGATACAAATCATCGTATTTAAATGTCATAACACCATAGATTGTTGTAACACCATCAATTACGATAGGTAAAGATGATAAAAATAATTCCTCACCGTTTAATGTAAATACTTTTATTGTTTGAGGTTCATTATTTAAAAACTTACCATCGACAATAAAGGATGATGTATTTCTTAAATAATTGTATAAATATTTATGATTATTTGTTTGCGGATAATAAATATAGTTGTCACTTGATATCATCATAAAATCCTGTGTTTTATCATGCATTTTAACAAATGGTTCTACATAACTTTCAATATCAAATAAGCCTACAAGGTTTTCATGTTTAAAAACACCGTAAAACTTTGAACTTGGATAATTATCAATAATTTCATTTAAACTATAAATTGTAAATCCTTGGTCGTAATAATCACTTTTAAGGACATAGTTTTGGTTTAATGTATATTCTGCATCATCAATAGTTATTTTGTTGTTCGTAATTTTTCCAAAGTGTTCGAAAGTTAATCCTCTTGTAGAAACAAAACTTGATTTATTTTGGGTTAAATCGGTTAAATCGTTATTAGAGATTGTTAAAAAATATGCATAATCATCAACGATCATTGATTTCATACTTTGGTTAATAGTCTCGGTAATTCGATTGGTATCATTTTTAAGTGTATCAACAACATATAGATTAGAAAACCATAGATAAAAGAGTGTGCCTCCCATAAAGACAAACACTTGGATAATGATGAATGTAACATAAAGTTTTAGTGTGTACTTCTTCATACGTATAACCTACTTCTTTTATTTATCAAAAAATTTGTATGCTTTTCCCTCTTTTTTTGCTTGATACATCGCCTGATCTGCTTCGTTAATTAATTGTACTACAGTTTCATTGTTTGTAAACATAGATATTCCGATACTTACGCTTGCAAAATACTTCCGATTATTTAAAATAATCGGTTCTTTTGCAAAGTTAATAAATGATTTTATTTTTTCTTCTAAGATATTTAAATCCATATTATCTTCAATATGAATAATAAATTCATCGCCACCGTATCGTGCGATGATACTATCGCTAAAATAATAAAATAGTTTGCGTGATATTTCCATTAATACTTCATCACCAAGGCTATGACCAAAACTGTCGTTGAATTGTTTAAAATCGTTCACATCCACAAATAAAATATAATGTTTTTTAGATTTTTCATACGATAATCTTTCATCAACTTTGTCTAAAAAATATGTACGATTGTATGCGGCAGTTAATGGATCTTTTTCAAGTAATAATAAAATGCGCTTGTTACGAGATTGGAAATCACTTAAATCTTTATAGATACCTACATAACTTAAGGCTTTAGTTTCTTCATCAATCAATGTAAAGATTTGAAGCCAAACTGGAAATGCAACACCATTTTGTTTCATATCCCACATTTCACCTTGCCAATAACCTTTGGTATTAATGCTTTGCCACATTGATTGATAAAATGCTTCGTTATGATATCCACTATAGAGCAATTTTCTTGCTCGGCGTCCAATAACTTTATTTGCTTCAAATTTTGTCATATTCAAAAACGCTTCATTGGCAAATACAATTCTTAAAGACTCATCTGTTATAATAACACCATCGTTATAATGATGAATGATTTTTTTGAAAATGGATAGTTTATGTTCATTCAATTGATTTTCAGTAATGTTTCGATATGTAATTTGCATTGCCGCAACTTTATTTTCTCTTACCGATGGTATTAGAATAACTTGGCAGTATATCGTTTCACCATGAATATCTTTAAGTGAACGTAGGTTTAATGTTTCAAATGTACTTTTTTCACTAAACAACGTATCAATTTTATGAATAACTCGCGTATCTTTTTCTAGCTCTACAATATGCTTTCCAGTAATAGATTCTTCTGTCGTTTTAAAAAGTTTTAAGTATGCATCATTAGCTGCGATGACACGCTGATCTTTACCAATAAGTAAGATTGCGTCAATCGTATGTTGAAACCCATTGCGAATTAAATGATTTGTTTCATAGCCTTTCAACTCAAAAAATTTCAAACTAAAGTAAGTCCTTTGTTTGAATTCAATCTTGTCAATAAATGCACTAAATACTTTTTTATAATCGAGTGTACTTACATTTACTGGCTCATATATATCCACTTTGTTGTCAAGTTGATCTACAATTTTAATCGCTTCATTAAGAAAATCCGTTACGATCAAACCTTCTTTAAGGTCTTTTAATACTTGGCGAGCTTCATTGTTAAACTGAATAACTTTGCCATTTTCGTCCAAAATAATGGTCGGAAATGCATTGCGTGCTTTCAGCAAGATTGTTTTTGCATACTCGTTCATTTGATCCATCACGATATCTACTCCTATTTTGAATATCCAATTATATAAGTATTATATTACTTTAATAAAAAATTATAAAAAAAGTGAACAAAAGTGAATTACATTCACGTCAGAGACAAAATATTTTGTCTCTTTTCTTTTTTGGTTTATACTGTACTTATGAAACCATTTTATGAATCTAGTGATTA
>Ga0172382_10007820_pt1 | contig 15067 bp, 12 predicted proteins | sample Leawel138RmetaG_FD_122245 | JGI IMG/M metagenome (GOLD analysis project Ga0172382, IMG submission 122245) | Leachate microbial communities from a municipal landfill in Southern Ontario, Canada - Leachate well 138R metaG | ecosystem: Engineered > Solid waste > Landfill > Unclassified | place...
AGCGATCGCACATTACAACCATTCGCTCCGGGAGCCAACGGGCAACCGCCATCAGGCTGCAATGAGCTTTCTCAGTTTGGCCGACCTGTACCTGGATCAGTCCGAATATGAAAAAGCCAGGAATTATTACGACAGTACGGCCACAGTGTTGCCAATGGATTTTAAGGATGCAGCAAAAGTACGGCGGAAAATCCTGAATATGGGCAGGCTGATCACCAACAAGCAGGTGGTGGCCCGGCAGGATAGTCTACAATTCCTCGCCGACCTCGACCCTCAAAGTCGGGAAGTTGCCATCAACGAAATTATTCAACGACAATATGCGCAAGCCCTGGAGGAAAGGGATATGGCTGAGCGGCAGGCAGCACTGCTGGCAAGTGCGGCATCAGGAAGACAATCAGCAGGCCAGCAACAATTGTTCTCCCCTTTTGATGAAGCCCTGCAAATGACATCCAGCTCAGCTTACACCGACAATCGTTTTTACTTTAATAATTCAGATGCTGTAGGAATGGGAATGGCCGCCTTTCGCCGCCGCTGGGGCAATCGCCCGCAGCAGGATAATTGGCGCTGGAATGATTCACAACAAATTCAACAATCATCTACCATTACCGGGGAACCAGGCAGCGGGAATCAGGCGGGAATCTCCCCTTTAGACAATGCATTAACTGCAATTGAAAGTACGGGTACAGAGAATATGACTGCTATGACCGGCTCGCAAAATGATTTGTTGGGTGATAGCACCGCATTCGCGGAATGGATAAAGCAGGACTTGTATATCAATATTCCTTTGGATCAGGAATCGCTAATTGCTTCCCGGGAAATGATCAAATCCGCATTGGCACAAAACGGTGAAATTTATCGTTTCAACCTTATGGATTATCAGGCGAGTATTCATTCCTACCAGTCCCTGTTGGAGCGCTTTCCCCAGGATGAACTTGCCGCTTCCTGGCATTTTAATTTATACCAGCTGCATCAGGCTGGCGGACAACGAGAGGCCCTGGTGTACCGGGATAAAATCCTGGGCACCTACCCCCAAAGTATTTACAGTAAAATCATACTGGATCCAAACTACCTCCAAGAACTGGCGGCGGATAAACAGCGGGCCAACGAATTGTACGAACGACTTTATGCACAATATGTGAATGAGGGGTTTCAAGAAATCATACGAAGTGTTGGGGAACCCGCTGAAAATGCACAACTGGCCTATTTGAGGACTTTGGCCATTGGGCGGACCACTTCTGTGGAGCATTTTGAGCGGTCTTTGCAGCAGATTGTGAGCCAATTCCCGGATGATAGCCTGGTCACCCCCCTGGTATTGCAGCACCTGGATTTTATAAAGCAACATCCAAAGGAGTTTGAAGGGAGGGAGTACGCGATTGTTGGACGGGAAGGGGAAAGCAATAGATTTTTGGATGAACCCGGGATGACCCAATGGCCACAGTTGGTGATAAAGGGCAACCAACAGCCCCGAGCCCGGGCACCCATTATAGGCGCTGCTTCACAAAGTGGGATCTCAACTAACAGATTGACGACGGTGACGGACAGAAGCCCAATCACCACTACCCAATTGGATGGACAAACAGCCATAAAAGCAGATAACCAGGAAAACCCATTTCGGGATGTGAGCTTGTTGCCAGATTCGGCCACCTACTTTTTTGTCATCCATGTGATGCACCCTTCGGTGAATCTGGCGCCCTCGCGTTTTGGGATCGGGCAGTTTAATCGGAGCCGCTATCCGGAGGCAAGCATTTCCCACCAATTGAACAGGGTAAATGAAGAATCCCAACTATTGTATATGGGTCCCTTCTCCACTTTTCAGGGAGCAAAAATCTACGAAGCACGCTTTTTACCCCTGATCGGAGAAATAATGAAGATCCCAGCCGAGGCTTATCATACATTTATTGTGACAGAATCCATTTTTGGCACACTATCTGATTTTGGTAAGATCGATGATTATTACCAATTTTACATTGCTCAATAATAGCTTTTACTTTTTATTACCTTAATAGTTAGAACGTAATATGATTCGTCCGAAGAAAAAAGAAAACAAATTGACCCAGGAAGATATAGCCAGGTATACCCGCAATCTCTGGATCCTGCTGATTTCGGGGGTGCTATTTGCATTTCTTTTTATTTTCAGTGTGAGATTGGGGCTATTCGGGGCGCTCCCTACTTTCCGGGATCTGGAAAATCCCAAAAGCAATCTGGCTACAGAAATTTATTCTGATGACGGGGTGGTGCTGGGGACTTATTTCGTGCAAAATCGATCCAATGTCAAATATAGCGAGCTTTCACCTCATTTGGTGAATGCGCTGATCGCGACCGAGGACAAACGATTCCACCGACACTCGGGGATTGATTTCCGTCGAACCTTTACGATTTTGTTCTATAATCTCGTTGGGAAAAAGCAAGGGGCAAGCACCATCACCCAACAATTGGCACTCAACCTTTTTTCGGAAGGAAGGGCGCGCAATACGGGTAAAAGAATCATTCAGAAGTTTCAGGAATGGGTGACTGCGGTGAGGTTGGAGCGAAATTATACCAAAGAAGAAATTATTACCATGTATTTCAATACGGTTGATTTTGGGGCCTACAATACTTTTGGCATCAAATCAGCTGCCCGCACCTATTTCAATACCACTCCGGACCAACTCAACCCCCAGCAGGCCGCATTGCTGGTCGGAATGCTCAAGGGCCCGGGCATGTATTCGCCGGTTCGCTACCCCGAAAGATCCCAGGCCAGAAGAAATACAGTCCTGAATAATATGCGCCGCCAGGGATCTTTGACCGTTGCGGAATATGAGGCAGCGCGCGTAGAACCCCTTGATCTCAAATTGCGTATCGCTACTTATGGAGAGGGTTTGGCTCCCTATTTTCGGGCAGTGATGAAACAGGAAATACAGCGGTTGTTTCGCGAACACTCCATCACAAAAGCAGATGGTTCGCCTTACGATATGGATAGAGATGGTTTGAAAGTCTATACTACTATCAATTCCAAAATGCAGCGTTATGCCGAGGAGGCCCAGGCAGAATGGATGGAAAGCTTGCAAAAATCATTTGATCGGCAATGGCGGAACAGGGATCCTTTTAGTGGAGAAAAGGCACGCCTGCTGGAGACCGGGATGAGACGTTCGGATCGATACCGGGAACTGAAACGGGCGGGTAAAACCGATCAGGAAATCCTGCAAGACTTTGATACCCCGGTGGAAATGACCTTGTTTACCTGGCAAGGCAACCGGGATACCACAATGACCCCAATGGATTCGATCCGTTACAACAAACTGATCCTGCGCAATTCGATGATGTCTATGGAGCCACATACCGGTTACGTGCGCGCCTGGGTAGGCGGAATCAATTTTGAGCACTACAAATATGATCAGGTAAAAATGGGAACCCGTCAGGTAGGATCGACCGCCAAACCCTTTACTTATGCGGTGGCAGTAGATCATGCGTACTATTCACCTTGTTTCAAAGTGCCCAATGTACCCTTGGTAATCAATGAAGGCACACCTTCTGAATGGAGCCCGCGGGGGACTTCTATCGGCAGCCCAATTACCCTGAGGGAGGCCCTTGCCAATTCACAAAACTACGCCACAGCATACCTGATAAATGAGGTGGGTGCACGCCCGGTTGCCGCACTGACCAAAAGAATGGGCATTACCTCCGAAGTCCCTGCTTATCCATCTATTTCCCTGGGTGCTTATGAGGCTTCAGTATTTGATATGGTTGGTGCTTATTCGGCTTTTGTCAATGATGGAGTCTGGACTGAACCTATTTATATCCTTCGTATCGAAGATAAAAATGGCACCGCGATTTTTGAACATGCGCCCAAAGTGGTAAAGGTGATGAACAGTGAAAGTGCTTACATCATGGTGGATATGCTCAAGAGTGTAGTCAATAATGGATCTGCCGGACGCCTGCGCTGGAGATACCATCTCACCCAACCCATGGGAGGCAAAACCGGTACTACCAATGACAATTCAGATGCCTGGTACATAGGGATCACCCCCCATCTGGTAAGCGGAGTTTGGACAGGAGCAGAAGATCGGGGCATCAGCTTTGATTCCATGGCCGAAGGACAGGGTGCACAGGCGGCTCTACCCATATTCGGGTTGTTTATGCAGAAGGTTTATGCGGACAAAAGCCTCAATTATGATGTGGGTGATTTCACCTTACCAAAGGGTGGCTTGACACGGGAATTGGACTGCAGTAAATACAATCAATTCATGGGGGAGGAAGAGCCAAGAGTTGACGACCGCCTGGGATTCTGATGCAAGATCATGGACAATGCCGAGATTAGGGAATATATAAAAGGTCTGCCAAACAAGCCCGGTATTTATCAATATTGGGATGATGAGGGTGAGATTATTTATATAGGTAAGGCCAAAAACCTACGCAACCGGGTCAGTTCTTATTTTGTCAACGAACAACAACTCCATCCGAAGACCCGGGTATTGGTTCGGAAAATCCGAAATATTACCTTTACCATCGTTGATACCGAAATTGATGCCTGGCTGCTGGAGAACAGTCTGATCAAAAAGTATCAGCCCCGCTACAATGTCATGCTCAAAGATGACAAGACCTACCCCTGGATTGTCATCAAAAACGAACCGTTCCCCCGCATTTTCCCTACCCGCAAAGTGATCCGCGACGGGTCTAAATATTATGGCCCTTATGCATCGGGCGCCATGATGCACGCTATTATGGAAACGATCAGGGAGCTGTTTCCCCTGCGCACCTGCAACCTGGCCCTGACTCAGGAAAATATACAGAAAGGAAAATTTAAAATTTGTCTGGAATACCAGATTGGCAATTGCAATGGTCCTTGCGAAGGTTTTGAAACAGAAGAAGAGTATGAGAAGAAATTGAGTGATATCCGGGATATTCTGGAGGGAAAAATTTCTGGAGTGATCCGTCGTATAAAAAGCCAGATGGAAGAGGCTGCTGCACGTATGGATTATGAGGAGGCCCATAAACTCAAGCTAAAAATTGACCTGCTGGATCGTTACCAAAGTAAGTCAACGGTGGTGAGCGCATCGATCAGCAACTTGGATGTATTCAACATTGCCTCTGAGGGCAATTATGCTTTTGTCAATTTTCTCAAAGTCGTCAATGGGATGGTTATTCAGACCCAAACCATTGAATTGAAGAAAAGATTGGATGAGAGTGAAGCAGAATTGCTCGCCCTGGCCATCCCGGAAATCCGGGAGCGCTTCAATAGCAATTCTACAGAGATCGTAGTGCCTTTCAAATTGGATATTTCCTCCGATAGGCTCAAATTTACAGTACCGAAGGCCGGGGAAAAGAAAAAGTTATTGGAATTATCCCAGAAAAATGTGGCCTATTTCAAAAAGGAAAGGCTGGAGCAATATGAAAAACTCAATCCGGAGGTCCGCACCGAACGGCTGCTCCAAAAAATGCAACAGGATCTTCGCTTGAAGGTGCAACCACGGCATATAGAATGTTTCGACAACTCCAATTTTCAGGGGCAATACCCCGTTTCGGCGATTGTGGTGTTCCGGGATGGAAAGCCCTCGAAGAAGGAATACCGCCACTTCAACGTCAAGACTGTGGAAGGCCCCAATGATTTTGCGACTATGGAAGAAGCGGTATTCCGGCGTTACCGCAGATTGCTGGATGAAGAGCAGACCCTCCCCCAATTGGTAGTGATAGACGGAGGAAAAGGTCAACTATCGGCTGCTCTAAAAAGTCTCCGCAAGCTGGGCATCGAAAATCAATTGACGGTTATCGGTATTGCCAAGCGGCTTGAAGAAATCTATTACCCCAATGACCCCTACCCTTTGTATCTGGACAAAAAATCCGAAACGCTGCGGGTCATTCAGCACTTGCGGGATGAAGCGCACCGTTTTGGCATAACCTTCCACCGAAAACAACGGAGCCGCAAAACCTTCCGAACCGAACTTGACCAGATTCCCGGCATCGGGCCGGTCACCGCTACCAAACTACTCAATCGATTTCGCTCCGTCAAAAAAATCCGGGAAGCGGAAGATAGCGCCCTGCTGGAGCTGCTGAACAGCAAGCAATTGGCATCAATTAGGCATTATTTTGAGAAAAACAGTTAGAGGCTCCCATTTTTCATCACTTTTCATCATAATGATTTGAGGCAGGATTTCAACAGTGTTGATTATGTAGGAAACCACCGTTTCGTTTTTAATATTAAAGGCAATAATTATAGGCTGATTGCCATTATTTCCTTTAATGCCAAAAAGGTTTATATACGATTTATCGGCACACATGCTGAATACGATCAAATAAGTGACATCAAAAATATTTAACCATGATACGGACAGAAAAAGAATATCAGGCCATCGTGGAGCGGATTGAGGAGCTTTTAAAGTTTCCGGAAAACATTGAAAATCAAGAAGCCAAAGGATATGTCGAGCTAAACTTATTGTCCGACTGGGTTGCGGAATACGAAGAATGCCATTACCCGGTAAAAAAGCCGGCTCTCGCTGATGTTGTCAAATTGAGAATGGCCGAAAGAGGGCTGAACCAAAAAAGATTGTCCGAATTACTGGGAGTGAGTACCTCGAGAGTAAGTGAATACCTCACCGGCAAAAGTGAGCCCACATTAAAAGTTGCAAGGGAAATCAGTGTCAGACTGGACATTGATGCGTCAATCGTACTCGGCGTTTGACCCAGGGTCCGCATTAGGGTTCTGTTATAACTTGATTCTGTACATCTATACCTCAATGCTGTACATCTATACCTGAATCGCTTCCTCCAGCTCCAATTCCACCCGCAGGTTATCGACAATATGTTTCTGGCGGTCAGGAGTGTTTTTGCCCATATAATACTCCAGCAGGTGCATGATTTTCTGGTCTTTGGAAAGGATGACCGGATCCAGCCGAATATCTTTGCCTATAAAAAGTCCAAATTCGTCCGGAGAGATTTCACCGAGGCCTTTAAAGCGTGTGATTTCTGGCTTACCGCCCAATTTCTGGACGGCCCGTTGCTTTTCATCATCACTATAGCAATAGATGGTTTCCTTTTTATTCCTGACCCTAAAAAGAGGAGTCTGCAGAATAGAAACATGCCCTGCTTTGACAAGGTCTGGGAAAAATTGGAGGAAGAACGTCATCAGTAGCAAGCGAATATGCATGCCATCCACATCCGCATCTGTAGCGACAACTATATTGTTGTAGCGCAATCCTTCGATACCGTCCTCTATATTGAGGGCATGTTGCAATAGATTGAATTCTTCGTTTTCGTAAACGATTTTTTTGGTCAATCCATAGGCGTTCAGGGGCTTCCCTTTCAGGCTAAACACAGCCTGGGTCTGTACATCACGGGACTTGGTGATGGAGCCACTGGCCGAATCTCCCTCGGTAATAAAAAGGGTTGTTTCCTGTGCCCTTTCGTGATTGTTGTCGTAATGGATCTTGCAATCCCTCAGTTTCCGGTTGTGCAGAGAGGCTTTTTTCGCCCTTTCATTGGCCAGTTTTTTGATACCTGCAATGTCTTTTCGCTCTCTTTCGGATTGCTGGATTCTTTTCAACAAGGCTTCTGCGGTGTCTGGATTTTTGTGCAGATAATCATCCAGTGCTTTTTTGACGAAGTCATTGATAAAGGTCCGGACGGTTGGACCTTCCGGGCCAATGCTCTGCGATCCCAGCTTTGTTTTGGTCTGGGATTCAAAGACCGGTTCCTGCACTTTGATGGCTACGGCCGCAATGATCGAAGCCCGCACATCCGAGGCATCAAATTCCTTTTTATAAAATTCGCGGATGGTTTTGACTACCGCTTCTCGGAATGCCGCCTGATGCGTGCCGCCCTGGGTGGTGTGCTGGCCATTCACAAAAGAATAATACTCTTCCCCATACTGCTGTCCGTGAGTAAGTGCGATTTCAATATCATCCCCCCGAAGATGGATAATGGGGTAACGCATGGCCTCTTGATCCACATTGCGCTCGAGCAAATCCTTTAAGCCATTTTCAGAAAAAAACTTTTGACCATTGAAATTGACGGTCAGCCCGGAGTTGAGAAACACATAATTCCAGATCATGTTTTCCACAAACTCCAACCTATATTTGTAATTGCGGAATATCGATTCGTCCGGATAAAAAGTGACCGAAGTACCATTACGCTGGGTAGTTTCCTTCTTTTCATCTTTCTGCAATATCCCCTTACTGAATTCAGCAATCCGGGTTTCGTCATTCCTATAGGATTGGACTACAAAGGAATTGGATAGGGCGTTGACTGCTTTGGTACCCACCCCGTTGAGTCCTACCGATTTCTGAAAGGCTTGGCTGTCATACTTCCCACCGGTGTTGATTTTTGAAACCACATCGACTACAGAGCCAAGGGGAATACCACGCCCATAATCCCGTACGGTGACTCTGTTTTCATTGACGGTGATCTCGATGGTTTTCCCTGCACCCATCACATACTCGTCGATGGAATTGTCCACAACCTCTTTGAGCAAAACATAGATGCCGTCATCGTAGGCAGAACCATCGCCCAACTTTCCAATATACATTCCTGGACGGAGACGGATATGCTCTTTCCAATCCAGGGAACGAATACTATCTTCTGTATAATTACTGCTCATTTTCCAATAGTTTTGCTAAACCCAAACGTATCCGCTCAATGGTCTCCGTCCTGCCCAAAGCGGAAAGGATATCGAATACATGTGGGCCATATTTTCCTCCCACCAACATGATACGAAGGGGCAACATCAGTTCACCCATTTTCATTCCTGAAGCATCGATGGCCAGCTTATAAAAGTGTTCCAGCTCAGCCGCAGACCAGGGTTCAATGCTCTCTAATCTATGGATAATATCGTTAAAAAACAAGGTTTTCTCCGAATTCCATTTCTGGCGAATAGAATCGAGGTCGTACTCTTTTGGGCGAACGAAAAAGAAGAAGGCTTGTTCCCAGAAGTCATTCATCAGGGTCATACGTTCACGCACCAGACCCAAAACCTCCTGAATATAAGCGGGGTCGGCGTCTCCTATCCCTTTTGATGCCAAGACTTTTTGTGCCTCAGGCGTCAGGGTGGTGAGTGGCACCCGCTGCAACCACGAGTGGTTGAACCAGCGTGCCTTTTCGTAATCGAATTTGGCTCCCGACTTACTGATTCGATCTATTGAGAATCGTTCCACCAACTCCTCCAGGGTGAACAATTCCTGTTCGGTTCCATCGTTCCAGCCCAGGACAGCCAACAGATTGACAAAAGCCTCCGGTAAAAATCCCAGCTCCCGAAAACCCTGGGTCAATTGGCCGCTCGTGGGGTCCTCCCAATTCATCGCATACACCGGAAAGCCCAGGCGATCCCCGTCCCGTTTGCTCAACTTTCCGTTGCCATCCGGCTTCAGGATCAGGGGGAGATGGGCCCATTGCGGCATCACATCCTTCCATCCCAAATACTCCCAAAGCAATATGTGTACTGGGGCAGAAGGCAACCATTCCTCACCCCGAAAAATATGGCTGATCTCCATAAGATGGTCATCGACTACCACCGCCAGGTGATAGGTCGGCATCCCGTCTGCCTTGAGCAGAACCTTGTCATCAATCTGAGAGGTCTCAAACACAACCCTTCCCCGGATCATATCCTCAAAACTGACCTGATTGTCCTCCGGCATTTTGATCCGGATAACGTGTGGCACGCCGCCCTCAAGTAACCGTTCGGTCTCCTCCTGCGATAAACTCAGGGAATTGCGGAGGCCCATCCGATTCTCATAACTGTACCTGAAATTGGGCTCTTGCTTACGGTGCTCATCCAGCTCCCCGGGGGTGTCAAAAGCATAGTAGGCATGGCCCTCTGCAATCAGTTTTTCCGCATATTCACGGTAAGATGACTTTCGTTCGCTCTGCCTATACGGCCCAAACCCACCGCCATGCAGCGGGCTTTCATCCGGTTCTATCCCGCACCATTTCAAACAATCCTGTATATATTCCTCCGCACCCTCTACAAAACGCGTCTGATCGGTATCTTCAATCCGCAATATAAAAGTACCGCCCTGTTGTTTGGCAAACAAATAATTGAACAAAGCAGTACGAACACCACCCAAATGCAAACCGCCGGTAGGACTGGGGGCGAAGCGCACCCTCACTTTTCTTTCCAAAACATTCATTCTACAAAGATAAAAAATCAAAAGCCTAAAGCTTGAACTAATTTTATTTATGTAATTTGCACCTGATTATGTCGAATCTTCCATTTCAATACAATCAGCAGCGCTGGAAGTTTTTTCTGCTAATTTTTGCGGCTATTATTGCCGGAGCCTCTCTGGTCTATACCAACTATTTGGTGCGCAACCTCTCCAAATCTGAACGGACCAAAGCAGAAGTTTGGGCGATGAGTACCAGGACCATGATGACCATGCCGGATATCAATGACGAATTTATTTCCTTTGTTTATGCTGTGCGGGACAGCCTGGTGTTGCCGGCCATTATTACAGATTCCAGAGACAGCATCATCCACTGGCGAAACCTTGACCCGGCCAAAACCAATCTTCCCCTGGAGGCGGAGGCAAGTGCAGAAATGGAGGTGAAAATGCAATATGACCCCGTTTATTTCGAACAACAGTTGGCCATAATGAAGCGAAATCATAACCCTATTCCTATTGAATTGTGGGATGGCGAACAATGGCTGGTGTACTATAAGGATTCGGATTTACTCAATCGCTTACGTATTTTCCCTTTTATCCAATTGACGTTAATCGGCATTTTTCTGGCCATTGCTTATACGGTTTTCAATTCCATACGCAAATCCGAACAGAATCTGGTCTGGGTCGGCCTGGCCAAAGAAGCTGCCCATCAACTGGGAACGCCTATTTCATCACTAATGGCCTGGCTGGAATTGGTGCGCACCAAGTTTGAAGCCGAAGATGACGGGCTGCTGAATGAAATGGAAAACGATATCAAACGATTGGAAATCGTAGCGGATCGTTTCTCCAAGATTGGCTCTGCGCCGGTTTTGCAAAGCCATGGAGTCTATAAAGTAGTGGTCGATTTTGTCAATTATTTTAAGGTCCGCACCAGTGACCGGATTGTGTTCAATGTATCCGGAGATGCTAAAGTGGCCGCCATGTTAAATGTCCCGCTTTTTGACTGGGTATTGGAAAATCTATTGAAAAATGCCGCCAATGCGATTGAGTCTGCCGGGCGTATTGATATTGTGATCACTGAGAACCTTGCGAAAGAAGAGATTTTCATAGACATCAGCGATACCGGCAAAGGGATTCCAAGGAATAAATTTGAAACCATTTTCCAGCCTGGTTTCACCACACGAAAACGCGGATGGGGCTTGGGCCTCAGCTTGACCAGGCGGATGGTACAACACCATCAGGGCGAGATATTTGTAAAAGATTCTGAACTGGGCAAAGGAACTACTTTTCGTATTGTCCTGCCCCTCAGCTATTAACCACCTAAAAAACAAAATGTATTGATACAGGAATATATAGGAAATACACCAATTAGAAGCTGTCCGGTGCTGAGCGAAATATGTAAATCAGCAGTTTATATCAAGGAAGAATTCCACAATCCCGGGATGTCGTCCAAGGATCGGGCGGCGCTATATATGATACAGGAAGCCTTGCGGACAGGACAGCTGAAGGCCGGCGGACGATTGGTAGAGGCCAGTAGCGGAAACACGGGATTGAGTATAGCCATGTTGGCCAAAGAAATGGGATTCCCGACAACAATTTTTATTTCGGAGAATTGTTCGGAAGAAAAAAGAAATGTACTGCTTTATTATGGCGCAGAATTGGTAGTTTGTGCCAATTCCAATGGACCCGAAGACCCAAACTCCACTCAATATGCTGCAGCCAGATTTGCATTGGCAAATGAGGGTTGTTATTTTACAAATCAATATTTCAACCCGGTCAATATGACCGCCCATTTTGAAACCACCGGACCGGAAATATGGACGCAAACTGAGGGCAGAATCACTCATTTTATTGCCGGGATTGGTACTGGCGGCACGATTTCGGGAACCGGCAGCTATTTAAAATCCCGCAACCCCAATGTGAAAGTGATCGGAATTGAACCCTTGAATTCTATTTTTAAGGATTATCTTGGGAATGGAAAACTTGCCCCAGAAAATGAATTGCAACCAGATTCTATTGAAGGTATAGGCCGAACGTTTCTGCCGGGTGCTTTTGACCCCACTGTAGTTGATCAGGTTTTTCAGGTGAGTGCTGCGGAAAGTATGCAATCTGCGAGGTGGTATAAGGAGGAAGCAAATGCCCTGACCGGCTTTTCCAGTGCAGCAGTGATTTCGGCCATTCGGCAATTCCATGGGGAAATGGATATAGAGCCAGACTCCAGGGTGGTTGCCCTGTTCCCCGATCATGGAGGAAGGTATATCAGTAAATTGTATAGATAGGTGCAAGGAATGGATAGATATAATGATATAGCGATCCCTATTGCATGGCCAGATCAGACTGCCCGTGGGGATGAACTATGGATGAGTGTATTGAAGAAATTCGGAATTGTCAAAAATCTGAATTTTAGGGTGGGGCATGCGGCGATTGTATTGATAGAAAAAAGTAGTGGGGGTTTAGAATATTTTGACTTTGGGCGATACATTACCCCCCGGGGCACAGGCCGGGCCCGCTCGGCTCAATCAGACCCTCGGCTTGCACTTCATACACGGGCAAAATTTGGAAAGGACGGTCAATTGCTCAATCTTTTGGAGATTCTGCAAGAGCTGGAAGGCATCAACTACGCCACACATGGCGCAGGAAGATTGCTTTGCTCGGTTTGTGAGGGGGTTTCGTTTGCCAAAGGCTATGAATATGCGGAGGGATTGGTGGAATATGGTCCTATCAATTATGGCGCATTGGCACCGAAAAACAATAGCTGTTCGAGATACATTGCGCAAATCCTGACCCGTGCATTGCCTGCCGGGGACAAAAGAATACGTAGTATTCTATATCCGGAATTTATCAAAGCAAGCCCGACCAGTAATGTGGTAAATGCTTCTTCTGGGGGTAGGGCTATTTTTTATGAGAATGGAGTGATGGAGGAAAGGAAGATGGGCCGCCTTGATTCATTAAAATTCCAGCTTCGACAACTTTTTGACAACTTTACCATTTCGGGCGCAAAAAAACTGGGGGATGATTCCAAAGCCGGGTTATTGGAAGAACCGCCGCGTCCACCTGCTATTCCGGCCCATGCGCAGTGGCTGGGTGGCATAGGGGAAGGCAGATGGTTTACATTGAGCACGTCGGGAAGTGAATACCTGATCAGCCGCTATGACCCGGATGGAAGCATAGAGTTTACCGTGGAGGCTGTCCCCAATCAGGACTTCAATCCAAAAGAACCCTACTCATTTACATTCGAAGTTCATTACAGGCGCCACACGATTATTCAAAACGACCGCACCATTGTTTTTTCAAGCCAAATTACGATATTGCATAAAAATGCTATGAATTATTAGCTGATGAACTATTAATGGTAGCCCTATAATTAAATATACAAAAAAATAATATAAAAACAAAATATGGAACTCACAATATTGAAAGCAAAAATCCACACGGTGAAAGTCACTGAAGCCAATGTAGCTTATAATGGCTCTATTACTATTGATGCGGATTTACTGGATGCTGCCGGAATAAGAAATTATGAGCAGGTTTATATCAACAACGCCGTCAGCGGCAGTCGTATTATGACTTATGTCATTCCTGGTAAGAGAGGAAGTGGAGAAGTGTGCATGAACGGGGGAGCTGCCTTGCATGCAAAAGTGGGGGACACGGTGCATATTTTGGCCTTTGTCCAAATGTCCCCTGAGCAAGCGGAAACCTATAAACCTACCTTGGTTTTCACCGAAGGAAATAACCAAATCAAATCGGTGGAAACTTACAACTTTTAATGGGTTGCAGACTTAAAGATGACGGTCTATGCTATGGAAACAAAAACCAACTATTGAACAATTAAATAGTAGATTTGATAATAATATCGGGAAATTTATCGGTATTGAATTTGTTGAAATCACAGATGATAGCCTGAGTGCTACTATGCCTGTGGATGAACGAACCAAACAACCTTATGGAATCCTGCACGGGGGTGCATCGGTTGTATTGGCAGAGACACTTGGCAGCATTGCTTCCAATTTGATCATCGACTCCGAAAATTTCGTGGGGGTGGGATTGGAGGTCAATGCCAATCATCTGCGACCAGTGGGCTCTGGCCATGTGAAGGGGGTATGCACGCCTATACATATTGGGAGAACAACCCATGTATGGGATATCAAGATTTATGAAAAACACGGCAAACTGAACTGTATCAGCCGGTTGACTGTTGCCATTATACCTAAGCAGAATAATAAATAATGAAGGATTTCAAAGCGTATTTTATCATACCTGCCGACCCTGAAATGGTGTACAAGGCGCTGACTACCGAGACTACTATTGCCTTGTGGACCGGTGAAGAGGCCCAAATGGTCCCTGAGCCCGGAACTGAGTTTTCAATGTGGTCAGGGGCGATTGTAGGCAGAAATATTTCTTTTGAGCCTAACAAACAAATAGAGCAGGAATGGTGGTTTGAGGGGTCTTCGGATCAACCCTCCATTGTACAAATCAGGCTTCATGAACATAAAAAAGGCACTTCTATGGAGGCGAGACAAACAAATATTCCGGAGGAAGACTATGAAAACATGATAGAAGGATGGCATGAGACATTTATTGCTTCTCTGCTGGACTTTTATTCCTAAACCTATTTTACCTATGAGAAAATTTGCCGTATTATTGGTTCTTTTTGGGTTTTTGTTTCTAAATTTCACTCAACCAACTACTAAAAACTCCAAAAATAAGGGTGAGTTTGATCAACTGAACAATACATTTGATTCATTAAGGGCAAAAAATCTGGATGCATTGATTCCGTATCTGGATAGTATGTATCAGCATTATAGCCGGAGCGGTAACGATCGGGGCAGGGGTGTCACATTGTTGAAATTTGGCGATATCTACCAGCAGAAGGCTCAGTTTCCAGCTGCTTCGGAGGCCTATGAAGAAGCATTGCAAATTTTCAAGGGTATAGAGGATGAGCTGCATATAGCACAGGCCTTTTCCGGTTTGGGTACGGTAAAAGGCCGTCAAGGCAACCT
>Ga0172382_10007822_pt1 | contig 15065 bp, 15 predicted proteins | sample Leawel138RmetaG_FD_122245 | JGI IMG/M metagenome (GOLD analysis project Ga0172382, IMG submission 122245) | Leachate microbial communities from a municipal landfill in Southern Ontario, Canada - Leachate well 138R metaG | ecosystem: Engineered > Solid waste > Landfill > Unclassified | place...
CCGCGTCAATTCGGTATGGAACTGGCGATCATCCAGGCTTGGCTGCTCTTGTGCGGCGAAATTTGCGTCTTCATGCCCTGCGAGTGGGGTTGCCATGTTTCATGGTCTCCATTTTGAATGACGCAAGCAAAACGCTACGGCGCGGAGCCGGTTCCACTTCTTGAATAATTTACATTTTCGCGGCGCAGGTTACATTTTTCCGCAGGCTGCGCGTCAATCGGCCGGAACCAGTTTCGGCGTGATTTCCGCTGCGGCTTTCTCCGCTGCCTTGCGCCGCTCGAAGACGGCTTTCATGTGATCGCGGTCAGCCTGGTCGAGCACCCGGGCAACGCCTTCGAAGATTTCCTGTTCCTCCTCGCGGATGTGATGGAGATATTCGTCGCGCAGGGCGTGAAAGCGCACGAGCCATGACCCTTGCGCCATGTCGCGGGCCGCAAGTTCGTTGAGCAGGTCGTCGATATCCTTGTGCTCGGCAACGGCATGGCGGCCGAGATCGGTTGTTTCGGGCTTGCGCAGCACACTGGACCAGACTGCCTGTTCCTCGGCGGCTGCATGCCCCTTCAATTCGTAAGTCAGTTCCGCGAACAGGGCGCGCCGTTCTTCGCTGGCACCGACTGTCTCGGCAATCTGCGCGAGCAGGCGGCGGTGGCGGTCATGGTCTTCGATCAGTCGGCCGAAGATCTCCGGGTCGCCGCGAAATTCCGTTGCGGGCGTGCTGCCGATGCGCACCATTTTCCTGTCTCCTGCACTGGTGTTGCCGGCATCCGGCCCGCAACCTGTTTCCTGGCGATCAACGACCGGTTGGCCGCCCGGTTCCCCGCTGACGGCGGGCAGGAACCATTGGGGTTTTCGAACGTTGGAAGACAATGCAGTCAGGCATGCAAACGTTCGCTGGCTGCACATGAGGACGCGAAGGGGGCTCGATCCGTTGAATTCGGGGCTGCAGCAGGTCAATACGGCAATGGTGGTTGAAGATGATCCACTGCTGGCTTTCAGCCTGGCAACGGCCTTGCGCGATGTCGGCGTTACCAGCGTCGTGACCATGGCGCGGGCCGCGGATGCGTTTGCCGCCATGGCGGACAATAGGCCTGATTTGCTGGTGCTGGACCTGTCGCTTTCCGACAGCGAGGATGGCTGGGGCATTGCCGAAATTGCCATCCAGGTGTTCAGTCCCCCACCCCGTCTGATTTTTTCGACCGGCGCGCCCGATCGTGTTCCGCCGCATCTGGCGCGGCTCGGCACGATCTTTGCGAAACCTTACGATCCGGATGAACTGGCCCGCCGTGCGGTGTCGGATGGATCGTGAATGTGCAGGGCTTGCCTAACCATTTCCAAGTCAATAACCCCTGATCATCGCACCCGGATGACGGGGGTACAACAAGGCGAAAATAATGTCATTCAGACAAGAACTTGCAGGGCAACTTCCGTTTCTTCGCCGTTATGCACGGGCATTGACCGGTTCGCAGCATTCGGGCGATGCCTATGTTCGCGAATTGCTTGAGGCGGCGATCGCCGATGGCGAGTTGCGGGACCAACTGGGGCAGGGCCGGGTGCAATTGTATCGGGCTTTCACCAGGATCTGGTCGGCGGCCCATGTCGAAATCGCGGCCGAGGCATCGGGCGAAAATCGCGAGGCGATCAGCCAGGTGCGCCTCGGCGCCATTCCGGCTGACCACCGGCAGGCCCTGCTGCTGACGACGCTTGAAGAGTTCTCGCTGGCTGAAGCGGCGCGAGTGCTCGATGTCTCGGAAGACACGGTATCCGAACTGGTGGTGCGCGCGATCAGCGAAATCGAGAGCGAGAGCGCGACCGAGGTGCTGATCATCGAAGACGAACCGCTGATCGCCATGCAATTGGAAGCGCTCGTATCCGATCTTGGGCATGCTGTCGTGGCGACGGCAACGACCCGCGCCCAGGCCGTGGCGGCATTCGAGCGCCATGCACCCGGCCTGGTGCTGGCCGACATTCAGCTGGCCGATGCCAGTTCGGGGATCGATGCGGTTGAGGACATCCTGCGCATTGCGCAGGTTCCGGTGGTCTTCGTTACCGCTTATCCGGAGCGCCTGCTGACGGGAGAACGTCCCGAACCTACTTATCTGGTGACCAAGCCGTTCCGCGAGGAAACGGTGCGTGCCACCATCAGCCAGGCCCTGTTTTTCGCACCGCCGCGCTGAACGGGCGAATTTGTCGGTTGCCAGGAAAATCCCCGGATGCCGGAATGGCATCCGGGGATTTTTCTTTGTCCAAGGATTGCACGGAGTAAATTGTCTGTCTGGCCGGCTTATCTTCAGGACATGCTGCCTTCGCGGATGCTGAATGTCGGTCGGTCGCGCACCGGCACCTTGAAATTGCAGCGGACGCCGTCCGGCTCGAACGCGATGTTCACCGGGGAGTTCAGTTCATGCGAGACGACCTTTTCGATCAAATCCGCGCCGAACCCGCGCCGGGTCGGCTGGCTGACCGGCGGACCGCCCCGTTCCTTCCATTCCACTTCGCACAGATCCGGTCCGGCCATTTTCCAGCTGACTTCCACGCGGCCCTCCGGCACGCTGAGCGCGCCGTACTTGGCTGCATTGGTCGAGAGTTCGTGCAAGGCGAGGCCGAGGGATAGCGCGTCGTTGGCAGCGAGCGGCACGACAGGCCCGTCCAGATCGACATGGCTGTCGTCCGGGTCAAGGTAGGGAGCCAGTTCGCTGACCACCACGTCGCGCAAGGGCACGTCGCGCCAATCGCTTTCGGAGAGCAGGTCATGCGTGGCGGACAGTGCGCGAATGCGACCCGACAGCCCATTGGCAAATTCGTCGATGCTGTTTGATCGACGGCGGGTCAGCGCGATGATCGACAGGACATTAGCCAGGGTGTTCTTCACCCGGTGGTTGAGCTCGCGCGTTAGCAAGGTGCGGATGCTCGACTGGCGCGAGAGCCATTCGAGGACCTTGCGATCGTCCGCTGCGCGCGACGTTGCGTACCAGGCGAGGGCGGACAGCAGGAAGCTCAGCAAAATTCCGAAGAGCAGCGTCAAGCGCGAGACTTCCGCGAGGCCAAAGCCTGTACCTGACGTCACCACCAGTGTCCACGTGCGGTCGCCGATCTGGACGTCGCGGGTTACGCTCTGCTCCGTCATCATGGCATCGGGAGTGGCCGCCAGCAGATTTTCCGGTTCGATTTCGCCATCGTAAAGTTCAATGTCCAGATCTTCGTGCGGCACGCGAGCAATCGCCGCGTCGAGGAATTCGCGGGCGCGCAAGGACGCATAGACAAATCCCTTCAGCGGGCCGCGCTGGTTGATGGCGCCTTCCGATCGCCGTTCGAACACCGGGACATAGATCAGGAACCCGGTGATGGACTTGTCTTCGGCATCCTGGATAAGATGGAGCTTGGTGGTGACTGCCGGGCGCCCTGTGCGAATCGCATTGTCCAGCGCGACTTTCCGGCGCGGTTCGGAATACATGTCGAAGCCAAGCGCATACTGGTTTTCAGGTGTGGCTGGTTGCAGCAGGCTGATCACGACCATGCGTGCCGCCGCATTGTCGGGGATGGGGCGGATGTGGAATGCTTTCGACTGGTGAAACGCCTGTTGCATGGCCTCGAACGCGGGAACGTCGCCGGCAGTAATCCACGGACCCCACCCCATGCCAAGGCCGCCGCGAACCCGTAAATCGCTGCTCATGTCGGCAATGAAAGCCGAAAACTCGGCCTCCGATACGGTGTCCGCGATCGAAAACAGCGATGCCGCGGCGTTCAGGTAAGCGATGTTTTCCGCCGCCTTGTGTTGCAGCGCGTCAGCCAGTGCCGTGGCATCGCGATCCATCCGGGCTTCGCGGCGTTCCTTGTCCAGCCGCTCGAAATTCGCGACGAACAGGATTGTCGCCAGCAGCGTTATGACAAGTAACGCAATAGGAATACCGCGCGGATAGCGGTGGAACCAGGCCTGCTGTTGGACCCGAGCCAGGAGTGCCTTGTCCATCAATTTCGTACTTGCCCCCGCATGGCTGTTGCATCTTTACCGCATTTCCGGTTTCGCAAAACGCACCGCTTCAAATCGGGGAACCAATGGAGTTGCGGTTTGTTCCTTGATTGCCCCTTTGGGTAGATTGATGAATATTTATAATCAAATATGTGGCTTACGTCACATGGAGTGCAGTGTTGTCCACTTTTGATCCTTATCGGTCCACACACCATACAGTCGACGCGGCCGATCGCCGCGTGGCTCAGCCGGGTTGGGCTGATGGGTTGAGGAAGCTCTATGACGATGTCGTTTCCGAGCCTTTGCCGGACGGCTTCGAAGAGCTGCTTCGCAAGCTTGATAGGTCTGTGAAGCGACATTAGTCACGCATCGTTCGATCGCTGGCTGCGGTGCCGGGTGCAGGGCCGCGCTGCACGAACTGTGTGCCAGCCGGACGATTTGCGGTTACCTGAACCCGGATAGTCCGTTTCCAGACCGGGATTGCCTGATGCTTGCCTCACGCTACGGATATTTTCCCACATGAACGGTCCCGGTCAGCATCGAGCGGACACCGCTGCGGATAGTGAAGCGGTCCGCAGAAACCTGTCGGAACTGCATCTTCTCTCGGCGCTCCTGTTCGTCATGGGCACGGGGCTGCTGATCGCGCTGCCGTTTGCCTTGCGGGCGGGGGCGGAGTTCTTTCTGCCGCTGGTCATTGCGCTCGTCATCAGCCTGGCGCTTGCGCCGATGGCCGATGCACTGGGCGCCCGCGGCGCGCCTAACTCGCTCGCGTCGCTGCTGGCGCTGGCGAGCCTGGCGCTGATCGTACTGCTGGCAGGCACGCTGGTCATCCAGCCGGCACTCGCCATGCTGGACCGGTTTCCGGACCTGTCGGACCGCCTGGCGGATCGGATCGAAGTATTGGCGGGTGCTTTCGGCCGGATTGCCGGGGCGATCGACGAGTTGACGCGGGCCACCGGCCTGGCCAGTGCCAACGAAGTGGTCGTCAGTTCCGGCGGAGTGCTGGAAAACCTGCTGCTGCAAACGCCGGGCGTGCTTCTGCAGGCGGTGCTGACGCTGCTGCTGGCGTACTTCATGCTGGAGGCGCGACTGCGGATGCGCCGGACCTTGCTGCTCGACCGGCAGGAATTTTCCGGCTCGCTTCGCGCGGCGAACGTGCTGCGCGATGTCCAGACGCAAATGGGTGCCTATTTCCTGACCACCTTCCTCGTGGCTTGCAGCGTTGGCATGGTCGTGGGGGTGGGGGCCTGGGCGTTCGGCTGGGAGCAGCCGGTGATGTGGGGCGGTCTTGCTGCCATGCTTAATTTGCTCCCCTACATCGGGCCTTTGACGATGGGGGTCGTGCTGGCGCTGTTCGGCCTGGGTACCGATGCATCGCTGGTCTGGGCGCTGGCCCCGGCAGCCGCATACGGGATACTCCATGCGGTAGAGGCCAATGCCGTCACGCCCGTGGTCATCGGCCGCAAGCTGGAACTCAGCCCGGTGGCCATTCTGTCCAGCCTGATCTTTTTCGGATGGATCTGGGGGATTGCGGGGGCGTTCCTGTCGGGGCCGCTGCTGTTGATTATCTCGGCCATGCTCGATCATATCGGTCGGCCCAACGTGATCGGCTTCCTGTTTGGTGAGCCCCTGTTCGCTGCCCCACTGTTCGCTGCCCCACTGTTCGCTGCCCCACCCGGCGATGCGCCGGATGGGGCAGGCAACGGTCGGGAGGAGTAGGTCCAGGCTCCTGTCCGACCGCGCCCGGCTACGCGCCCTGTCTGGTCATGATGGCTGGCTATCGGGAAGGGTAATAGCCAGGGCATCGACAAAGCAGGCAGGCGGGCGAACGGATAATGGGGCGATCGATAATGTCGAGCGCCCCTTATCCTGAATGGTCCTCCCGGAGCCAGATGGCTCCGGGAGCAAGGCACTGCCGCTTTAGCGAACCGATCCGCGACGGAAGAGGTTCACGATCGCCAGCAGAATGACTGCACCGATGAACGAAGCGACCAGCGAGAGCAGATCGAACGAACCGCTCGTGATGGGCGCGCCACCGATCAGCGGCGTAACGAGGAAGCCGGCAAGTAGTGCGCCAACGATGCCGACCACGACATTGAGAAGAATGCCCTGCTGGCCATCCGTGCGCATGACAAGGCTGGCAAGCCAACCGATAATGCCGCCGACGATCAGAATGAAGATAAGGGTCATGTTACTGGGTCCTTCCTGCTGTTCCTGCGATTGAAACGGGCCGTGATGAAATTGGTTCCCGTATAATCGCGAAACTTCTGCCGGTCTGACCAGTTGCCAATACATGACAGATAAAGCGCCGGCTGCGGTTCTCCATCCACATTCAGGCCATCCATATTCAGGCTCCTCTCGCTGGCAGCGGGCGGCGCTGGTCGTCAACACCCGCAGCCGCAAGGGCGCTCGCTTGTTCCAGGCCGCGCGCGATCAACTGGCGGCGGTCGGGGTGCCGCTTGTTCTCGCCGTGGCTCAGCGCCAGCCAGCACGCATGGCGGGCGATTTGCGCCGGGCGCTGGCTGCGGGCGCCGATCTGCTGATCGTCGGTGGCGGAGACGGCAGCGTGTCGGGTGCGGCTGCGACATTGCGCGGACAAGGTTGCGTCTTCGCGCCGCTGCCGCTGGGCACGGCCAACAGTTTCGTCCGAACGCTCGGCATGGGAACGCGCGTCGAGGATGCCGTTGCAGCCATCGCCGGTGGACGGACGGCGATGATAGACTTGTGCGAAATCAATGGCCACGTATTCGCCAATAGCGCGTCGCTGGGTCTTTCGCCGCTGATCGGCGACACGATCCCGCCACGCCTCAAGCGCTGGCTCGGCCGATTGGGCTATCTGGTGTGGGCTGCGCGCGCGATGGCATTGTTCCGTCCGTTTCGTGTCGGCGTGGAGCATGCCGGCGAGCGGCGGGACTACTGGGCCACCGAAGTACGGATGTTGAACGGCAACCACGTCGGCGGTGTCCGGTTGAGCGAGGAGGCCCGGCTCGACAACGGTACGATCACTCTCCAGATCGTGACCGGGCGGAGCCGCTGGCGCCTTGCGCTGGACTGGTATTGCCGCATCCTGTGGTTGCCGGGATGGGCAGGCGAATATGTCAGCGATGTCGTCGAGTTCCAGGGAACGCGCTTTCACATCGAAACCTGGCCGAAACAGGACGTTTCCATCGATGGCGAGGTGCTGACGCGCACGCCCTTCGATCTCGTCGTTCACCCGCGCGCGCTGGAAGTCGTCGTCCCTTGCGATGAACCGTGAAGGGGGCGGGGGGAACTTTCTCCCGCGTCAGGCATTCATCGGGCTGGACGTCGATCATGTCCAGGTATTGGCATGTCCAAGCATTGGCATGTCCGAAAATTGGCTCTGCAAGTTCGTTACGCCAAAGCCAACAGGAAAGGTTCCTTATGAAGAAGACCATGAGCAAGATCGCAATGGCTGCCGTGATGGGTGTTTCCGCCCTGTCGCTTGCTGCGTGCAGCAAGGCCGAGCAACGCGAGGAAAATGCAGCCGACGCGGTTGAGGATCAGGCCGATATCGTGCGCGAACAGGCTGACGCCAAGGCCGACGCGATGGAAGACCAGGCTGATACACTGGATAACCGCGCTGATGGCGTGGATTCCACGGCTGAGCAGTCGATGGAAAATCGCGCGCAGCAGGTCCGCGAATCCGGCGAGGCGAAAGCCGATGCCATGGAAGACAAGGCGGACGCTGTCCGCAACTGATCATTGCAGGCAGTCCGGGCAGCTTCCTTGCGCTGCCCACTCCTGAAAACCTGCGCGGCAACCTCCTGGTCTGCCGCGTTTTTTTATGCTGCGGAAAGGAACGCGGGCAGGGGCCTGACGTTGATCAGTCAGGCACCGCGTAATGGGTGCGCCGGATAAGGAGAAATATCATGAAAGCGCTTGCGATGACGGCCCTTGCTGCCCCGCTGGCCAAGACCTTTGCCGCGCTGGGCGGCTCCAACCCCCTGATCCGAACCGGAGTGGCTGCCCTCGGCACGCGCTGGGCCATGCGCTCGCTGCCGGTGGCCGGAGCCGTGCTGGCAGCAGGTGCGGCGCTTCGCTATTTCAAGGCGCGCAAGGGCCGGGCGGATGCGCGCGACGCAGCCCAGTCGCACCAGCTGCCGGTGAACCCGCGAACGGGCAGCGTCGTCCCGCCCACCGGTACAAGCGTCAACCCGCCTATCGTCGTGGCCTGACCGGCTGTTAGTCGTTAAAAACCTCGGCGCTCCAGACCCACCGGGTCTGGGGCGTTTTCATGTGCGCTTTGAAAGAGTGCGGGACAATTTCGCGAGGGCCGAAAAAATGGAGGCCTCCAATCCACCGGGGTGACGGATTGAAGGCCTCGCAAATTCGCACTGCCGGACCGGGATCGGGGGCGGGGGGTGTGCCCGACAGTGTCAATGGGAAAACTGTCCCGCCCAACGAAGGTTCCCGCGCGATCGGAAATTTTTTCGAATGTCGTCACATGAGCACGCTGGTCTCAGTGTGCCTGGAAAATAGCGTGTTCAGAAGCGCTTGATGGACAGTACGTCGAACGTCTTGCGCAAGGTTTCCGTCGAGCGTTCGTAGTCCGTGAGGGCGAGCGCTGCGATAAGCGCGTCAATCACGCAGAGTTGGGCGATGCGGCTGGAAATGGCTTCCGTTCGGAAACGCGTTTCCCGGGCCATGGTGAACAGGACGATGTCGGCATAGGCCTGGATCGGCGATCGCCCGAAATTGGTGATGACGATCGTTCGCGCGCCGGCCTCGCGGGCCAGCCGCGTGGCCGCGACCGTCTCGTTGGTTGCGCCGCTGTGCGAGATCGTCAGCACCGCAACGTCGGGCGTGCAGCGCGATGCGGAGATGGCCTGCACATGGCTGTCGATGACGACACGTGCATCAAGGCCGATCCGCAGCATGCGATAGTGCGCGTCTTCGGCAATCGGCGCGGAAGACCCGATGCCGTAGATTTCCACCCGTTTCGCCGATCGGATCGCTTCGACCGCGCTTCCCAGCGCCGTGGGATCAAGCGCTGCCAGCGTATCGCGCAAGGCCTGGATGCCCGAATGGAACACCTTGCGGCAGACCGCGTCGATGCTGTCGTCCCGGTCCAGATCCTCGTGGATGAATTGAACCGGCTGTACGATTTCCTGAGCCAAGCTCAATTTCAATTGCTGAAATCCACTCAGTCCGATGCCGCGGCAGAAATTGATTACACTGCCTTCGCTCGCCTCGACGGCATCGGCCAGTTCGGTGATCGACATGCCTACGACCTCGCCGGGGTGAGACAGGACGAACTCGGCTATTCGCCCAGCGATTCGGGACATTTGCGGCTGCGCCGCGCGAATTCGCCCCAATGCGTTCTCGACCGGCTTGTGCGGCGAAGCCGGGGTCTTGTCGATTTCTTCTGCCATGCAATCCTCTCACCGAGTCGCCGATCAGTTGCGATCCGTACGAACCGTTCATCCCAAGTGCGGATCGCCCTATAGCAGATGCCAAGGCACTTTGTGAATAATCCGCATTTAATTCGCCATTGAAGTGAGAAAATTTCATTTTTCTGTCACAGGGCATGGCTAGGTCGGCACCCGAGCGAGGGGCCGCAGTGCTTTTGCGCCGGGCAAGATGCCCAGTGGCCCCGTCGTTCCAAGTCAAACGGGGACCATAGATGTTTCACTCGTCAAAACTGCGCCTGCCTTCTCTGTTGCTCTTGTCGCTTTCGGCAAGCTTCCTGCCTGCGCTGGCCCACGCCCGCGCGGATGCCGCCGATGCCGCCGAAGCCGCGGATAGCGCCGACAGCGGCAACATCGTCGTGACCGGCATGCGCGAAACGGCCACGCCGCAGGCGGAAGAGGCGATTCTGTTCGGCAACAACGTGCAGATCGTCGACCGCCAGGCGATCGAGGCGACCGGTGCCACGAACTTTGCCGAAATCGCCCAGTTCCTCATCAAGGGCGCGAACGTCGGCTATTCGCCCGACGAAGGCGAATACACCATCCGTCTCGATGGCGGCGGCGACCGCGATACGCTGGTCGTGCTGGACGGCGTGCCGCTGTACGACCGCGGGCCTGCGCTGGAAGAAATCTGGGGCACGACCACGATCGACCCGCACATGATCGAACGCGCTGAAGTCTTTCGCGGCGGCAACAGCCTGTTCTACGGATCGAATGGCGGCATTGGCGTGATCAGCCTGGTGACGAAGCGCCCCGATGGCACCAACCGTTTCGAGTTTGGTGCCCAATACGGTTCGTTCAACACGCGCGAAATCTGGGGCAATGCCCGCTTCACCATCGATCCGGAAAAGCGCCACAGCCTCATGATCTATGGCGGCACCGTGCAGACCGATGGTCCGCGCATTTTCAATCCGGCCGATTTCGTCGATAACGTCGTGGCGTCGGGCGGGGTCCAGAAATATCCGCTCAACCGCAGCAATGTCGGCATCAAGTACCTGTTCCAGGCGGACGAGAAGACTCAGTTCCGTCTTGGCGGCCAGTACACCCAGCTGGAATTCTTCGATGCGTTTCCGGATGCGGAAACCTATTCCCCCAACCGCACCCGCTACCCGATCGTCGATTTTTCGCTCGATCGTCGCTGGTCTGAGCGGTTCTATACCGAACTTACCGGCTACTGGTCGAACCCCAAGCTCAACAATACCGAAACCTACCCCGAAATCTGCATGATCCAGACGGGGTGCGTCGATCCGACCAATGGCAAGACGGTGGAGTTCGGCTTCTCGACCGGTCGTTCGGTGGCCTTCCCCAACAAGGGCTTCGGCAAGGCTTCGAAAGTTGGCGGTTTCCGCGAAATGGGCCTCAATTTCCGCAACACGCTGTCGATCCCCAACACGATCGAAGTCGTGGCCGGCGTGCAGATGGTGACCTACAAGGACGATTCAGACCCGATCTTCCCGATCAGCAACAAGGCCAACACGGTAACGGGTGTCTATGCCGATTTCCGTCCGGTCATTCCCTTCAGCCCTTCGACCAATCTGTCGCTGGCCGTGCGGACGGACTTTGCCGACAGCTTCGGTTCCAAGACGATCTGGAAATTCGGCTTCCGTCAGCCGATCGGTGACTTCTATTTGCGCGGCAACGGCGGCACGTCCTACAGCCTGCCCAAGACCAACGAGTTGTATCGGCAGGAAGCCAACATCGTCGGCAACCCCGACCTGAAGACCGAAAAGACCAAGACGTTCAACTTCGCGGCCGGCTTTGCCAAGGATTTCGGCAACGTCTACCTCGACGCCGAATTCGGCTGGTTCAAGACGGACATCACCAACCGCATCCAGACGACGCAGGGCCTGACCGTCAACACCTACTTCAACAACGAAGCCGTTACCCAGATCCGCGGCCTGACCGCCGACGTGAACCTTCGCCTGGGCGAGACGCTTTCGGCCAACGTCAATTTCACCAAGCAAAAGGCTGAATTGAAGGGAACGTCGCTGCAGATCAACGAAACGCCGGAATACATGATCGGCGGGCAGGTCGCCTGGCACAGCCCGGACAAGACCTTCCACGTTACGTTGTTCCCGCGCTACCAGGGGCCGGAATATTCGACGGGCGGCGTAAATGGCCAGTTCCGCCACAACTTCGGCAATTACTTCGTGATGAACGCGTCGTTCGGCCTGTGGCTGGGCGAGGAGCGCCAGCATCGCTTCCAGCTGCGCGTCGCCAACGTGTTCGACAAGAAGTATGCCGAGCGTTACGGCTATGGCAACATGCGCTACAGTTCCGCGTTCATCCGCGGGGACATCGTGCGCAATTCGCCAGAATACTTCTTCGGCTATCCGTTCGAAGGCAAGCCGCGGGCCTATTACGTCTCGTACACCACCACGTTCTGAGGGGATGCCCGGCGATCACCGTTCAGGTGGCGCCGGGCCACGCCCCGGGCCTTCACGTAGCTGTCACAGCCCGGTCCTATCGCCCGCCGGGTGACCGGATCGAAGCATGGACGCAACCCGGCGGGATGGCTGGCAAAAGCGCTGATGACGCTGGCCATCGGCCTGTTCGTTGCCTGGATGGCGTGGCCCGGAGACGAGCGTGCGCCGCGCGAGGGCTCGATCAGGGTGCTGCTGATTCCCGCAGACGGCGGCACGGCCAACGGGACGCTCGCCGACTTTCGCCCGCTGTTCGCCACCCTGACCCGGATTACTGGACTGAGGTTCGATTTGACTGTCACCCAATCCTACAGTGCCGCTGTCGAAGGCATCTGCGCGGGGACGGCCGACATGGCGTTCGTCGGGCCGGCGGCCTATCTTCAGGCACGACAACGCGATTGCGCGAAACTGCTGGCGGTTGGCGTGAAGCATGGCAAGTCCCGCTATTACGCCGGCATATTCGTGCCGGATGGCTCGCCCGTGCATGAACTGGGCGATCTGCGGGGCCGCCGCATGGCTTTTGGCGATGTCAATTCGACGTCATCGTTCCTCATGCCGGTGGCGATGCTGCAGGATGCCGGGATCGATCCGGCCCGCGACCTGAGCGCCATTCGCCTGACCGGGAGCCATCCCAACAGCCTGTCGGCGCTGTTGCAGGGCCGGGTCGATGCGGCGGCGTTTTCGCTCGATGCCTATGATCGTGCCCTGCGGATGAAGATGCCGGGCGCGGAACGCCTGCGGATTGTCGCCCGCAGCGAGGCCATGCCCTATCCGCCCTTCATTGTCTCGACGCGGCTTGACCCGGCGATCCAGGAACGCTTGCGGCAGGGATTCGCCCAATTGTCGCGCGAAGCGGAACGCCACGCCCAGCCCGTGCCTGGTTACGCAGGCAGCATGATCGAAAGCTATTCGACAACATTGGACGATCGTGCGTTCGACCGGATGGCAGAGCGCCTTTCGCGGGTGACGCCAGCCACCAAGGCGGCGCTGCTGCGGCGTGCGGCGGAACATTGAGGATAGCTGTATGCGAATCCGGATGACTTCCCTGTCGCTGGTCCACGTCGATGGGCGCGCCGCGCTCGATGATGTCTCCTTGCGGGTGCCTTCGGGGCAATTCTGCGTTGTGCTGGGACCGTCGGGCGCGGGCAAGTCCAGCCTGCTGGGCGTGATCGGCGGCTCGCTGGCCCCAACGGCCGGTGCGGTCTGGCTGGACGATGCTCCGGCCGGCCTTGTGGCGCATGGGCGTGCGCGCCCTGCCATCGGCCAGATTCACCAGTCGCTGGCGCTTGTGCGCCAATCGAGTGCTGCGGAAAACATCATGGCGGGCGCAGCGGGGCGGATGGCAGTCTGGCGTGCGGCCACGGGTCTCTATCCCGCTTGGGCAAAAGAGCGCGCGGTACGCCTCCATCTGGCCCTGGGGCTGGATGGGAATGACATTTCCCGGTCGGTCAGCGCGCTTTCGGGGGGACAGCAGCAACGCGTGGCGATTGCGCGCGCCTTGATGGGCGAGCCCGATGTCCTGCTGGCGGATGAGCCTGTGTCGAGCCTCGATAGCGTAACCTCGCGTCAGGTGCTCGACGTGATCCGCGAACGCCAGCGGACTTGCGGCATGACCGTGGTTTGCGCTTTGCACCAGCCCGAACTGGCGCGCGAGTATGCTGATCGCGTGGTGGTGATGGAGGCCGGGCGCATCGTGTTCGACGGGGCGCCGGGCGATTATCCGGTGCGCGCCGTGCGACAGGCAGCGGCATGACAGTTGCAGTCGCTTTTCCGCGCCGCTTTGGCTGGCGCCATGCCGTCTTTTCGGTGCTGGCCCTGGCCTTGCTTGCCACGAGTGCGGTTCGCATGGATATCGGCCGTCTGGTGCGACAGGTGACTGACGTGGTGCTTGCGCCCGTCGGGCTGGGCGGGGATGCGCCGGGCTCGCAGGCGCTTGGCGAGATGATTGCCCGGCTGGTGCCGATTCAGGTTTCGGATCGGCAGGCTATCTCTGCCATCCCCGGGTTCGATGCCGCGAACCTGCCGTTGTTCACCCGGATCGAAACGACCCGTGAAACCGTCCGCGAAATCGATCCGGCGACGCTGGAGCCAGTGGCCATCGACCGATCGACCACCTGGCTGGTCCATCCCTTCGGCTATGTGCTGCAGGTGGCCGACGAAATGCTGGAAACGGTGGAGATCGCGGTCTGGGGGACATTGTTAGCCATCGCGCTGGCCATGCCGCTGGCGCTCGCGGGGGCACGACCGCTGGCGGCAGGCAAAGCCGTGCGCGGCGCAGCGCGGGGCCTTTCGGCACTGTTGCGGGCCGTGCCGGAACTGTTGAGCGCGCTGTTCCTGGTGGCAGCGTTCGGCTTCGGACCAGCAGCGGGTATCCTCGCATTGGGGTTGCACGCGGCGGGATACCTCGGTCGCACGATTGCCGATGCCATCGAGGATGCGGACCAGCGACCCATCCGCGCCGTACAGGCGATGGGGGCGGGCGCGCTTGTATCGTTTCGCCTTGCCATCTGGCCGCAAGTGCGTGCGCCGTTCGTTTCCGCTGCATTCTATATTCTCGATCGCAACGTGCGGGCAGCCACCGTGGTCGGCCTGGTCGGTGCGGGGGGCATCGGACAGGAACTCAAGGGGCGGATGGACATGTTCGAATATGGGCATGTCGGCACGATCCTGATCGCCATTTTCCTTGTCGTCGTACTGCTCGATCGCATCGCCATGCGGCTGCGGCAAACCAGTCACATTCATTCTTGACGGAACGGCCCAACCGGGCCGCAACGGGAGCTTTTTCATGTCGAATTCGCGCAGAGACTTTTTGAAAACGGCGGCCCTGGCAGGGGCAGCAGGCTCGTTCCCCGCCAGTATCGCCCGTGCGCTGGCAGTGCCGGCGCGCCGTACCACCGGCACCATCCGCGATGTGCGCCACATCGTTATCCTGATGCAGGAAAACCGTTCGTTCGATCACTATTTCGGCACGTTGAAAGGCGTGCGCGGCTTCGGCGACCGCCATCCCATTCCGATGGCGGGCGAGCGCAACGTCTGGCAGCAGCATAACGGCGTGCGCGAACTGCCGCCTTTCCACCTCGATACCGAGCGGACCAACGCGCTGAAAGTGCCGGGAACGCCGCATAGCTTCTCTGACGCGCAGGCTGCCTGGAACCAGGGCAAGTTCGGTCTGTGGCCCAAGTTCAAGACCGACTATTCGATGGGCTATTACCGGCGCGAGGATATTCCCTTCCAGTTCGCGCTGGC
>Ga0172382_10007823_pt1 | contig 15065 bp, 12 predicted proteins | sample Leawel138RmetaG_FD_122245 | JGI IMG/M metagenome (GOLD analysis project Ga0172382, IMG submission 122245) | Leachate microbial communities from a municipal landfill in Southern Ontario, Canada - Leachate well 138R metaG | ecosystem: Engineered > Solid waste > Landfill > Unclassified | place...
AGTTGTTTTAATTGGGTTCGAGTCAATGTAATTCTTCCTTCTTTCATGCTTTGCATTTTATTTCAAAAAGGGACATTATCTCAAGTGAATTACATAGTGACATTATCACAAGTTAACCACAATGGACCTCTACAGAGCCTTGATTTTTATATTATGTGATGATAAAATCTAGTAAATCAACATATCATATTGAACATCATTATAATGCGGAAATAGCTCAGTTGGTAGAGCATCAGCTTCCCAAGCTGAGGGTCGCGGGTTCGAGCCCCGTTTTCCGCTCCATTTTTCGGCGGCATAGCCAAGTGGTAAGGCAGAGGTCTGCAAAACCTTTATCCCCGGTTCAAATCCGGGTGCCGCCTCCAGAGTTTGAAAGGCATCTAACTGATGCCTTTTTTTTATGGTAAAAAGAAGAGAAACAAAGGTTAATAAGTTCTCTTTGGAGAATATATCGAAGGTAAGCAGCTATAATAAAGGCCAACCGGCCGAAGAGGTATTAGCATGTTAAATAATAACGGCGCTCATAACGGCAGAGAGTATACTGCACTTGACAGAGCAAGTACCATGCTGGTAATGCTGCATATCATAGGTCTGCTGATACTTTTCTGCATGATAAAGGCCATGGTAGATCTACTCATAATTCAGGGGAAAACGTCGTTATTTCAGATGTCCGGCATTTATATCCAGGCATTCTGGCAATGGCTTTTTGTTGATATCATCATCCTGAGTTTGTCTATGTATGCTCACCTGATGCTTACCAAGCGTCGCCGGATTGAGGGTATATTAAATAATAATCAGCGGAAGATGTCAACATTGATGAGTAATCTGCCTGGAATGGCATACCGTTGTCGGAATGATGCTGAAAGAACCATGCTTTTCATTAGTGACGGCAGCCTGGCGCTTACGGGTTATCATCCGGTTGATCTGATCAATAACCAGCATATAGCGTATGGAACTCTTATACATCCGGATGATCGGGAAGAGGTCATAAAGCAGATCAGCCATGCTCTTCGTATGAGATGCCCTTTTCAAATAACATACCGAATAGAAACTGCAACAGGTGAATATCGGTGGGTTTGGGAGAAGGGCCTCGGTTTATATACACAACCAGGAGTGGTGGAAGCCGTAGAGGGCTTTGTGACGGATATTAGTGAACGCAAGAGAGCAGAAGACGGGCTTGTTCGGATGCATGATTACTATCTTACCATTTTGGAGGAATTTCCTACTCTTATATGGCGTTCGGGTTTAGACGGGGAATTCAATTATTTTAATAAAACCTGGCGCCAGTTTACCGGGCGATCCATGGAGGAGGAGATTGAGAACGGCTGGAAACAGGTAGTTCATCCTGAGGACCGCGAGGCATGTGAGGTTACTTACCGCGCGGCTTTTAAAGATCGTTCGGCATTTGAAACCGAGTGCCGGCTCAGGAGGCAGGATGGTGAATACAGGTGGGTTGTCAATATAGGCAGGCCTTTTTATGATCCGGATGGTGAGTTTGCCGGCTATATAGGCTCCTGCTATGATATCACCGAAAGAGCAACTGCTGAGCAGCGTCTGCAATCCGCCTTGCAGCTTTATCAAGATACCCTGACTACAATACCCTCCTCAATTCTACTGCTTGATGGTAATTTGAATATATTGATGACAAATTATAAATATCTTGAGGAGCATGGTTTCAATATATCGGATATAACGGGTAAAAATATTACCGAGGTTATGACACCCTCCTTCCTGGAGGAGAACGACCTTCTAATAAAACTCAAGGATATTGTAGCTACAGGCGGGCAATTGGAAGTATTGAATTTTAGGCACACTTCAGATAATCATATGATGAAATATCTAAATATACGCATACGCGGCATAAGCTCCATCGGACAATCGGCTGAGGTGTTGCTGGTCATTGATGATATAACTCAGCAGTTCAACCTTGAAGAGCAGATTCGGCAGGCGGTGAAACTAGAATCCGTCGGCAGGCTGGCAGGCGGAGTAGCTCATGACTTCAACAATCTCCTGACGGGAGTAACAGGGTATGCTCAGCTTCTTCTGCGAAAATTACCTGCCGATAGCCCTATGTGCAAGGATCTGGTGCAGATACGCGAATTATCCGACAGGGCCGCAGAGTTGGTCAGGCAGCTATTAGCATTCAGCCGCCGGCAGGCATTGGAACCGGTTATAATGGATGTTAATGAATTGGTTTCCAATACTGTTAAACTTCTGCAACGCCTGATTGGTGAAGATATTGAACTGAAATTTAAGCCTGCGGCGGATAAAGTAAAAGTGAAGGCTGATCCCGGGCAAATCGAGCAGGTACTTGTAAATTTAGCTGTTAACTCCAGGGACGCTATGCCTAACGGTGGAATGCTTACCATTGCCATTGAAAGCGTCATGCTCGGTTCTGAATGCTCACCCGGTAATTTAGGCGTTGACCAGGGAGATTATGTGGCTATCTCTGTAGCAGATACCGGTTGCGGCATTGATGAAGAAACATTGAAGCATATTTTTGAACCTTTCTTTACTACCAAGGAGGTTGGTAAAGGTACCGGACTCGGATTGTCATCTGTTTATGGCATTATAAACCAGCATAACGGTCGTGTTGAAGTAGAAAGTACGCTTGAATACGGCACAATGTTCAAAATTTATTTGCCGGCTATAAAGATTCAGCATGCGGCGAAAAATGGTAAGGATAAAGACTCCTTTCTTTTACAGGAACATGCAGCATCGATAGCTACTGAAACAATTTTTCTGGTCGAGGATGATATTTCGGTCAGAACTTTAATTGAAAGAGTGCTTATAGAGCAGGGCTATAATGTAATAAGTGTTGCCAGGCCGGATGAAGCGTTGAATCTTTATACGGAGAAGGCTGGAGAGATAGATCTTCTGTTAACCGATATCATTTTGCCGGGCGTTAACGGCAAAGAGCTCTATGACCGTCTGTCTAAAACAAAGCCTGAGCTTAAGGTTGTCTTTATGTCAGGCTATACAGCTAACGGGCTGCCGGAGTTAGAAGGATTGGACAGCGATACGCCATTTCTCCAGAAGCCGTTTATGCCTGATGATATAACCCGCAAGATTCGACAGGTTCTGGATTCATAAGGTGTTTTAAATCAAATAATCGATTTTAAAAAGGAAAGACAGATGTAATTTGGTGGGCAAGGGGGGAATCGAACCCCCACCCCCTTGCGGGGAACGGATTTTAAGTCCGTCGTGTCTACCTGTTCCACCACTCGCCCGGATGCCAATAAAAAATATACCCTTCTATATGATGGTTGTCAAGATACCCCAACGAGCTTAAAAATTAAATGTATTTTTGATAATCTGCATGGATTAATCATTATGAACCCTGATGAGGAAGGATATGGGGTAAACGATATGGAATAAATATACATAAAATAGTGGTAATTTGTTTTACAATTCAAGGGTTGTACATACGGCAGCCGTGCGATGGTAGGGGGCAATATTGTGCAAGACAGTCGTAAAGCTGAAAAGCCTATAAAGCGTAATGTTGATAAATATAGTAACGACAAGAAGCCTGGATATAAGGGATATGCAAGAGTCAAGCTGAAACATGAGAAGACCGTGCGCCGTTCTGCTTCTGAAATGGAAACCCGCGAAGATTTGCTCAAGCGTCTTTTAGATCCGGAACTGACGCTAGGGGAGACGGCCAAGATATTGAATGTTTGTAAAATGACAGTGCGCCGGTATACCAATAAAGGCATTCTTCCCAATATCAGGACGGCGGGAAACCAGAGACGTTTCAAATTATCGGCAGTTTTGGAATTCATTGAAAAATACGGTAAAGATGAATAATGGAGAGTTATTTATGGTGCGGGAGCACCGGTGCCAGGCGTAATCACGGATTACACTTTCATAGCAGCATTACCATTGTTATTCCGGTAGCCATAGTAATGCTTCTGCTGGGCCATATCAATGGTCTGGCAATGACAACATCCTTCTTGATATTATCCTGTTTAAATATAATTATGCTGCTATTCCTTTGTAGAGAATGGTCCGTAGACGGCATTAGGCTTAACAGCATGGATATAGCTGTTACGGCCTTTTTTTTATGGCAGATTATCTCTGCTGTCTGGTCCATCCGGCCTGGATTAACTGTGGAAGAGAATCTATATGTAATCGGTTGCTTGCCCGCTTACCTGCTGATAAGAACCTATGTTATTGAGAATGGATCAGAGCGGCTGATAATGGATCTGGCCAATGTTGGGATTATTTTGATAACAACAGGGCTGATAGTATATGCAGGCGTTATTGGATATGGTGTGGAACAGGTGTCCAGCTATAGGCTCAAGGCTACGATGGGCAATTGTAATCTTTATTCTGCTGTGCTGCTTCTGTTGTGGCCGGCTCAGATTATACGATTACGGATAAAGAAAAAACCTTTTTCAATTGCTGTATGGCTTATGCTTGTTATCATAGTCATAATTCTTACCGTATCCAGAAGTGGTTGGCTGGGACTTATGGCGGGGGGTGCTGTGTTACTGATCTTTATGACAACTGTGCCGAGGTGGAAAAGAACGCTTTTAATGGTAATGACCCTGCTGATATTGACTACGGCCCTGGGCCTGGTAAAAATGCAGGGACGTGAAGAGAGCAATCGCAATAGAGTAAGCGCATGGAGGAATTCCATCAGTATTGCCGGCCGGAGGCCGCTGACCGGTATGGGCTACGGTACATATCCATATGCATATCGCTCATGGGACGCCGGCCATAATTCAGGAGAGGAATCTTTCATAGCTCCCTTGCACGCACATAATATTTTCTTGCATATTTTAACGGAAACAGGTATACCCGGCTTGCTGTTATTCTTATATATCATGTTCAGCGCTTATCGACTTTCTTTAACAAAGATTACGGCGAATAAAGATGAGAGGTTGTGGCATATTTATGCCGTTACGGCTCTGGTTGGATTTACATTGCATGAATTATTCAACTGCTACCTCAACTATCCTGCGCTTGCCTTGCCTTTCTGGCTCATTATCGGCGGCATATCATCTGCGGAGCGAAGATATATAATCCATTTTAAAACCGGGAAGTTAATGTCTGCTTTGTTGCTGGCTGCTGCTTTCCTCTTGCTCATTTTTTCTGTTAAAATAGGTATGGGACGTTTTCTGTATACCGGTGGCAGAGGGCTATATGAGCAGGGTAAATATGAGCTTGCAATGCAAAAATTAGTGAAAGCCGCTGAATGGGATACAAATCAGCCGTTATACCGCGCCTATATAGGCAAAGCCTGTTACCGGTTATATGAGCAGAAAGGAGAGGACCGTTACTTGAAGGAAGCGATAGCATCTTACGAATTAGCGGTAGCCGACAAACAACCGGAGCCTCGTTATCTTTTGGATCTTGCCGCACTGTATAATGCTGCAAATAATATTGGTAAGATGTGTGAACTGCGCGAAAAAGCGGAAAGAATCTATCCATCTTCGTCTAATATCATTTCGTTATCACAAGAATATGGGTGCAAGCCGGGTTTTGTTAATATCTCAGGTATCTCGATTAAATGTGGCCGTGATAATCTGAGTGTGTGGGATATAATGGTGAATAAGCGTCAGACTCACTGGGGGTTGGTGGCACCGCTTACGCAATCTTAGTCAAAAAGGAGAATTATCAATATTTGTCGAAGTAAATATTTGAGGTGAAAATTTGTCTGAACCGAGAATTATTCTAAATGAAATAGAAGAGCATATTCTTGCTGCCGGTCAGCTGTTAAAGCAGTATAACGATGATTTTGCCAATCAAACGGAGGCACCCTTCTCTGGAGATAGAGCTAAGGTTATATCTTTGCAGGAAGAGGAACGGCGCCGGATTGCCAGGGATCTCCATGATGGACCGGTGCAGAATATAGCCAATATTGTTCTTAGACTTGATCTATGCGAGAAACTGCTGAAGAAGGATCCTGATGTTTTGCCAAATGAACTCGGCGAACTTAAATCTATTGCACGGGGTTGCCTGGAAGAAATAAGAAAGTTTATTTATGATCTTCGCCCCATGGCCCTTGATGATCTGGGTTTTGCCTCTGCTATGCGGCAATATATCAAGGAATTCAGCAAACGAACAGGCATTGGTATCGATGCTAATATATCCTCATCGCTTCCTCGGTTGAAGAATGATTATGAGTTGGCGATGTTCAGGATCGCTCAGGAAGCGCTAAACAACATATATAAACATTCCGGTGCCGACAAAGTCGTCATTCGTGTTGCCTCCTCTGATAACAGAATAATCTTATGTGTTAAGGATGACGGCAAGGGTTTCAAGTTTGAAGAGACCATAAGAACCCTCAGTGCCAAGCAAAAATTCGGTCTTGTAAGCATGAGGGAAAGAGCCGAATTGCTGGGGGCTGATATAGAGATAACAACATCTCCCGGCAAGGGGACTTCTGTAATGCTTACGGTTAGAGTATAGGAGAGTGAGGCATGGACGGCATCAGACTGCTGATAGCTGACGATCATCCTTTGATGCGGGAGGGAATCCAGCGGGTTCTATCCGAAGCCGGTGACATATCCGTAATCGGTGTAGCCAAGAACGGTATGGATGCCGTAGAAATGGCCAGGTCTTTAGATCCTGACGTTATCATTATGGATATCAGCATGCCTGAACTATCAGGGGTGGAAGCAACACGCCAAATTAAGAAGGAATGTCCCAGAGTCGCGGTGCTTATCCTTACCGTTTATCAGGATAATGAACACATTTTTGAGGCTATAAAGGCGGGTGCGTCTGGGTATATACTGAAGGATATAGTGGCTGAGCGCCTGGTGGAAGCAGTAAGGATGGCTAGCGTAGGCGAGGCTCTGGTAGAACCGACTATAGCTTCCAAGCTGCTTGAAGAGTTCAGCAATATATCTAATTATCGGGAAGCCGCAAATGTATTTGATGAGCTTACTACAAGAGAGATCGAGATATTGCAGGCTATAGCTGATGGACACGGCAATAAGGATGTTGCGGCATCACTCTTTATCAGTGAGAAAACGGTGAAAAACCATCTCTCCAATATATTCAAAAAGCTGCAAGTAAACGATAGAACGCAGGCCGTATTACTGGCATTGAGACGAGGGCTTATTAATATGGATTAGGACTATTTACCTATATAAAATAAGGTAAAAGGCTCTGGTAACCAGGGAATTTCTCTGGCATAATAAACTTAACTGAAAGTAGAAGAGAAAATAAAAAATATTCAGGAGGTAATTTATTATGGAAATGCTGAAAAGATTGATGATTGAAGAAGAGGGCCAGACCATGACCGAGTATGCTCTGCTGATAGCTCTTATTGCTTTAGGTCTTGTTACTGTGCTGACAGCTTTCAGAAATTCACTTGGCGGCGTCTTCAACAGCATGAGATCTTCAGTGGATAATGCTTCCACCATTGAGCAAGTTCCGGCTAACTAAGAGACTTCAACAGCACTTGGATGGGATACAACCTCATCCGAAAGGTTGAAAAGGTTAAAGCTGAAACAAGCAGTAAAGCGTTGCAATAATATGCTTTAACGCAAAGAAGGGCTCTGCCTGTCTAGACGGGCAGAGCCCTTCAAAACCAGAGAGGTTTTTTGCAGATGTTTTCGGTGCTCAGGACTGTATTGATACTTGTTCTGCTGGCCGTATCCGTATATACGGATCAAAAGAGCGGTAAGGTTCTTAATAAAATAACCTTTCCAGCTATGTTTTGCGGTATAATCCTGGCATGTTTTGATAACGGCGTGAAGGGATTGGCCGACAGCCTTGCAGGAATGGGGATAGGACTTGCTCTTTTTATTATTCCTTTTATTATGGGCCTGCTTGGTGCGGGTGATGTGAAGCTGCTTATGGCTGTCGGTGCTTTGCTTGGTCCTAATATGACTTTCCAAAGCTTCCTGTTCGGCAGTCTGTTTGGCGGTTTGATGGCTCTGCTTGTAGCTTGGAAGAGAGGTGTTTTAGCGGGCACCCTGAGAGGGATGAGCAGGGTGTTGCGTATGATGTTTTGGAAGATATTTATGAAAGTGGATTGTATAGAACCGATTTCAGTTTTCGGTTCAAGAAACAAGGAAAGGGCGTTCCCCTACAGCCTGGCTATTGCTATAGGTGTAATTATCGCATTTTTTATTAAGATTTAACGGGGGAATTCTTTTGAAGCGAAATAAGGGTCAGTCGCTGGTGGAAATGGCCTTGATTATGCCGCTTTTCTTGCTGCTCATTATGGGACTGCTTCAGTTCAGTATCATTTTGAGATCCAAGCTTGTTTTAGAACATGCCGTCAGAGAAGGCGGCAGGCTGGCCGCTGTTATGGCGCTTGAGGCTGATAGCGATGATAAAATCAAGCAGACGGTAATTAAAGCGGCAGGTACGCTTGATCCGATACTTCAAAAAATGGATATATCGGTATCTCCATCAGAGCTTGAAACAGGCAGGATGAGCGGTTATCCCATAACAGTCATCGTTAATTATTCGCTACCTTTACAGATCCCTGTGATCAATTCCATCATCAATCATTGCTTACTTCGAAGCCGGGTGGTGATGAGAATTGAGTAATATTTTTGTTATTATCTTTAATAAACGTGGACAATCGCTTGTTTTGCTTACCGTAAGCGTGGCAGTGCTTCTGCTCCTGGCCGGAGTGGTACTGGATGCCGGTAATATATTCTGGCAGTACAGACAATTAAGAAATTACTCAGATGCTGCTGCCCTGGCCGGCGCCGTAGAATTGCCGCAAGCGGCAGCTGCCCGGGATAGCGCAGCCGAATATTATTCGCAGAATATTGCGAAAGGGTTAAAGGCGGTCGATGCAGAAAATAATACTATAAAATATATGGGGAGCGGCGAAGATACAGTATATGTAACATCGCCGTTCAGAGATGATAGAACCTTCAGGCTTGGAGTGCCTTCAAATTGGACTATAGAGGTCAGGGCTGAGCGAATCGCCAAGACATTTTGGTTGCGGTTGATAGGCATCAGGGATATCCCGATCAGGGTAAGAAGTGTTGCCAAAGGCGGGGGAGGCTGGAATACAAGCATTTTGGCCAGTAGTAAAACCGGTGCACAGGGTGGGGGGTATTCTCTGGAACTCAGCGGCAGTTCGAATCACTTCGATCGACCTGCCAGTGCCAACCACAATTTTAAGGTAACCGGTAGTGGAAATACGGGAACAGTGGAATATTCCGGGATTATAGATAACAACCACGTCTCCGTTAATAATACTATTATCAGTCGTTATATTGATCCGCTCATACCTCCTGTATACGATATGACGGCGTATCAGGGGGCGGCGACATTTAAATACAAGGGAGATTACACCTTTCCTCCTGATGCCAGGCTGGAGGGCATATATTTTATCGATGGCAATGTTAAATTGCAATCGAGAGTCTCCGGTAAGGCCACAATAGTGGCTACTGGAGATATTAAAATAGTAGGCAACAATATTAAATTGGTACCTTACGATGATGGTCCCATGCTCTTTTTTGCAGGTAATATTCTAGAGATCAGTGGCAGGGGGCATACATTGAATGGAGTTTTTTATGCTCCGAATGGCTTGCTTGATATGGCAGCCGCTTATTCAAATATATATGGAGGCATGGTAGCGGATCTTATTTTATTCAGTGCCTCCAATGTTACTTTGAGTTATGAGGTAAGATACTTCCCTGGGGAAGTTAAGCTGATCGAATAAATCTATCCGGGGGTAAGACCTTAATGTTAAAGAACCGTACAGTAATGCTCTCACTTCTATTGGCGTTGATAGCAGCCACGGTGGCGACTATCTACGCTAAGAATATGAAACAGGAAGCGCAGAAGCGTGCTGACATTGTAGTTGCGGCAATAGATATACCGGCCAAAGCTATAATTACCGAGGGCATGCTGATGATGAAAAACAAGCCTGAAGTAGAGATACCTTCAAGGGCATACATGACTACCGACCTGCTTATTGGAAAAGTTGCTCGGGCCGATATATCGCGGGGGTCTATGTTGCTTCAGGATCATGTGGCGACACGTGAAGAGATGGGAATGTCCTTTGCACTGATCGGTAATAGAAGGGCCATAAGCCTGGTAGTTGATGATGTCTCCGGCTTAGGCAATATTCTCAAGGTTGGAGATACGGTTGATGTTATTGCTGTGTTTGGCAATGACAGCAGCAAGTTGTTGCTGCAGAATATTGAAATTATCGGCCTGGGGCGTAACAGCCAGTATCCGCAGGCAGGAACGCCGGGACAGCCGCAATCATCTGCAGGCAAGGAAACCGCTGAGAAATTTGTCACATTGGCGATGTCTCCTGAACAGGCGACCAAGCTGGCTTTGGCTGAAGCAAATGGCAAGCTGCGTTTTATACTCAGACCGGCACAGTTGCTATATAAAAACATGATGGTACCCCCTGTAACTGTTAAAAGAACAAAATTGATCGGCAAGCCTGATGGTGAGACAAGGGCGGCTGTTCAAAGCCGTAGCGAGGCTTATACTCAAACGCAGCCATCGTATTCCGCTCCCATATTGCCGCCGGCCGCAATTTATCCGGCAGAGGGGCGTTCCGGGAGGGATACAGGGCGGGCTGAACAGCCTAAGCCAACTAGGACAATTGAAGTTATTAGGGGTACACAGAGAGATTTCGTATCTCTGGATTAGTTTTTCAAGGGGGAAGACGAATGTCTTGTAATACGAAAATATTCGGCTTTTTATTGGCGGCGACTTTTTTGATATTCTCCGGTGCCTATGCCGATACATATTATAAGGTTCAGGATGGCGATACATTGGAAACTATTGCCGCCAGATATCGGGTCGAAGTATCAAGTTTGGCTGCGGTTAACAAGCTTGAAGAGCGGGACATGAGAGCCGTCTCTCCAGGACAGAAGTTGTTAATTCCAAGAACTTCTGAAGCCGATGTAAGCATGCCAACAGAGCAGAAATCCGCTTCTGTTACCCCGGCAAAGCGGGCAACCGTGCCTTCGGTTAGTAATAGCACCATGCCGGCCGGACAACAGATCTATACTCCGCTAACGGCAAGGGGTTCTGCTCCTTCACAGACTATCGTTATATCTGCAGGCAAATCCAAGGTGTTGCTTGTTAAAGGCCTCCAGCGGGTAGCCGTGGCTAATCCTGATGTGCTCGATCTTATCGTTCTGTCTGAACAAGAGCTTATTCTGAACGCTAAGGTGCCGGGAGAAACGGTGTTGCATATATGGGAGAAAAGCGGTCGCAGCAGCCATATCGTAAAAGTTGTAGCTGATATTGCGGAGCTGGTGTCCTGCTTTAATACCGTTGACGCACTGTCGGGAGTATCCATACAGATTTTGCGCAATACAGTTCTTTTGACCGGAGCAGTTGACGATAAAGCGGTAGCGGATGCTGCTGTTGTTCTGGCCAAGTCCAGTGGCCTGGAGGTTGTGAGCTTTATTAAAATCAATGAAAAACCGGCAAAACCGGTGATGAGCGTAACTGAACAGGTGCGTCTTATTACCAACGACAAAGTAAAGGCGGAAGTCATTGAAGATAAAGTTAAGCTTACCGGAAAGACCACTTCGGAGGAGCATGCTCGTCTTTTAAAAGCAGCTGCAGGATTCGGCAAAGTTATAGTTGATGAAATTGTGATAGAAGCTTTGCCACAGGTAAGAGTGGAATTGAAGGTTTTAGAAATCGACAAGGAGCAATTGCGGAAAACAGGCGTAAAATGGAATGATGCCTTGAATTTCGGGGAACTCAGCATAGGCGGGCCTTTTGAGAGGACGGATAAATTTGTTGCAGCTTTGAATATACTGGTGGAAGAAACACCGTATGCACGCATACTTTCATCACCAAGCCTTGTAACTGTTAGCGGTAAAAATGCCAGCTTTCTGGTAGGTGGAGAGGTGCCGGTACCGATAACAACCATAACTGATGGTAAGGCTACCCAATCCATCATATGGAAGAATTTCGGTATTGAATTGCAAATTGCGCCTATCATAAAGACCGACGGTTCCATTGATATGGAAATAGTTTCAGATGTCAGCGATATCGACAGGGTAAATGGAACGACGGTAGAAGGGGCTTTTATACCTGCCTTTTCCAAGCGGACAGCCAAAACGTTTGTCCGTCTTCATGATGAAGAGACTCTAGCTATAGGTGGCTTGATGAGCCAGCACGATACGCAAAAGATCACTAAAGTTCCTTTTCTGGGAGATATACCGATAATCGGAAATCTCTTCAAGAGCACCGAATTCAATAAAGGTGAAACTGAATTGGTAGTGCTGATTAAGCCGGTATTGTTGAAAGATACGGCTACTCAGATAAAAAATAGTGAGAAATCATAGTTGACAGTAGTTATATGCGTGAGGGATGACGTTGCCAAAAATTGAAGTGTTGATAGCCGATGATGGAGTGCAGACTCGTGAAAATATAAGAAAGATCCTGAGTCTGGAAGATAACATCATAATAGTCGGGGAAAGTTCTAATGGGCAGGAAACCGTTAAGACTGCAATAGAAACAAAGCCTGATGTTATTCTGATGGATGTCAACATGCCCGTTATGAACGGCATTCAAGCAACGGAGATAATAACGCTCGATTTGCCTGAAACAGTAGTTATTATCATGTCTGCGGAAGGTGATCAAGAATACCTGCGCAAGGCCATGATAGCAGGTGCCAGGGATTTTCTGGTTAAACCCTTTACCAGTGATGCCCTTATAACGGCAATAAACAGGGTTTATGAGCGTGAGAAAAAGAGACAAATACAGGAAGCTACCTTAAGTAAGATAGGTCGGAAATCTAGAGTCATCTCCATTTACAGCCCTCACGATGGTGTAGGCAAGAGTATGATTGCTACTAATCTGGCTGTCTGTCTGGCCAAGGATTTTGATCAAAGGGTTGCACTGGTGGATCTTAACCTACAGTTTGGCGATATAGATTTGATGCTTAACTTGGCTCCTGAGCGTACCCTGGCCGGGCTTATTTCCCGGTATAAGGAGCTTGATGCTGATCTCATGGAACAGTTCTTGACGGAACATAAAACCGGTGTAAAGGTTCTGGCGGCGCCTCCCAAGCCGGAATATGCTGAAACCGTTACCGTTTATTGCGTAGAAAGAGTCTTGGAAACGCTTAAGAACAATTACTCTCTGATAATTGTGGATACCTCATCCGTGCTGCAGGATATCACTCTGGCAGCGCTGGATGTTTCCAATTATATATTTCTTGTTACTACATTTGACCTTCCATCACTTAGAAATGCCAAGCTCTGCCTTGAAGTTATGGATGCCTTACATTATCCCAAAGAGAAGATAAAGTTGGTCATGAACCGTGCTTCGGGTGATATGGGAATCAAGATAGACGATGTATCCAACTTCCTGAACCGTGAGATAGATATTGCCATTCCCAGTGAGGGCAGAATTGTAGTTCCGTCCGTCAATCAGGGCAAGCCGTTTATTATGACTAATCCACAGAGCGATGTATCGGAATGCATCAGAAGAATGGCACGAACTGTATTGGATACTGATGAGGAAATAGTGCTTAATGAACGCAATGTATTGAGTAAAATCAAGCGTGCGCTTGTAAGGAGGCGGGCATAAGTGTCGCTCCTCAACAGATTGGGAAAGCCTGCGCCCGGTGATGAGCCGGATAGCTCTGAGCATCGGCATGAAGAATTTAAAAATAATGATGTGCCGCGGGCACCCACAGAAGATGATGAATATATCAAGATACGCAAGCAGATCTACGAGAGAGTTATCAATTCTATTGGCGCAGTGGTAATGCAGGATGAGGATATAGGTAAGCTTCGCTCCAAATTAAGCGATGTCATCTCATCCCAGACCATGCTGGCCGGCCTAGAGATATCTCCCAACGTAAAGGTTAAGCTGATAGCGGATTATATGGACGAGCTTATCGGTCTTGGGCCTATAGAACCCTTTCTCAATGATAGGACTGTCAGCAGGATAATCGTTTCGTCAGAGGACGATATCATGGTTGAGCGGCGTGGAGTGCTTGAGCAAACCGGCAAGCGCTTTAATGATCAGGCTCACCTGGGGCGCATTATTACCAAGATCGCCGATATACTTGGAAGCAGAATTGATTCATCCATACCCACCGTTGAGAGCCGGTTGCCGGATGGATCACGCATCCATATGACTATTCCTCCCCTGGCCGCCAGGCCGACATTAAATATCTCTAAGCTGGCAGATAATCCATTCAAGCAGCTTATAGACCGAACGGCTAAAAAACAGAGCTATGCTGATGATTATTTTAATTTGAAGCATCGTTTACAAGAGCGGCTGATCGCTGAGCTTAGTCCTGAGCTTGGCAAGGGGAAAAAGGATGATGTTCTATACCGGGAAATAGAGAGTATGGTCAATACTCTGATAAACGATGAGGGGACACCGCTTAATAGAACTGAGAGAGCACAGCTTGTAAGTGACCTTCAGGATGAGATACTTGGCCTGGGGCCGTTGGAAACGCTGCTTCGCGATCCGGATATTTCGGAGATCATGGTCAACAGCGCTTATCAGGTATATGTTGAGAAGAAGGGCAAGCTTAAGCCTTCTGATACTCGATTTAAAGATAACGATCACCTTATGCACATCATTGAAAAAATTGTGGCCCCTCTGGGCAGGCGTATAGACGAGAGCAGCCCTATGGTAGATGCTCGCCTGCCGGATGGTTCCAGAGTTAACGCCATCATACCTCCTATGGCATTAAAGGGCCCATGCCTGACAATAAGGAAGTTCTCCAAGGATCCTTTTACCATTGCGGATTTGATAAATTTCGGTACGCTAACACGTGAGATGGCTCTTTTCATTGAAGCCTGTGTAAAGGCTCGTCTTAACATTGTGGTTTCCGGTGGAACCGGATCAGGAAAGACGACCACCTTGAATGTCTTATCAGCCATGATACCTAACGATGAGCGTATAGTAACCATAGAGGATGCCGCTGAGCTGCAGTTACGGCAGGAGCACGTCGTATCTCTGGAATCGAGACCGCCCAATATCGAGGGGAAGGGACAGGTGTTGATCAGGGATCTGGTGCGCAATGCATTGCGTATGCGCCCGGACAGAATAGTGGTGGGCGAAGTGCGTGGCGGTGAGGCTCTGGATATGCTTCAGGCAATGAATACCGGGCATGATGGTTCGTTGACTACGGG
>Ga0172382_10007824_pt1 | contig 15064 bp, 12 predicted proteins | sample Leawel138RmetaG_FD_122245 | JGI IMG/M metagenome (GOLD analysis project Ga0172382, IMG submission 122245) | Leachate microbial communities from a municipal landfill in Southern Ontario, Canada - Leachate well 138R metaG | ecosystem: Engineered > Solid waste > Landfill > Unclassified | place...
CAAGCCCAAAAGGAGGGTTCCCCCGTTGAAGATATCAGTGCCGGCCTCTCTATCAGTGTTGTTAAAAATGCCCTCTACAAAGTTATCAGAGCCGTTACGGTGGAGAGCTTAGGACAAAATATTGTGGTACAAGGGGGCACTTTCCACAACGATGCAGTACTCAGGGCCTTTGAGAAAGAGTTAGGAACCAATGTGGTGAGGCCTACCATTGCCGGTTTAATGGGAGCTTATGGGGCGGCACTCTACGCTAAAAGAGGTGCCCCCCAACACTCCGCCATTATTACTGCCGCAGAGTTGGAAAACTTTGAACATAAAGTAAGAGTGGCCACTTGCCGCCTCTGTACCAACCTTTGTCACCTGACAATCAACACCTTTAACCACAACAAACGTTATATCAGCGGGAACCGCTGTGAACGCCCCATCACCAAAACCAAGAGTGATGATTCACTGAACATCTATCAGTGGAAACTTAAAAGAATCGAAAGTCTGAACTGTTTCCTCTCCCCCCACAATGATGCTAACCGTGATGCCATCGGGATCCCTTTAACCCTTAACATGTACGAGTTAATCTATTTCTGGAAGGCCTTCTTTGAGACTCTGGGAGAGCGAATTGTCATCTCCCCTCTCTCCAACCGTCAACTCTACCTCTCTGGGCAGGCCACCATCCCCAGCGATACGGTCTGTTTCCCCGCCAAGTTAGCCCATGGCCACATTCAAGCCCTCATTGACGGAGGGGTTAAGCAGATTTTCTACCCCTGTATGACCTACAATTTAGATGAGAATCTGGGGGAAAACCATTTTAACTGTCCGGTGGTAGCCTACTACCCCGAAGTGTTGGCGGCCAATATGGAGGCCCTGAGCAGGGTAGAGTTTATCAATTTCCATGTGGGGCTTCACCGCAAGGGAGATTTCCCTAAAATCGTGGCCCGGAAGTTAGAACCCTATTTAGGCAAACTAGATTTGAAGAGCGTCAAAAGAGCGGTTCAAAATGGCTATGCCGCACAAGAAGAGTATTTGCAAGCTACTCAGAGAGCCGGAGAAGCTATCCTCAAAAAAGCCCGTCAAGAGAACAAACGTACCATTGTACTCGCCGGGCGCCCCTACCATGCGGACCCAGGGGTGAGTCACGGTATCGACAAGCTCATTAGCAGTTTTGATGTAGCGGTCTTAAGTGAAGACGCCCTCTTTCACCGCGTCACAAAATTTCCGGTAAAAGTGCTCAACCAGTGGACCTACCATGCGCGCCTCTATGCGGCGGCCAAAGCAATTGCCCACGAAGACGATATCCACTTGGTACAGTTGGTCTCCTTTGGTTGTGGGGTGGACGCTATTACCAGCGATGAAACTCGCGACATCTTAGAAGAACAGGGGAAGATGTACACCCAACTCAAAATCGATGAGATTACCAATTTGGGTGCGGTTAGAATTCGCCTGAGAAGTCTCCTCTCGGCGATTGAACAGAAGGAAGCCCATAATGGACACTAGATTTACCCGCCCCATGCGAGAGACTCACACTATTTTAGCCCCCTCTATGGCTAAAATACAATTTACCCTTTTGGTCGAGGTCCTCAAAGAAGAGGGTTACAATTTTGAGCTCTTAGAGAATGAGGGGCCGCAAGTCGTCTTGAAAGGGCTCAAATATGTCCACAATGATACCTGCTACCCGGCCCTTCTAATAATTGGCCAAATGATCGATGCCCTCGACAGCGGTAAATACGACCTAGAAAGAACCGCCCTAGCCATTACCCAGACCGGGGGAGGGTGTCGAGCCAGTAACTACATCCATCTCCTCAGAAAAGCCCTCGACAAAGCCGGTTATAACGCGATTCCCATTGTCTCTCTTAATCTGAAAGGGATGAACCGTAACAGTGGTTTTCGCCTCACTTTCAGAATGCTTCGTAAAGGGATTGCCGCTCTAATCTATGGCGATACTTTGATGCTACTTAGGAACCAGGTGCGCCCCTACGAGGTACACCGGGGAGAGAGTGCCCTTCTGGTAAAGCACTGGACACAGAAGTTGAGTAGTGAATTCCAAAAAGGGAGGGGCTACAACCAAGTCTCGATGGGCCGCAACCTCGCTTTAATAGTGCAAGACTTTGCCGCTATAGAGCGCGATTACAACCGACCGGTAGTAAAAGTAGGAATTGTAGGGGAGATTTACATGAAGTATGCCCCTTTGGGCAATAACCACTTGGAAGACTTTCTCGCCGCTCAATCTTGTGAAGTGATGATCCCCTCTATTTTAGGTTTTGTCCTCTACGGCTTTCACAACCAAGTCGAAGATATTGACCTCTACGGTGGAAGTCAAGTGAAACGGTTTGTGATGAAGAGTCTCAGAGGCTACCTCATGAAGCTGGAGGGGATAATTCTAAAAGCGGTGGCTAAAGAGCCCTCTTTCATTACCCCTTTACCCTTTTCACATACGATTGAGAGTGCCCGAGAGGTCATTAGTCTCGGCTGTAAGATGGGTGAAGGGTGGCTCTTAACCGCCGAGATGGCCGATCTAGCCAAAATGGGGTACCGCAATATTATCTGTGTTCAGCCCTTTGGCTGCCTACCTAACCACATCGTGGGCAAAGGGATGATTAGGCGCCTAAAGGAGAGCGATGACGCCATTAACATCGTCCCGATTGATTACGATCCGGGGGCCACGCGGGTTAATCAGGAGAACCGCATTAAGCTAATGCTGGCGGTCGCCGATGAAAACCGTGTGAAAGCCAAGCACCAATAATTGAAATCAGTGCCCCTTAATGGTATATTGCCCCCATGGAATATAAACAGAGAAGCGTTAATTGTGGTCAATTGCGTAAAGCCGATGCCGGCAAAACAGTCGTTCTGAACGGTTGGGTTCACCGTATTCGCAATCACGGTGGTATCCAATTCATCAATTTGCGAGACCGCTACGGCCTTACCCAAGTTGTAATTGGAGAAGAGGCTCCTCAAGCTGTCAAAGAATTGGCACAAACTCTCCGTATGGAGTTCTGCATCGCCGTCGAAGGGGTTGTCCTCGCACGTCCCGCGACAATGGTTAACCCGGCAATGACCACAGGCGAGATTGAGGTAGAGGTCAAAGAGATCCAAATCTTAAGTGCCTGCGAAGTCGTCCCCTTTGTAATCGATGAGGAGAGCGATGCTAAAGAGGATACCCGCCTGCGCTATCGTTACCTCGACTTACGCTCTAAAGGGATGCAAGCGAGGATTCGCTTACGCCACGAGTTCATCAAGGCTATCAGAGAGTTTTTAAGTGCCCGTGATTTCTACGAAATTGAGACCCCCACCCTAATTCGCTCCACCCCTGAAGGGGCCCGTGACTTTTTAGTCCCTTCGCGCCTGCATGCCGGTAAGTTTTACGCCCTCCCCCAAAGTCCACAACTTTTAAAGCAGATTTTGATGGTCAGCGGATTCGATAAATACTTCCAAATTGCCCGCTGCTACCGCGATGAAGATGCCCGCGGAGACCGCCAGTTGGAGTTTACCCAGCTCGATTTAGAGATGAGCTTTGTTAAACGCGACGATATCCTATCCCTCATGGAGGAGCTTTTCGGCGATGTTTTCCAGAAAGTGATGAACTACCCACTGCCAAAAACCTTTAAAAGACTCACTTGGCGTGAGGCAATGGACACTTACGGCCTCGATAAACCCGATTTACGCTACGATCTCCACTTGGTAGATGTTGAGGAGGTTGTTAAAGAGAGCACTTTTGGAACCTTCAAGACTATAATTGAAGCCGGTGGTGCAGTCAAAGGCCTCAAAGCTCCCTTCTCAGAAGAGCTCCCCTTCTCACGCAAATACATCACCGCTTTGGAAGAGGCGGCCAAAGTCTACGGTGCCAAAGGGTTGGCTTGGATGAAAGTTGGCGCTAATGAGACCCTAGAAGGGGGAATTTCCAAGTTCTTCGAGGGGCAAGAGCTGCGCCTAATTGAACTCTTTGGTGCCCAAGAGGGCGATATGCTCCTCTTTGTCGGCGATGAATGGAAGGTCTCTTGTGCCTCGCTGGGAGCCGTCAGAACCAAACTCGGCAAAGACTTGAACTTAGCAGACCCCCAGGAGTTTGCCTTTTGCTGGATAGTTGACTTCCCCCTCTTTGAATTCAACGAGGAGCGGGGGCACTGGGAGGCGGCCCACCACATGTTTAGTATGCCCCAAGCGCAATATATTGAGACTCTCGAGCAGGATCCCGGCAGTGTAATCGGGGACCTCTACGATTTAGTCTTAAATGGGTATGAAGTGGCCTCGGGCTCAATCAGAATCCACGATGTCGATCTCCAAAAGCGGATCTTTAAAATCTGCAATATTGCTGAAAAAGAGGCCGAAGAGCGCTTTGGTTTCCTCTTGAACGCTTTCCGCTATGGTCCCCCGCCCCACGGTGGAATTGCCCCGGGAATCGACCGCATCGTCATGATAATGGCCGGTAAGAGTTCCATCAAAGAGGTCATCGCGTTCCCCAAAAATAGCGCCGGTATCTCACCAATGGACGACAGCCCGTCTCCAATTGACCAGGAGCAACTCGACGAGCTTCACCTATGCATCAAGAAAGAGTAACCGCCATTATTGGAGGAGGCCCCGGTGGCCTCTTGGCGGCACTCCTTTTAGCTAAAAACAACCGGCGAGTGCGCCTCTATGAGCGAAACTCGGCTGTAGCCCGTAAACTCCTGTTAAGTGGTGGTGGTCAGTGCAACCTCACAAACTTAGCCCCGGTCGACGAACTCATTACCCACTATGGAGCCAATGGAGAGTTCTTGAAAGCGGCCTTTACCCTTTTTCCTCCCACAGAAGTGCTTAAACTGTGCGCTTCCCTAGGGCTGCCGACACTCGTCGCAGAGGAAGGGAGAGTTTTCCCCGCTTCAAAGAAGGCCTCTGATGTCGCCAAGGCCCTCTATGAGGGGTGTCTGAAGGCAGGGGTAGAGTTTCTTCTGAATACGCGGGTAGAGAAAGTGCGCTTTGATGGCCAAGGCTTTCACCTGAATGAGAGCGACAAGGCAGAGCTCCTCCTCATTGCGACCGGAGGAGTCTCCTACCCCCACACCGGCTCTACAGGCGATGGCTTAATTTTCAGCCAAACCCTCGGTCACACAATTGTGACAACGCACCCCGCTCTGAGTAGTGTGAAATTGATCAACTCCAACTTGAGTGAGTGTAGCGGTATCACAATCGAAAAGGCGGCCCTCCAATTCAATGGAATGCAAGCAAACGGGAGCCTTTTAATCACCCACCAAGGGTTATCGGGACCTCTTATCCTCAATGCAAGTCGCTATTTTGCGCGCAGGCAACCGGTAAAACTCTCATTTCTGTCGCCTATTGAGGGCGTTGAAGAGCGCCTTAAAACACTTTGCCGGCAAAAGGGGGCTTCGCAAATCGCTTCGGTAGTGCATCTATTGGGACTGCCAACGCGCCTCGTTGATTGGATTTTCAAAACAGGCGAAATAAACGGCAGACAGAAAGCGGCGGAAGTTAGTAAGCGCACCCTCAAGGAGTTAGTGACACTCATCACTGGTAATGAGTTGGTCCTGGCAGTCAAAGAAGGAATGGTTAGTGCCGGAGGGGTTGCTCTAGACACAGTGGAGCCACGTACAATGGAGTCGAAGCTCTGTAGAGGCCTCTTCTTTGCCGGAGAGGTTTTAGATGTTGATGGAGACTGTGGCGGCTACAACCTGCAGGCGGCCTTTGCCACCGCTTTTTGTGCCGCCAAGGGGATCGTCCAGCTTTACCCTTAAGTAAAACTTTAGTACATTTTAGACACGAGGAGGTCCCAAATGGGTTCTAAAACACACGTTATTGCAAAATATGGGAAGAGTGATGGTCGCCTAATTACCGACACCGCTGCCTCAGTAGCCCTCGGGAGAAGCTCTGAAAAGTTTTCTCCCTATGAGTTGTTGTTGGGGGCCCTTTCATACTGCCTATTTCTGACCTACCAATCTTTGGCCGAAAAGATGCAAGTTGAACACACCTCGGTCGATATCGACATCACCGGAGTAAAGCGGGACGCCAAAGTGAGTACTCTGGAGCATGTTGATCTTTTGGTAGTCGCCAAGGGCGTTAATGATGAGAAGAAGTTTGACAAGGCTTTTGAAATAGCTACCCGCTACTGCTCAGTTTTCAATACAATTAGCCAAGTTGCTAAGATCGATTGGAAGATTAGATACGAATAATTGTAATCGTATGCTACAATAGAGCGATGGAAAATGAACGTTACGGCATGATTCGCCTCTTTGAAACTTTCTTGGAGGCGCTGTCGCGTTTAGTCGATGAAGATGAGCATCTTTTCTCCCTTAAAAGGAACAGCATTGCCATTAGCCACCGCTTAGCGCAACACCTCGAAGAGGTTATGTTTGGGGCCCTACCGGTGCGTAAGCAGGAGGAGTATGTCGTCGATTTGGCCTACCCTCTGGAAGGGCGCGCCCTCAACCCCGATATCCTCATCCACAACCGAGAGGGTCAAGTTGAAGGGCGTCTTATGGGGGTGGTGTGCCGCAGTCGCTACCTCACCGGTGAAGAGCTCCTTAAATTGCACGCCCTCAAAAGTCGCCTAACTCTGGCTGTCGCCTTCTTACCCGAGAAAGACTATTTTTTAATCTACCGGAGCGACGAGAGCACCTTAGACTACTACCACTACTACAAAGCGGCGAAACACTGTCATCTATTGAAACGGCGCCATATTAGCGAAATTGATGAGAGTGACCGGCAACAACTGCGTTTGGCAATTGCCCGTAGGAGTTAACTCTTCGCCCCTTTTTTCATCCTCATTAGTTCATCTTGGCGCTCTTTGGTTAACCCTTTAACCTCCCACCCGCGACCATTGGAGGCCAGTGTTTCACTTATGAAGGTCATTTGAGCACTATTTTCTAAGACCTCTATCAGGTCAAAGGCCTCCACTAAGGTTTTTCCGACAGTCAACACCCCATGGTTTTCCATTAAGATCACGTTGGAGCTCTTTAGACACTCGGCCACTTCAGAGGCTAAGCCTGTCGTCCCCATCCGCCGGTAAGGGGCAAAAGCCGGCTCTTCAAGCAGGTACCACGCCTCGGCTAAAAGGCGGGTGTTGATGGGTTTATTTAGAGCGGTGAAAGTAGAGGCGTAGGTGGGGTGGGCGTGGACCACTGCGTTAATATCGGCTCGTAAGAGAAGGGCTTGGCGGTGCATCTCCCCCTCGATACTAAGGGCTAGATGGGGAGTTAAGTTTTCCCCCTGCATAGTAACTACGGCAATGAGATCTCCGGTGAGATTGGCTTTATCGAGTTGACTGGGGGTTATACAGAAGAGCTGTTCAGTGAGACGCAGGCTAATGTTGCCGCCACTGGTTGTGGTTAAACGGCAGGTGTAGAGGCGCTTCATCAGGTCGGCAACTTCTTGGCGTTGTTTTGCAAATTGCTTTAAATCCATCACTTTCTCCAATGTCCCACTCTACCCCTTTTTAACAACAAAGAGAAGAGCAGAGAGTTGAGAAGGACTACCCATTCTGTTACAATGCGCCTCATAAGGAGAGAGTACTATGCGGATGAGCCAAATCTTTTCAAGGACTTTACGAGAAGCCCCTGCCCACACTGAGAGCAACGGTTACACCTACCTGGTGAGAGCCGGTTTTATTAGGCAGTTAGGGGCCGGAATCTTCTCCCTCCTCCCTTTGGGTTTGCGTTCAATCAGGAAGCTGGAGCAGATTATTCGCGAAGAGATGAATAATATCAACGGTCAAGAGATTTTGATGCCGCTGGTCAATCCGGCCGATATCTGGAAAGAGACGGGCCGCTATTACAGCATCGACCGCGAGATGAGTCGTTTCCAGGATCGCACCGGCCGCGACATGGTTTTGGCCATGACCCACGAAGAGTGCATTACCGATATCGCCCGTTTTGAAATCGACTCCTATAAAAGATTGCCATTGCTAGCCTACCAGATTCAGACTAAGTGGCGCGATGACCCCCGTCCAAGGGCCGGTCTAATAAGGGTCAGAGAGTTCACCATGAAGGATTCCTACAGCTTTGACCGCGATTGGCAGGGGCTTGAGAAGCAGTACGCCGACCACTATCTCGCCTATTTTAAAATCTTTGACCGGTGTGCCCTACCCAGCATCGCCGTCGGTTCTGATTCCGGGATGATGGGGGGGAAAGTTGCCCACGAATATATGTACCTCTCCCCTATTGGGGAAGACACCATTATTCGCTGCCCCTCTTGTGGCTACACGGCCAATCGCCAAGTGGCTAAATTTGTCAAAGAGTACCACCAAGGAGCACCTCTGGCCTTAGAGGAGAAGTACACCCCCGGTTGCACAACTATTGAAGAGTTGGCTGAGTTTTTAAAGATTGAAAAGTCCCAGACGGCTAAAGCCCTCTTTATGATGGGGACTTTTGTCGACGAAGAGAGTGGTGAAGAGCACCAAAAAATGGTCGTTGGTCTGGTTCGGGGCGATTTAGAGATTGAGGAGAATAAACTACAGAATGCTGCTCAAGCCAACGCCCTAAAGCCGGCCCACCCCGAAGAGGTGCAAGAAGCCGGTATTGAGGTGGGTTATGGTAGCCCCATTAACGCCTCAAACGATATCTTAGTCTTAGTCGATGAGTCGGTCGCCTACTCCAACAACCTGGTGGCAGGGGCCAACCGGGTTGATTATCACCTCCTCAACACCAACTACGGGAGGGATTACCAAGGCGCTATCGTGGACATTGCTTCAGCTGATGCCGGCTACAAATGCCCTGTTTGCGCCGAGCCTCTGGAAAAAGAGAAGGGGATTGAAATCGGTAATATCTTCCAACTCGGCAAGCGCTACAGTGAATCTATGGGGTGTTACTACCAAGACGAACAAGGGGTACGCAAGCCGGTAATTATGGGCTCCTACGGTATAGGGGTTGGCCGCCTTTTGGCTTGCCTGGCTGAAGAGTACAACGATGAGAAGGGGCTTAAACTGCCGATAACCTCTGCGCCCTACCAAGTTCACCTCCTCTCCCTCGTAAAGGGCAGTGATGAAGATGAGCAGATCTACAGGGAACTCACCGCCAAAGGCCTTGAGGTGCTCTACGACGACCGCAGTGAGTCTCCGGGGGTAAAGTTTGCCGATGCCGATTTAATCGGCCTCCCTTTGAGGTTAACCGTAGGTAACCGTGGTCTTAAAGAGGGGAAGGTTGAACTGAAGTTGAGGAGTAACCTGGACGAGACAATCTACTTAGAGCGCTCTAAGGTGGCTGAAGAGGTAGCCAAAATTGCCGGCGAACTCGAAGAGGCCATCCTTAGTAAAGTTCGCACAGAGGCAACTATCTAGCGCCGTTGTCCCTTAAGAGCTTCATAACAGCACTCTGTCTGTTCATCTTCGCATAATCGAGGGCTGAGCGGTCTTGGTAATCACGGGCGTTCACGTCACTGCCCGCTTTTATAAGGGCAGCAATTACCTCGATATCGTTACCACTGTTCACCGCCATAATCAGGGCAGTCTCGCCGAGGTAGTTAATATCGTGCACGTCACTGCCGGCATCGACGAGTGCCTCTATGATTTGTGCATGGGGATTGTGGTTGGCGGCTAATTGAAGAGCCGTCGATTTGTACTGCGGTTCACGAGCGTAGACGTCACTGCCCGCCTCTACGAGGGCTTGTATTACTTTAGCGCTACTGTTGAACAGCGCTGCCCTCATTAGTGGTGTGAGTCCGTAGAGGTCACTACAGTTGATATCCACCCCCTCTTTGAGCAATTTCAACAACTCCTTCTCATCTTTGGCATTGTCAGAAGCAACTAATAATCTTTCTTGAAGATCCCCTTGGTCCATCTGTTTACCTCCTCCTCCCACTTAAAAGTTGCCCCAAAAGGTTATGCGTAGTACTATAGGGCTATGCTAACTAGAGACCTAATACGCCGTCTACCAAAAGTTGACCTCCACAACCACTTGGACGGAGCCCTTCGGCTTAAGAGTATCATAGAATTGGCTAAAGAGGGAAATGTTACTCTTCCAACTTACGATGAAATTGAACTGGCCGCCTGGTTTGCCCGCGGAGCAACCCAAAAAAACCTGCCCCTCTATCTGGAAAACTTCCAGATAACAACTTCAGTTATGCAGAGTAAGGTGGCCCTCTACAAAGTCGCCGTCGATATGATGGAAGACTTAAAGGCAGAAAACGTAGTCTACAGTGAAGTTCGATTTGCCCCTATCCTCCACACTCAAGGGGGACTCTCTCTAGAGGAGGTGGTTATGGCCACCTTGGAGGGATTGAATGAGGGCAAGCGTCGTACGGGGGTCTCTTTCGGCTTAATTCTCTCGGCAATGCGGAACCAAGAGGTCGCCCTCTCTTTAAAGGTTGCCCAATTAGCGGTAGCTTTTCGTAACCATGGAGTCGTTGGTTTTGACCTGGCAGGCGATGAGAGTGGGCACCCCCCCAAGGAACATTTAGAGGCTTTTCAATATATTCGCAATCACAACTTCAATATTACCATCCACGCCGGAGAGGGGTTCGGAGTGGAGTCAATTTGGCAAGCCGTTCAAGTGTGCGGTGCCCACCGAATCGGCCACGGCACTCGCTTGGTCGAAGACATGGCTATAAGCGGGACGCGCATCGAGAAGATGGGCTCTCTGGCCCATTTCATCAAAGACAGGCGAATCCCTCTGGAGATGTGTTTAACGAGTAATATCGACACGGGAGCAGCTGAAGATATTGCCAGCCATCCGTTTAACGTCTTTTTTAGGAACAACTTTAGAGCTTTCCTCTGTACCGACAACCGCCTAATGAGTAACACCACCCTCACTAAAGAGTTTGAACTGGCTGTTAACTACTACGGCTTTACCCTCCACGATATCGAGAAGACGACTATCAACGCAATGAAGTCGGCTTTTATCCACCACAATGAGAAGATTAGAATCATCTTTGATGTGATTAAAAAAGGGTATGCCGATATCAGGGAAGCCTTAAACTTAAATGATTAACCGTTGCGCCGCCACTCTTGAAGTGGTTTTATTCTCAGGCGCAGACGAAAATAGAGATAAGCGAAAGCGAAGCCGGCTAAGTGGGTCAGATGGGCAACCCCTTGGCGACTACCCGAGACTTGGTTAAAGATCTCAATGAGGGCATAGCCAATGACGAGAAATGGAGCCCTAACCGGTATAATCCCAAAGATGAAGACAAGGGCACGCGGGTAGAGGACGGCGAAGGCCAAAAGAACTCCATAGATTGCCCCTGAAGCACCCACCAGCACTACCATTTTACCGGTAAAGAGGTAGGCAAAGAAGGAGAAGAGCCCCGAAAGAGCACCTACCAAGAGGTAGAAGAGGAGAAATTCACGACTCCCTAAGCGCCTTTCCACCGGCATTCCAAAAATTAAGAGCCCCAACATATTGAAAAATAGGTGGGTAAAGCCGCCGTGCACAAACATGTAGGTGATAAACTGCCAATACCAGTGACGCTGCACTACGTAGGCGGGCACTAGGGCGAGGTAGTTGTTTATTCGAGGGATGAAGAAAGCGACAATGAAGAAGAGAACGTTGAGTACCACTAGGCGTAAGGTCACATTCGTGTAGGTGTAACGAAATTTCCGGTTTAAAAATGTATTGGCCATAAGTGAAACATAACTACCCTGACAGAGTTAGTCAATTGTGCAACTGTTGCACGCAAATAGGGCACTGTGCTATTTTTTCACACCAAAAGGGGGGAAATAACAGGAAAACCCCCTTATTTCTTGGCACGCTTATTGCTTCTATATATGTACAGAGCAACAGTTTTTTCATACCTCCTTTAGTGTGATTTTAGGAGGCCAGCGGAGATTTCTCCCCACCCCAAATAACCCTCCCGCTGGCTTCCGCTTTTTTTTGTCTCCCCGATATGTTAGACTCCCCCTATGGCTAAAACCAGACGCGATACAGCCGACCACTACACCCTGCGGGCCCGTAAAGAGGGCTACCCGGCCCGCTCTGTCTATAAACTGGAGGAGCTTCAAAGTAAGCACACCCTTATTAAACCGGGTGATACTGTTTTAGACGTTGGTGCGGCCCCGGGAAGCTGGACTCTTTACACCCATCGCCAACTCATCAAAGAAAGAGGCCTCATCGTAGCTGTCGATTTGAAGCCTCTGGCTTTAAACACGCTACCCCCCACCGTTATTAGTTACACAGGAGATGCTTTTAGCCCCGAAATTAAAGGGAAGTTAATCTCTCACGGCCCCTACGATGTAGTTATCAGTGACGCCGCTCCGCAGACTACCGGTAACAGAAGTGTCGATACCTCCAGGAGTGAATATATTGGGGATCAGATTCTCCTTTTGGCACAAGAGCACCTAAAACCGGGGGGCAATTTGGTCTTCAAACTCTTCCAGGGGGGAGCAGAGCGCGAATTTCTCACAAAAATGAGGAGTCTGTTCACGAAAGCTAAGATTTTCAAACCGAAGGCCAGTCGTCAAGACTCGTTCGAAATCTTTTTAATCGGTCTTGGAAGAGTCGATTCTCATCTGGGGAATCGGTAGCTCAATCCCCGCCTCTTTAAATTTTGCCAAGATCTCTTGTTGGAACCTAAAATAGACACTCCAGTAATCGCCCGGCTTACTCCAAGGGCGCACTACAATGTCGACTGAAGAGTGGGTGTGCTGCGTCACTCCCACAAAAATCTTGGGCTCTTGGAGAACTTCGGGGTAACTCTCCAGCAATGCAAATATAATCTCTTTAGCCTTTTCAACATCACTAGAGGGGGAGATGGAGAGCCCCATCTCTATGCGCCTGCTGGCTGTGTAAGAGTAGTTGATAATCGCTTGGCCCCAAATTAGTTTATTGGCCATGATAACCCGTTTATTATCGGGAGTTGAGAGGGTCACACTCATCATGTCCATATCTTTAACAGTGCCACTGAGTGCGCCGATTTCCACATAGTCCCCAATTCTGAAAGGGGCATTGAGGACAATCATCACTCCGGCTAAAAGGTTGCCCAGTGTCTCTTGGAAGGCAAAGCCGAGGATGAAACCGGTTATCCCCAGAGTGGCTAACAGGGGAGCCATGTCTACCCCTACTTGCCTCAAGACAACGAGGGCAATGACCACCCAAATTACCACCTTAATAATCTTTAAGAGGAATTTACCCATAAGATCATTGATGCGGCGACTTTTGGCAAAGAGGCGTCCCAATATTTTCTTTAGGAGAAGGGAGAGGAGACTCCCCAAAATAATCGTCAAGACCACTGCCACCCCCTTATAAAGGAGGTGGTAGTAGTCGATATTCAAAAACATCTGCGGCTCCTCTAGCGGGCCAGCAGGGCATTCAGCCGTTTAACAAAGGCGCCGATGTCTTTCAGCATCACCCCTTCGTTTAAGAGGGCCTGGTCTAAGAGGACGTTGGAGAGGTCCTCAATGTACCCTTCATCATCAGAGGCGGCAATTTTCTGCACTATTACGTTCTCGATATTGACTTCCAGTATAGGGGTGGTTTCCGGCAGATTGTCTTGGCCCATCTGTTTCAGTATCTGCTGCATCTGGACACTCATGTCGTGGTCTTCTACCACAACAACAGCCGGAGCATCAACAAGGCGCTTGGAGGCCACCACATCTTTAACCCTCTCTTTGAGGGCTTTCTTAATTTTCTCAACAACGGCTTGGCTCTCTGTCTCATCGCCTTGCTCTTTATCGGCTAACTCTTCAACAGCCCCCGCTTTGTTAATGGCTTTGAATTCCAAATCTTGGTAGGTGCCAATTGAGGGCATTACGATGTCATCAATATCGTCAACCATGAGGAGCACTTCTACTCCTTTCTTTTTATAACCTTCTAGCAGAGGCGAGCGCCGAATGGTCTCTTCGTTACCACCGGCTAGGTAGTAGATTGCTTTCTGGTCCTCTTTCATCCGCTCTTTGTACTCTTTAAGGCTGGTGAACCCCTCTATCTCACTGCTCTTAAAACGGACTAGATCCAAAAGGGTCTCACGGTTAGCGTAGTCGCTGTAGAGCCCCTCCTTGAGAGGGCGGTTGAACTCGGCCACTATCTTGGCGTAGAGTTCGCTGTTCTGTTCGGCTATCTTACTGAGCTCTCCCAATATCTTTTTAACCGAAGCATTCCTAATATTGCTCATAATCCTATTCTGCTGGAGGATTTCACGGCTGACGTTTAGAGGCAGGTCTTCACTGTCAATAATTCCCCTGACGAACCGTAGATAGGTTGGTAAGAGCTCCTTCTCATCATCCGTGATATAAACACGTTTGACATAGAGCTTCACCCCCGGCTTGTAATCGCTATGGTAGAGGTCGAAGGGAGCCTTACCCGGGATATAAAAGAGGGTAGTATAGTTGTTGACCCCTTCTGCTTGGGTGTGGATGTAAAAGAGGGGGTCTTCACTGTCGTAGGTGGTGTTTTTGTAGAACTCGTTGTAATCCTCAGCGGTTAATTCACTCTTACTCCTTCGCCAGAGAGCCGCCGCACTGTTAACCTGCTCAACTTTGTGGGTGCTACCTTTCTTCTCCCCTTTATCGTCATACTCAGCTTCTTCATAGGCCAAGAAGATGGGGAAGGCAATATGGTCCGAATAGCGCTTGATAAGCCGCTCCAGAGTCCAACGGTTGGCATACTCATGCCCCTCAGTATTGAGGTACAACTTGATAGTAGTCCCTTGACTCTCCCGCTCAGCTTCTTGGAGGGTGAAGGTTCCCTTTCCGGTAGAGGACCACATATAGGCCTCAGAGCTCTCTATGCTGCGACTTATAACTTCCACTTTTTCAGCTACCATGAAGGCGCTGTAGAAGCCTACGCCGAACTGTCCAATTAAGGCTGAATCTTTCTTCTGCTCTTCATTCAAATTTTTCAGGAAGTTCTTGGTACCACTGCGGGCAATAGTTCCCAGATCATCGGCCAGCTCTTCTTGGCTCATCCCAATACCATTGTCACTAATAGTTAGGGTCTTCTCATCAAAGGCGATGTCGATACGGGGAGTATAGACAAAATCTTTAAAATTGGGGTCCACAAGTACTTTGTACTTGAGTTTATCGAGGGCGTCAGAAGCGTTGCTGATCAACTCCCTTAAAAAAATCTCTTTATGGGAATAGAGTGAATGGATGATTAAATCGAGTAATTCCGCCACTTCTGTCTTAAATTTTCTCTTTTTCATGAGTTCCTCCAGATGAATAGGG
>Ga0172382_10007826_pt1 | contig 15062 bp, 13 predicted proteins | sample Leawel138RmetaG_FD_122245 | JGI IMG/M metagenome (GOLD analysis project Ga0172382, IMG submission 122245) | Leachate microbial communities from a municipal landfill in Southern Ontario, Canada - Leachate well 138R metaG | ecosystem: Engineered > Solid waste > Landfill > Unclassified | place...
AAAAGCGATTGTATGGCAATCTTCACAAACCAAGGAAATTTGTGATGAATTAATTTCAAAAGGGTACCAAGAAAAGTTTAAAGAAAAAACTGGTCTTCTAATTAACCCCTACTTTTCAGGAACAAAAATCAAATGGATCTTAGACAATGTTCCTCAAGCCAAAGTTTTAGCTAAAGATAACAAACTAGCTTTTGGGACCATAGATTCTTGGCTTATTTGGAATTTAACTAATGGTAAAAGTCATATTACCGATTACTCTAACGCTTCAAGAACTTTAATTTATAATATTCATGATTTAAAATGGGATGATGAACTGCTTGATATCTTGGGCATACCCAAAAACATATTACCAGAAGTGGTTAACTCAAGTGGTATAGCGGCCTATACTGATTTAAATGCGTTTTCTGCAAAAGTGCCAATTTCTGGAATTGCTGGAGATCAACAAGCTGCTTTGTTTGGACAGACTTGTTTTGAACCAGGAGACTTAAAGAATACTTATGGTACAGGATGTTTCTTGCTAATGAATACGGGAGAAGAAGCTAAAACTTCAAAAAATGGTCTTTTAACAACTATTGCTTGGGGACTAGATGGCAAAATCGAATACGCATTAGAAGGTTCAATCTTTGTAGCTGGAAGTGCAATTCAATGGCTGAGAGATGGTTTAGAAATAATTTCTAGTGCTCAAGAAACCGAAACCATGGCGAGAAAAACAAAAAGTAATTTAGGAGTATACTTTGTTCCAGCATTTGTTGGCTTAGGAACACCTTATTGGGAAGAAGATGCACGAGGTAGTTTCTTTGGCTTAACCAGAGGTGTAACCAAAAATCATATTGTCAGATCTGCCCTCGAAGCAATTTGTTATCAAACAAAAGATGTAGTTGAGTTGATGCAAAAAGAAGCAGACATTAGAGTTTGTAATTTAAAAGTTGATGGTGGAGCCTCACAAAATGACTTTTTATTAGAATTCCAATCCGATATATTGAATTGCAATATTTATCGTCCATCTATTAGCGAGACTACTGCTCTAGGTGCTTGTTATTTAGCCGGAATAGGTGTTGGAATTTGGACAAAAACTGAAATCATAAAAAAATGGATGATTGATAAAAGTTTTAGACCCACTATGTCAGAACAAAAGCGTAAAGAATTATATCATAACTGGAAACGAGCGCTTAAAGCTTGTGTAGCTTTTGCTGATAAAACTAATTATTAAAAAAACTTATTATCTAGCAAATATTGATAAAATCTCTTTAATAAAAACCATTGCAATTGCATATGGTTTTTTTATTTGCGAAATATACTAATAAAATTGCTTGTTTTAATTACACTGCATTTTAATTCTTGGATTAGGATATAACAATTAATTTAAAGTAAGATTATAAAATAAAGGAGGAAATAATGAATCAAGTAATTTTAGTTGGTAGATTAGTAAGTGATCCTGAATTAAAAGTTTTGGATAATGGTGTAAAGGTTTCAACAATCAATTTAGCAGTTAAGAGAAGTTTCAAGAGCGGAGAAAATAATCAATATGAAACAGATTTCTTTCATTGCACCTTATGGAGTGGGATTGCCGAAGCTACAGTTAGTTATTGTAGAAAAGGATACACAGTAGGAATAAAAGCCCGTTTGCAACAAAAGAATTTTGTTCAAGATGGAAAAAACGTGTTCTCTTATCCAGAAATAATAGTTGAAAAAATTACCTTTATTAACAAAAGCAATAATGATGAGGAATAAGTGCTAATTTAGCACTTATTTTTTTGATTATAATTTTTAAAATCAAGAAAATATGTTATAATCACTATTAGAAAATAATGATTAAGGAGAATATAAGGCAGTAGATATGCTTTATTAATTTTTAATATGAGACAATACTTAGATTTTGTTAATCACATCTTAAATAACGGAAGAGAAAAGCCTGATCGAACAAACACAGGAATAATTTCAACTTTTGGCTATCAAATGCGCTTTAATTTACAAGAAGGATTTCCGCTTCTAACAACAAAAAAAGTACATTTTAAATCAATAGTTCATGAACTGCTTTGGTTTATCAAAGGTGATACCAATATCAAATATTTAGTTGATAATAATGTTAGAATTTGGAATGAGTGGCCTTATGAAAAATTCAAAAAATCGGATATTTATAATGGCGAGAGTCTTAAAGATTTTGTTGAAAGAATAAAAAATGATTCTGATTTTGCTAAAGAGTTTGGTGATTTGGGGCCAGTATATGGTAAACAATGGCGTGATTTTAACGGTTATGATCAATTGAAAAATGTAATCGAACAAATTAAAATAAATCCTGAAAGTAGAAGACTTATCGTCTCTTCATGGAATCCACCACAACTTAAAGATATGGCCTTACCTCCATGTCATATGATGTATCAGTTTTATGTAAACGATAATAAATTGTCTTTACAGATGTACCAAAGAAGTGCAGATGCGTTTTTAGGTATTCCCTTCAATATCGCTTCTTATGCTTTATTGCTAGAATTAGTTGCCAAAGTTTGTAACTTACAGCCTTATGAATTAGTACACACAATTGGTGATGCACATGTTTACTCGAATCATCTCGAACAAGTTAAAACTCAATTGAGCAGAGAACCGAAAAGCCTTCCAAAATTGAAAATTAATGCCAAAAATAGTATTGAGGATTTTGAATATGGTGATATTGAACTGATTGACTATAATCCTCACCCTATAATTAAAGGAAAGGTTGCTGTATAACATGATAAGCATGATATTTGCTATTGATCCGACGGGACTTATTGGTAAAGACAATGATTTACCTTGGAATTATCCGGAAGATTTACAATATTTTAAATACATTACATTAAATAAAACTGTTTTAATGGGAGTAACTACATTTGAATCGATTGTTTCTCGACTTAATAAACCATTACCTAATCGAAAATCAATCGTTGCTTCTTTAAATGAATACTCCTACCCTGGAGTAGAGGTTATTAATGACTTGGAGAGTTTTTTATCTAAGCCTCATGAAGAAGAAATTTTTGTGATTGGGGGTAAAACTATCTATGAAATAGCTTTTCCCTATGCCGATAGATTATATATCACTCACATAAAAAAAGTCTATGATGGAGATACATACTTAGATTTAGACCTAAGCGACTTTCACTTAGTAAAAGCGGATGAAAACGAAGAATTGACATTTGCAATTTATGAAAGGAATGTTAAATAAATGTTCAAATATCTGCAAGTAATAGTTACTGTAATACTTACGGTATTATATGCTATTTGGATTAATTTCAGCATTGAATTGCTGGATATATTTCGAGTGATACTTGTCTTTGCTGGATTAAACATAGCCTACACACTTTTAATTTTAATTAGTTTTGGAATATTCATTTACGCTACTGAAAAAACTTCACAAGTTTCAATGACAAAACATTATTTTTATAATCTTTACAATGAATATATATTTAATTTTCTGTATCGGGTAAAACCAATAATCATTGATAAAGAAAATTTACCTAAAGATAATAATTTTGTTGTTTATGCTAATCATATTGAATACACAGATCCATTTTATATTAAACAGACTTTTAAAAAGTACCCTTTGACATTTATCTCTAAACAAGAGCTATTTAAAATCCCCTTAATTAGGAATGTCCTGAGAAGTATTGGCTCAATTCCGCTATCAAGAAAAGTTGGAGATCGTCAAGCTTTAGAGGCTATTTTATCAGGGATAAAATTAGTTAAATCAGGACAACCAATTTGTATTTTTCCAGAAGGAACAAGAAATCATGCTAATACTGTTAAGGAATTTAAAAGTGGTTCTTTTAAATTAGCTCTAAAGGCCAAAGCTGATATCTCAGTCTTGGTTTTATATAATATGCATAAATCAACAGAGTTATTTAAATATAAAAAGGCTAGAGTTTATGTAATAGTATTGCCACTTATTAAGTATGAGACTATTAAAGATTTAGATTCTCAGACTTTATCAAATAATATTCATCAGTTGGTGGAAGAAAAACTACAAAACTTTAAAATATAACGATATAAAAGAGGAATCATCAAGATGCTTATTACATTATTTTGGACATTTTTTAAAATTGGATTATTTACATTTGGCGGGGGTTATGCAATGATCCCTTTTATTCATAACTACGCTGTAGAAAAATACAAATGGATTACTGATGAAGAATTCTTGGATATTATTGCTATAGCTGAATCCACACCTGGACCGATAGCTATTAACTCGGCTACTTACATAGGAAATAAAATCAAGGGTATTAAAGGATCTTTTTTCGCAACATTAGGCGTTGTAATTCCCTCGGTGATAGTTATTCTTTTTATTGCGATGTTTTTTATGCAATTCAAAGAAAATATTTATGTAGAATATGCATTTAGGGGAATAAGAGTTGGTGTTTCAATACTAATACTCAATGCTGCTATAAGAATGTATAAGAAGTTGAATAAAAACTGGCTTTCATTTCTTCTCTTGTTAGTTGGCTTTTTCTTTATTCTTTTTGAATTAGTACCAGTGATTTATGTCATTATTATTGGTGGCGTTGTTGGAATCAGCTATCAATTGATTATAACAAGAGGTGATAATAATGCTTGATTTATTATATCTCTTGTGGACATTCTTTAAAATTGGCTTATTCACCTTTGGTGGCGGTTATGCAATGATTCCCCTAATAACTGAAGAAGTTGTAAAAAATAATTGGATGCAAACTGAACAGTTAATCGATTTTATTGCGATAGCTGAATCAACTCCGGGACCATTTGCGATTAATATAGCTACCTTTGTTGGTTTTTCTCAAGAAGGAATACTCGGATCGTTATTTGCAACATTAGGAGTAGTTTTACCTTCTTTCATTATTATTGTAATTATCGCTAAACTATTTCATAAGTTTGCGACTAACAAATACGTTGTTGGATTTTTAAAAGGAGTAAAACCAGTCGTTGTCGGAGTTATTTTTTCTGTCGCTGTTGCATTTATTCTAAAAAACGTATTTAACTTCACAATAGCAAAATTTGAGGGTTTCATCTTTAAATGGGAGACTTTATTGATATTTATAGTAATTTTTACGATGACACAATTAAAGAAAAAAATGCATCCAGTTTACATAGTCTTGGTATCTGGAATTTTAGGTTTACTAATTTATGGATTAATCATTTAGGAGGAGAATAATGACTTTTGAGATTAACCTGATAAAATGGCTACAAAGTATTAGAAGTGATATACTTGATTTTATCTTTGAATTTTTTACGGTATTTGGCGAGGAATTAGTAGTGATTGCTGTTTTGGGATTTGTTTATTGGGCAATCGATAAAAAAACCGGTGAGAGACTAGGAATCACAGTATTTATTTCTTTAGGTTTTAATGCCCTATTAAAACTCATAATTATGAGACCTAGACCTTTTATGGTAGATGATTCCATAATCAATTTAAGGCCCGAAACATCAGGGGGATATTCCATGCCCAGCGGACACACCCAAAGTGCTTCAACAGTTTTCTTTGGATTATATCAATTCTTAAAAAAGCGTTACCTTATGATAATAGCGATTATTATCACAATTCTAGTAGCAATCAGCAGAATGTATATTGGTGTTCACTATCTAACGGATGTTCTTGTTGGGGGAATATTAGGGTTTTTAATAACTTATTATATGTATCGCTGGATATCAAAAAAGAGCGACTTAAAGACACTTTACAATGTAATTTTAGCAATATCGTTTATTGGTTTAGTAAGTATCTTCATATATAACTATATTACTCTTTCAAAAACTAACTTTGACTCTCAACAATTCTATTTCAATACTGAAGCTATCGCTAAAATGATTGGTACATTGGTTGGATTTATCGTCGGAGTCAAAATAGAAGCCAAGTATATAAAGTTTGAGAATCATAGAATTTTATATAAGAACTTAATTAGATTTGCACTTGGTGTAGGAGTTGTCTTTTTATCAAGAATCGCATTGAAAGAATTATTTCATCTGTTTGTCAATTCAGAAGATTTAGCTTTGGATCAATATTTTATGGCTGGATTTGCAAGCTTTCTAGATTTTCTTAGATATGCTATAATGGTAATAGTAGGAATCGGAATCTATCCGATACTATTTAAAAAAATAAATATTTAAAAGGGGTTAACATGAAAATAATTAATAACACGCTTTACAACAAAGAATTGATATTAAGGTATAATAAATACTACTTACAAAGTTATATGGTAAAGAATTTTATAATAATAACTTTAATTTCACTAGCATTTGCGATTTATATGGCGGTGGTAGAACAATGGCTTTATGCCGGACTATTACTCTTGATACTATTCATATATTATGGACTTACATTCGGAATGCAAAAGTTAACCACTAATAGAATGTTAAAACGTTCTCCTTTGGTGGAAAATCCAATAATGCAAACCTATGTTTTCACAGAATTATTATTCTCAGTCACTAATACTAAAACATATGAAGTTCGTTATGAAGAAGTAGTAAAAGTAAGAAGAGCTAAAGGATTTTATCTTATCCAAACTAATGATCGTAAGACTTATATTGTTGATTACAATGGCTTTGAAAATCCTACTGATTTAGAAACTCTTGATAGTTTCTTTGTAGAAAAGTTAAATCTAAAGGCAAAATAGCGAGTAACTGCTATCATATTGTTATGTGATAGCAGTTTTTTATTGACATTTTTTCATTGATAAATTATAATTAGACCATGTGGTATAGACTATATGGTATAGAAAGGTAGATGATTATGAAAAAAGTTGATAAAACACAACTATTATTAGAAAACAAGGATTTATTAGACGCTGTAATCAAAGAGTTTGCTTACAAAAGTTATCAAGAAGCATCAATTAATGAAATCATAAAAAATGCCAGTTATAATAAAGGTAGTTTTTACTATCGTTTTAAAAATAAGCAGGAATTATTTGTTGCTTTATTAGATCATGTAATAGTTGAACAAATATCACTTTTTAAAGATAACAATTTGCCTTTTTCAAGGATTTTCAAAATTGAGGAGATGTTGTTTGAATTATTTAATAATCTAGTTAATCTATATAATTTAAGTCATGAACTCTATTTTGTTCTGACAAGACATCAATATGATGAGCTCTCAAAGAAAATCATTGATGAACAATGCCTTTCGCCGCTTATAAACAGATTTTTTATTCAATTTAAACGCTTTAGTTACTTGTCACATTATGAAAATATGTTATTAGTAATCGAAAATCTTTATTATAATTTTCCTCAATCAATTTTAAAATCTAGTAATCCATCAGTTTATTTACGTAAACTAGTTGGATATCTCGTAGCTAGTGATTCATCTGAAACTCCTACAAAGATAGAAATGTCAGTAAAGGAATTCTTACCTAAAACTAATCTTACCTATATTATCTCTGATAATAAGCAAATTAAATTTAATCCGGAATTCATAGTTTTAAGTAGCAGTTTTAGGTTATTTGATAACATTAAGAGTATCTTAAAATCTAAAAATAATATGATTTTTTATAACTACAAGAAAATTATTAAAAAATCAATTAATTATAGTATAAAAGATTATACACTATATAAAATCTTCATATCCAAAGGTGTTGTTTCAGCTGTTAAAAGAAGTAAATTCTTTGAAGTATTTCTTTTAACTTTGTTTTATTACCTTATGTCTGAAGAACCAGTGCTTGTAATAGATCATTTGATTAATGGTATTTCTCCAGAAGAAAAATCTTTGTTTTTCGAGGATATCTTGCCAATTATCGCAAAAACTAGTAAAATAATTATAGTTGATGAAGAATTTGAATCATTAATACCTGATAGCTCAATATATTATTTAGATTATAGTTCTAATTTAAATCAATTTGACATAAATATTATTGCTAAGCAATTAAAAGATAAAAACTATCTCTATACTTATAGTAAAAATAGTTATTATTATCTTAAAATATTGTCAGAAAAAGAACTGAGTGAGAGTAATCTCAAAGAATTAATAATTGATAATGCCTTTATATCAATAAAAAGAGCTCTTTCGATTTCTTATGACGAAATCATTAAAAGTGAGGATTTATATGAAAAAACTTCTTAATTTAATTTGGAAAGACTTTTTATTCTTTATCGAGTATCGACTCTTTTACATGATCCTGTTATTATCTTTACTATTTGGGTTTATAATCGGTTTCTTTCCCATAGTTAATCCTTTGTTCTTTATCTTTTTATCACTGTATATAATTCCCGTTATCACTTATTCTATTAAACATTATATAGATAAAGAAGAATATGCTCTTTCTGAAACTAAGAAAACTACAGAGAATATCATTGTAAAGACAGTTAGTTCTTTTATGCTTAATATTATCCCGCTTATTATTTACATAATTGTCTTAGTTTTTGTTTTACATGTTAGAATTAATTATTTTCTATTTATTCTCGTATATTTTCTCGGAAGTATTATCCATATTCTTATTGGTTTTATTATTGCTGAAAGAGCAAAAACTATTATTTCATTGAGTTTAACTTATACTGTATATATATTATTTTTCTCTTTGATACCATTTTTATTTCTTTATAATTTTATGCCAGAAATATTTAACTATATTCTTATATTTTCACCCGCATACCTAAATTCTGTTCTATTGTTTAATATTCAAATTGGATATATATTCTCAGATGTTACCCTTATTGTTATTTCATTGGTATTACAATTTCTTTTAATTGTTGCATTATTTTACATGCTATTAGCAAAAAGAGGTATAAAAATTGATTAAGTTTATTGAAGATAAAAAGATATTTCATTTACAAACTAACAATACTTCATATATTATTGAAATTCTTCCTTCTAAGCATTTAGGAAGTCTTTATTATGGTGAAAAAATTGATTTTGAAAATGATTATGAGCGATTAAAACTCAAACTTGGTCTTGAGATGGGTGGACAGGTTGCTTATGATGAATCTGATAAAGTCTTCAATTTAAATACTGCTTTTTTAGAAGCGCCTACTTATGGAAAAGGAGATTTTAGAGAACCTATGGTCCATTTAAGGCATAGAGATGGTTCAAGAATCACAGATTTTGTGTTTCATAGTTATAAACTTTTAGATCATAAGCCAAAGATAAATAATCTTCCTGAAACCAGAGCTTTTAACAAAGAAACTCTAAAGATTACTTTAAAAGATAAAGCAAGAAACATTTTTTTAAATCTATATTATACTCCGATTCAGGAGATAGATATCATTGCTAGAAGAGCAGAACTAGTTAACAATACGGAAAATGATGTTCTAATTGAAAAGATAATGAGCTTTAATTTAGATATTTTAAACCAAGACTATTATCTAAAAACATTTGATGGTGCTTGGATTAAAGAAAGACAGATAAATAATCAAAAAATCTATCCCGGAATTTATAAGATCGATTCTAAGAAGGGTGTTTCTTCTGCAGATCATAACCCTTTTATAATACTAGGCAAAGAGTTTACCGATGAAAATCTTGGCCCAGCATATGGCTTTTCACTAATATATAGCGGGGGTTTTGAAGCTTTGCTTGAAGTAAATCCAGTTTCAATACTAAGGATACAAATGGGTATAAACTCCTTTGATTTTTATTGGAATTTAAAGAGTCAAGAAACTTTTTATACACCTGAGGTGTTAATGAGCTTTAGCTCTTCGGGATTTAATCGGTTAAGTCTTAATTTCCATGATTTGATTAACCAATACATTATTAAACCGGAGTTTAAAGATAAAAAACGTCCGGTTTTATTTAATAATTGGGAAGCAACAATGTTTAGTTTCTCTCAAAGGAAACTAATTAAATTAGCGAAAAAAGCTAAATCTCTAGGTATGGAGATGTTTGTTTTAGATGATGGCTGGTTTGGAGAAAGAAATGATGATAAAGCTGGTCTAGGTGACTGGTATTGTAATAAAAAGAAAATTCCATTAGGAATTGAAGGCTTAGCTAAAAAAATCAACAAGCTCGGTTTAGAGTTTGGAATCTGGGTAGAACCAGAAATGATAAATTATAACTCAAAACTTTATAATGAACACCCAGAGTGGGTAATTAGACATCCTAATTTCAAACCTTCTCTAGGAAGAAATCAATTAATTCTTGATTTAGCAAATCCAGAAGTAGTAGATTATTTGGATAATGTGCTTTCTAAGCTTTTTTCTGAGGCTAATATAGCTTATTGTAAATGGGATATGAATCGTAATTTTAGTGATATATATTCGCAAAACATCACTGCGGAAAATCAAGGAAAGCTTTTACACTTATATATGTTAGGGCTTTACGATCTTTTAAATCGTTTAACCAACAAATTTCCGCACGTCTTATTTGAAGCTTGTGCCAGCGGTGGAAATCGTTTTGATTTGGGTATGCTATATTATATGCCACAAATCTGGACTTCTGATAATACCGATGCTCATTCACGATTTCTAATTCAATATGGAACTTATTACGGTTACAAGCAATCAGTTATCGGTGCACATGTTAGCGATAGCCCTTCTCAACAAGTTTTAAGAAAAACCCCTTTAGAAACTCGTTTCAATGTCAGCGCTTTTGGTTTATTAGGTTATGAATTAGATATTACAAAGTTAACCAAGTTTGAATCCGAAGTTATTAAAAAACAAATTTTATACTATAAAAAACACCAAGAATTATTACAATTTGGAGATTTATATCGTTTAAAGAATCCTTTTACAACTAATGAAATGCAAGTTATAACTGTCGATAAAGAGAAAAGAGAAGCAATTTTAGGGATTTTTCAAACCTTAGAAGTTCCTAACGCCAAATTTGATCTGATTAAATTGCCGATGTTAGATAAGAACAAAACCTATAAAATATCGGTGAGAAAACAATACTTTAATTTAGATATGTTTGGCTATCTAATAAAACATGCATTACCAATAAAAATAAATGCTAAAAGCATACTTTTCCACCTTATCAAGAATCGTTACTTATTTTCTGCAGAAGAAGATACACAAATCGTTAAAGGTGAAGTACTAGTTAATAAAGGGTTTATTCCCAAACAACCTTATCTTGGGACTGGGTATAATGAAAATATTCGATTAATGGGTGATTTTGGCTCAAGACTTTATTATATATGTGAGGTGAATAATGATGCGAAAGGTTAATTCAATTAATTTTGATTGGTATTTTGTTGAAGGGTTTGATACTGATTATTTAGCTATTAACTATGATTTTCATCAACATGAATCTATCAATATTCCTCATACGATGAAATTAATTCCTGAAGCATATTTTAACGAGGAGACTTATCAATTTGTCGGTACTTATTTTAAAGAGCTTGAAATTGAAAATATATCTGAAGAGTTATGGATAGAATTTAAAGGTATAGCTGTTAAATCAGACATTTATCTAAATGGAGAATTACTCTTTGAAAACAAGGGAAGCTATCTGCCATTTAAAGTTGACCTCAGCAAACGAATTCATAAGGGGAAGAATATCCTAATCGCAAAAGTCAACAGCAAAGAAGAGGCTAACATCCCTCCTTTTGGTGGTTATGTTGACTATCTTGGTTTTAGTGGAATTTATCGAGAAGTATCATTAATTGAGCTTGGTAAAACTTATCTTTCTGATGTTAAAGTATCTACGGATAACGACTGGATAGAAGAAGGCAAATTCAAACTTAATATCGATTTTAAAACAAGTGAGTTTAATGCTAAAAATCAGGTTATTTTTCAATTAATCGATAATGATAATCTGGTTTTCGAAACTGTATTTAAAAATATTTCTACTGAAAACCATGTTACTCTCAATCTCGAAAATATAAAAAAATGGGATTTAAATAATCCCAAACTATATAAAATTAAATTTAGCTTATTAGATTCAGATAAACTCCTTGATGAGTTGAGTTTTAACTATGGTTTTAGAACTGCAAAGTTTACCACTAATGGGTTCTTTTTGAATAACGAGTTAACAAAACTCATTGGTTTAAATCGCCATCAGTCATATCCATATATTGGTTATGCAGCGCCAAAGTCGCTTCAGGAAAAAGATGCGGATATCATAAAGGATCTCGGATGTAATATTGTAAGAACGTCTCATTATCCACAAAGTGAACATTTTTTAAATCGGGCAGATGAAATTGGTTTATTAGTTTTTGAAGAGATTCCTGGATGGAACTATATCGGTAATCAAGAGTTTAAAGAATTAACTTACGATAATATCAAAAAAATGATTGAAAGAGATTATCATCATCCTTCTATCATTTTATGGGGTGTAAGAATTAATGAATCAAAAGATGATGATGAATTTTATCGTACCACTAATAAAATCGCTCACTCTCTTGATTCAAGTCGACAAACCGGTGGAGTACGAAACTTCAAGAAAAGTCATTTTTTTGAAGATGTTTACACCTATAACGATTTTTCTCATTATGGCAAGAATCTCGGTTTAGAAAATCCAAAAAAAGTCACTGGTAAAAATGTTCCATATCTAGTAACTGAAAGTAACGGTCACATGTTTCCAACCAAAGCATTTGATTCTGAAAAAAGAAGAGTTGAACATTTAAAGAGACATTTAGCAGTTTTAGATGCTAATATGAAACATAAAAAAAGTAGTGGTGCTATCAGTTGGTGTTTGGCTGACTATAACACCCATTTTAACTTTGGTTCAAATGATCATATCTGCCATCACGGAGTTTTAGATATCAACCGGATTGAAAAGTACGCTGCTTATGCTTATAAATCACAAAAGATAACCGACAATGTTCTTTTTGTCGCAAGTAATCTAATACCTGGTGATTATGATGAAATGAGAATACCAGAATTTTTGGTATTAGCAAACTGTGATTATCTCAAAGTTTACCGAGATAATAAATTCATTGGAAAATACCTTCCCGATAAAAAAGTATATCCTAATTTAAAGAATCCACCATTTATTATCGATGATTTAATTGGTGATTTATTAATCGAAAATGAAGGTTATGACAAAAAAGTAGCAAAAAAAATAAAAACAATTCTTTTAAGTTACAATAAATTTGGTTTTAAACTTTCCTTAAAAGCTAAACTAAATGCTCTTCAACTCATGATGTTTAAGAAATTTAATTTCCCGGACATAGCTGCTTTATTCTCTAAATACCTAGCTTTCCAAGAACATAAACCTGTAACTTTTAAATTCGAAGCCTATCGGGATGACCAATTGGTTAATATTGTTTACAAAAGCCAGATGGTTGATAGTGAAATCCAAATTCTTCCTGACAAACTTGAATTGAATCATATTGATAGTTACGATATTACAAGAGTGGTAATTAAACAAGTTGATCAATTTGGCAATGTTTTAGATTATGGAAAAGCGGTTGTGGAAGTTATTGCTAATCCAGGTTTAGATATTATTGGACCTAAGCTTGTAAGTTTATCTGCAGGAACAGCTGCTATTTATTTAAAAACTACCGGAGAGAGAAATAAATCCTCAGTGAAGTTTAAATTCACCAACTACCCTGAACAAGAAATTGACTTTAAAATAAAAACAGGAATCCTTGATTAGTCAAGGATTCCGCTGTTTATTAAGAACATATATACAATATAATTCGGGATTGCAAAGGAGTAGTCTTCAGAATCTTCAATTCCCCAAGTATTAATACCTAAAAGATTTCCATCGACATCAACTAAGGCTCCTCCGCTTGAACCATTAGAGATAAAAGCATCGTGATAAATCGTCAAGAAAGCAACATCTTTTAACGTTTCCATTGACTTAAACTCGCCAAAAGTAACATTATTGATTAACGAACCGGGATTGCCAACTGCTAATACAAATTCTCCAGGGTTAAACTTATAACCAACTCGCTTTTGATAATCAATGATAAAGATATCAGTTCTATCAGCCTTTTCAAACTGTAAAAGAGCTAAATCAAGACTACTATCAAATGCAACTAAAGTAACTTCAGAAAAATCACTATCAGAATTCGTTTTAATTTCAAATATCGGTTCAGAATCATCGGTTTCAAGAACATGATAATTAGTTATTGCATAATAGTTTAAATCATCTTCTAAGATAATAACTCCAGAACCGCTTGCAATTAAGGTTTTGACCGGAGTACTCCAAGGTGTAGGTTTGACATAGATAGATGTATTAACTTGGATATTTGAACGTTTTATTTTATCTTTTGTTGCAAACAAGATATCATTATATTCATCTGTTTCTAAATCATAACTAGCAGATTCATAAATGGGGAAATTCGCATAATCATCATCAGAAAAACTGATAGTTCCATTGACTCTTACTTGAGTTGTTGTGGTTGGAGAAAAACTTTGTTCAAAAGGATTATAAAATTTTAAATCACAACCAACTAAAGCAAATGTCATAAATAGTAGAGAAAATATGAGAATTAGCTTTTTTTTCATTTTTATCACCCTTATAATAAATATTATATAACAAATTGTCTTTTATTAAAATAATTTTGTTCTAGGTGTTTATTTTATTAAAAAAACTGCGTATAATTTAATTAATCTTCATCCAAGGAGGATTTTTATGATTTTTCTATCACCAATAGCAATTCCCGAGAACCTTGACTACGCTTTATATTTTAATTTGCTGTTTTTTGGCATTATTGCTCTAGCAGCTTTTTTTGGGTTTGTTCAAGGCTTTAAACGTTCTTTATGGGGGTTGATTTTTAAAATTATCTTCGTGATAATTTTCTTTTTAACAATCAATTCAGCAAGTAACTTCATTTATAACGCTGACATCAGCTCAATCTTAGCGATGATACCAGAATCGATGTTTGATTTTGGCGGTGCTTCGAGCATAAACGATGTGGTGATATCTCAGATAAGTGCAGCCTTGGAAGTTGAACCAGAAATGATTTCCGGTAATGAAGATATCTTAGCCTTAGTAGTTTCTTTGTCTTTATTTGTTATTAAAATCATTTATACAATATTATATTTTACTGTTTTTGCGGTTATCTATAAGTTTATTACCTTTATCCTTAGATTATTTATAATTAAAAGAAAAAAAGGGAAAAGCAAATTAAGATTACTAGGAATTATTCCTGGTGCTTTAAGAGGTGTCGTATCAGTCTTCTTGATGTTGATAATCTTTGGTGGTCTATTTGATATAATCGGTGGTGTTTCTTCAATAGCTAGTATATTAGCTGAAG
>Ga0172382_10007827_pt1 | contig 15061 bp, 13 predicted proteins | sample Leawel138RmetaG_FD_122245 | JGI IMG/M metagenome (GOLD analysis project Ga0172382, IMG submission 122245) | Leachate microbial communities from a municipal landfill in Southern Ontario, Canada - Leachate well 138R metaG | ecosystem: Engineered > Solid waste > Landfill > Unclassified | place...
CACGGACCAGCCGAATCGCCCCCAATTTAAATTCCCGACTAAATTGCCTTCTTGCCATTTCTTACCTCCAGGTTTCATCATGCCACCTTAACTCGGTGTACGTGAAACCTGGGGCAGGCCACTCTACCTCCAGCCGCTATCCGTGCGCAATACTTCACCGCCGCGGAATTGTGCCCAGCGCTCGCCGATTCCCGATGAGCCGGCGAGGGGAAAAAGCTTTAGCAGGCCTCGCCGCTTGGGGCTTTCTTATCTACTTGGCCATAGCGGTTTACGAGTTCGTGGAGCCGTGGGTTTCGTCAATATTTGCCATTGCTACCATATGGCTCGCGGTCAAGGGATTCGGCCCACCCCTCGGTCGCTATCGCGCGCATCGGCGGTCGTTGCGAGAAGGGTATCGGCCGGGCTTCAGTGGTGTGGAGTATGAGGAGTATTGCGCTGCTTTGCTTCGCCAGCATGGTTGGACAGTAACCACCACGCCAGCGACCGGCGACCACGGTGCGGATCTGATTATACGAAAGGGAGGAGCAGACGCGGCCATTCAGTGCAAACACTACAGCCGGCCTGTGGGGGTCAAGGCGGTTCAGGAGGCGTTGTCAGCGCGGACCTACTACGGGACCGACGCAGCCTTTGTAGTCACGAACACTGGATTCACACCCAATGCGGTCGCCCTAGCAAGACGCGCTCAAGTTGAGTTACTGCACCATTCCGCCCTCGGGACCATAGATGGCCGCATGCCGACTAAGACGAGATGGTGGGCCTTGCGACGAGCGAGGAGTGAATAGGAAGTGGTGTACCGAAGCCCGTTGGGCTGACGCAGGAAGCCCAATATCTGTCGTTTATCGAGGTCACTATGCCATGGCCAAGCGTCCATTCTCCCTCCCCAAGGTCTACACACTGCTCGAAGCCGGTCCGGTGGTGCTGCTGACCACGGCGCACAAGGGGCGCGCCAACGTCATGGCCATGTCCTGGCACACGATGCTGGAGTTCGAGCCGCCGCTGGTGGGGTGCGTGGTGAGCGACCGCGATTTTTCCTTCGCTGCCTTGAAGGCTGCCAAAGAATGCGTCATCAACATCCCAACCGTGGAGCTGGCGGAGCAGGTGGTGGGCTGCGGCAATACTACCGGCGCTGAGGTGGACAAGTTCGAACGCTTTGGCCTGACGGTCAGGCCGGCGCGTGAGGTGGCGGCGCCGCTCATTGCCGAGTGCTACGCCAATCTGGAGTGCCGCGTGGTGGATACGCGTATGGTCAATGCGTATTGCTTCTTCGTGCTGGAGGTGGTGCAGGCCTGGCGCGATACGGCGGTGAAAAACCCGCGTACGCTGCATCACGAGGGGCGCGGGCAGTTCATGGTGGCGGGGGAGCGGATCAGGCTGCGCTCGCGCATGAAATAAAGGCCACCGGGCCGACTCTCCACCTAGCCGGTTCTGGCTATACTGAACCGAATAACACCCAACCCGTCCTGCCGCCATTTCCCATTCGGAGGGAACCCGATGTCCAGCCAACCGCAAGCCGATGCCGCTGTGCAGCAGTGGCAGTTTTTCCGTGCCGGGGATTTCGATCAGGTATTGATCCGCAACGGCGCCGACCTGGCGGCGCTGGGGCAGCTGGACAAGAAGCTGTGGGCCACGCTCAGTTGTCCGGTGCACGGCCTGGAGTTCGACACCCGCACCCTGCAGCTCATCGACGGCGACAACGACGACCGTATCCGCGTGCCGGAGATCCTGGCGGCCATCGATTTCTGCAAGCATTTGCTCAAGAGCCTCGACGTCATGGTGGAGGGCGGGCAGGCGTTGCCGCTGGAGCTCATCGACGACAGCCATGACGACGGCAGGCACATCCTGGCCTCGGCGCGGCGCATCCTGGCGAGTCTCGGCAAGGAATCGGCTGCCAGCATCGGCGTGGACGATGTGGTGGCGGCGCACGAGGTGATGGCGAAGCTGCCCTGCAACGGCGACGGCATCGTGCCGCCCGCGGCAGTGGACGATGCCGCCCTGCGTGCGGTGGTGGAGGACATCGTCGCCTGCGTCGGCGGCGAGGCGGATCGCAGCGGCGAGGCCGGTGTTTCGGCAGAGCGGCTGGCGCAGTTCTTCGAGGCGGCGCAGGCGCGCCTGACCTGGCTGCAGGCGGCGCAGGCCGGGGGTGAGATCCTGCCCCTCGGCAAGGATACCGCCGCGGCCCACGCGGCCTTGCTCGCCGTGCGCGAGAAGGTCGACGACTTCTTCGTGCGCTGCCGCCTGGCGGCTTACGACGCGCGCGCCGCGGCGCCGCTCAATCGCGCCGAGGCGGATTATGCCGCGCTGGCGGCGCGGCGCCTGAGCAGCGGTGACGAGGAGCTGGCCGGCTTCCCGCTGGCGGCCGTCAAGGCAGACGGCGTGCTGCCGCTGGAGCAGGGCATGAACCCGGCCTGGCGCGCGGCGCTGGCGCAGTTTCGTTCCGCCGTGGTGGTGCCGCTGCTGGGCGAGCGGGCGACGCTGAATGAAGAGGACTGGCAGACGGTGCAGGCACGGCTGTCACCCTATGCCGCCTGGCTGGCGGCGCAGCCGGGGACGGCGCTGGAACGGTTTGACGCGCCACCGTTGCAGACACTGCTGGCGAGCGATGCCCAGGCGCGTATCGCTGCGCTGATCGAGCAGGACCTGAGCGTCAAGCCGGATGTCGAGGCGATGGAGCAGGTGGAGCGGCTGGTGCGCTACGTGCGCGACCTGTGCGTGCTGCTGCGCAACTACATCTCCTTCGCCGATTTCTACAGCGGCAAACACAAGGCCATCTTCCAGGCCGGTACCCTGTATCTGGATCAGCGCAGCTGCGAGCTGTGCCTGCGCGTCGACGATGCCGGCAAACATGCGGCGCTTGCAGGCCTCAGCCGCACCTATCTGGTGTATTGCGACTGCCGCCGCCGCGGCGGTGGTGACAAGATGACCATCGCCGCGGCGGTGACGGCCGGCGATGCCGACGGCCTGATGGCGGGGCGCAACGGCCTGTTCATCGACCGCCAGGGCAACGACTGGGATGCGACGGTAAGCAAGGTCATCGAGCACCCCATCAGCATCCGCCAGGCCTTCAGCGATCCGTACAAGAAGCTGGTGCGCTTCATCGGCGCGCAGGTGGAAAAGATGGCCGCCGCCAAGGCCAAGGCGGTGGACGATTCCATGGCCGCGGGCGTCGAGGGCACGGCCAAGGTGGCGGAGGCGGGCAAGGCAGCGCCGGCGCCCTTCGACGTCGCCAAGTTTGCCGGCATCTTCGCCGCCATCGGTCTGGCCATCGGCGCCATCGGCACGGCCCTGGCGGCGCTGGTCACCGGCCTGCTGTCCCTGGCCTGGTGGCAGATGCCGCTGGTCCTCGTCGGCATCATCCTCGCCATTTCCGGGCCGTCCATGCTCATCGCCTGGATGAAGCTGCGCCAGCGCAACCTGGCGCCGCTGCTCGATGCCAACGGCTGGGCGGTGAACACCCGCGCACGCATCAACATCCCCTTCGGCACCTCGCTCACCGCCCTGGCCAAGCTGCCGCCGGGCTCGGCCCATACCCTGCGCGATCCCTTTGCCGAGAAGCGCACGCCGTGGGGCTGGTACCTGCTGTTGCTGGCGGTCGCGGGCGGTGCGCTGTACTGGCTGTGGCAGCGCGGCGTGCTGGGCTGATCTTTGCGCATTAGCGACAGTTGGCTAAAATTTAGCCAACTGTCTCTGCCGTGTGCCCGTACCATGGAAATTTCCGCTGCCAGCCGTATTGCCGCACTGCCGCCCCAGGCGGCGGAGCGGCGTGCTGCTGCCGACGCTGCCGCCCCGGCAGATGCCGCGCAGGCAGGGCAGGGGAGTGCGGCACGACAGGTGGCACCGGCGCCATCGCCGGAAGAGCAGCGCACGCTGCAGCAGTTGCAGGCGCGGGACCGTGAGGTGCGCGCCCATGAACTGGCCCATGTGGCGGCGGGCGCCGGCCTGGTGCGCAGCGGCGCGTCCTTCGCCTACCAGCGCGGCCCCGACGGCCGTTTCTATGCGGTGGGCGGCGAGGTGGGTATCGATACCTCCGCCGTGCCAGGCGATCCCCTGGCCACCCAGCGTAAGGCTGAGCAGATCATGCGCGCGGCACTGGCGCCGGCGCAGCCTTCCGGTCAGGACCGTGCCGTAGCCGCGCAGGCGGCGAACATGGCCATGGAGGCGCGTCTGCAACAGGCGCTGGAGGCCAGCAGCTCCAACACGCCCGGCGACAACTCCCGTACCCCGCTGCTCGATCTCTACGCCTGACCGGTTGAACCCGGGGGCGAAAACCCCGAAACTGCACACCCATACTGATACCAATCACAGGGAGTGCAGCATGAGCATCGGCGGATTCATCACCTGGGGCATCCTCGCGGTCGTCGTCATCTACGTCATCGCCATCTACAACAATCTGGTGACGCTCAAGCATGCCGTGGCCAAGGCCTGGTCCAACATTGACGTGCTGCTCAAGCAGCGCCACGACGAGCTGCCCAAGCTGGTCGAGGTGTGCAAGCAGTACATGAAGTTCGAGCAGGAGACGCTGGAGAAGGTGATGCTCGCCCGTTCCTCGGTGTCGGCGGCACGCGAGCGCGGCGATGTCGGCGCCCTCGGTCAGGCGGAAACCCAGCTGCGTCTCGGCCTGGGCAACCTGTTCGCCGTGGCCGAGGCCTATCCGGATCTGAAGGCCAACGAGAACTTCCAGCACCTGCAGCACCGCATCTCCGGTCTGGAGAATGCCATCGCCGATCGGCGCGAGTTCTACAACGAGAGCGTCAACGTCAACAATGTGCGCATCGAGCAGTTCCCCGACGTGATCATTGCACGGATGTTCAATTTCGGCCCGAAGCAGCTGCTGGAGTTCAGCGAGGAAGAGAAGAAGGACGTCGACATCAAGGCGCTGTTCGGCTGATGCACTGTAGGCGCGGATCGCATCCGCGACTGCGTCGGGTTCCCCCGACGCAGCATCGCGAATACGATTCGCTCCTACGGTTCCGGAATATCTGATCCGTGTTCGAATCCCTGATCCCGCCCGACTGGGCCGTGCGTGTACAGCAGCTCAGCCCCGCCGAGTTTTGGATCGGCGCTGGCCTGCTCATCGTACTGGCCCTGGGCGGCTTCTACGCCATCTTCCGTTACCTCAAGCGCTATCACATCATCGAAGGCACGCCGACCTCCAGGGTGCGTTCCGCCGCGCAGGGCTATGTGGAGCTGGACGGTATCGGCTACCTGATGCCGGGGACGCCGATTATTGCCCCGCTCTCCGGCATCACCTGTACCTGGTACCACTACAAGGTGGAAGAGAAAACGGACTCTGCGGGTGAACAGCGTGAGCGCTGGCGGACTCTGCGCAATGAAACCAGCGATGACCTTTTCCTGCTCAAGGATGACACCGGGGAGTGCGTCATCGACCCCGAGGGCGCCGAGGTGATGCCGTCCATCAGCGAGGTGTGGTACGGCGACACGCCGAGCTGGAACGGCCAGTTGCTGCGCCGCAGCAGCGGCCGTTACCGCTATACAGAGAAACGCATGCATCCGGGGGATGCCCTGTACGCCATCGGCCAGTTCCGCAGCATCGGCGGTTCGCAGGAACTGCCCAATACCCATGAAGAGGTGCGCGAGCTGCTGGCCGAGTGGAAGCGCGATCAGGTGGCGTTGCACGCCCGGTTCGATCGCAACAATGACGGCGTGCTCAGCGTCGACGAATGGGAGACTGTGCGCAAGGCGGCGTGGAAAGAGGTCATTGCGGCGCAGGCGCAGCGGGCGCGCGGTCCGGTGCACCACCTGCTGACCCGCCCCGATGACAGCCGCCGGCCCTATCTGTTGTCGGTGCTGCCGCAGGAATTGCTGATCCGCCGCTATCGCAACTATGCCGGCTTGTCACTGCTGGTGTTTCTGCTGGCAGGCAGCGTGGCGACGTGGATGCTGACGGCGCGGTTTGCTGGATGAAGGTATTGCCCGTGCCGGACGTTTATCGCGAATACGATTCGCTCCTACGATTCGTGCGCAAATTGTAGGAGCGAATCGTATTCGCGATGGATGGGCCGGGCGTGGAACGTCGATCTTTCCTAAGCGATAACCCCATGCAACTGCCTGCCCAGCGCCAGCGTGTAAATCAACACCGCCGGCACCTGGAAAAACAGCAGCAGCCCCTCGTACACCAGGCCCTCGAAACCCTCGCGATTGTGGGCGCGGTTGAGGTGGCCGCCGAGCCAGTGGCTGACATGCTGGGCCAGCCACTGCATCAGCGGTGCCAGCACTAGTATCGTCACTAGGTGCCACCCGCCCGGCCAGTAGCTCACGCCGTTTACGCCCAGGGCCAGCGTCAGCCAGTGGAACAGCAGCGTCGACATGGCGATGGCCTGCACCGGCAGCACCAGTCCCTTCAGATTGCCGAGCAGCGGCGCCAGCGGCAGCAGCAGGCTGAGTGCGAAGGCAGTGTTGATCAGTGTGCTGATGCGGCCGTCGTGGGGCCACAGCAGATCCGGTATCGGCGGCGCGCTGTGCAAGCCGAACAGCAGCGGGTAGGCCAGCACCAGAAACAGCAACAGTACCAGCACGCGGCACCAGGGCAGCAGCATGCGCTCCACCATCCAGGCGGTGAGGCCGACATCGCGCACGGCGTGGTGCAGGCGCGCGGTGAAGTACTCCAGCGCCATCACCAGCAGACCATAGAGCAGCAGCGCGCCCAGCAGGTGCACGCTGAACAGGATGTCGAGCAGATTGCCGGAGCTCATGGGCCGGGATGCAGGATGCGCAGCGCGCAGCCTGAGGCGGTCTGACGTGGCGCGTGGTGCGCGATGTGCCCCCTGCCTCTGTTCATGACCGCAGATATTCCGCCACCTGCGTCAGCATGCCCGCACCGGCGCCTTCCTGTTCGGTATCGACACGGATGCAGTGCGCGCATTCATCCGCCTCGAGCGGTTCCTCGCTGGCAAGCTGCTGCTCCAGCACGGCGAGGCCGGCCTCCGAGGCGTCCGTGCCGCGGGCGGCGCGCAGCAGGACGCGGCGGCGCAGCTCGGCGTCGGTGGCATGGAACTCGACGATGAGGAAAGGGACGCCGAGGTCAGCCGCCAGGCGGCGGAACGTATCGCGCTGGGCGCGGCGCAGAAAGGTGGCATCGATGAGTACCGCTTGTCCGTCGCGCAGGATCGTCTCCGCCGTGGCGGCCAGGTGCGCATAGGTCTGTTCGCCGGCATTGGCGGTGTAGATGCCGCCGCCGACGGCCGAGCCGCTGCTGGCCGTGGCCGCCAGGCCGAACAGCCGTTTGCGCTCGACGTCGGAACGCAGGCGCACCAGGCCCAGCTGCTCCAGCAGCACCTGGCTGTGACGGGTCTTGCCCGAGCCGGACAGGCCGCGGGTGATGAGCAGGGCGGGGCGGCGCGGTTTCGCATAGTCCGCGGCGAGGTTCAGATAGGCGGCGATCTCATCTTCGCTGTGGCGGCGCAGCGCCGTGTCGTCACTGGCCTGGCTGGCACGGATCGCCGCCACCTTGGCACGCACCATGGCGCGGTAGCTCAGATACCAGGGCAGCAGGGGCAGGGCGGCGTAATCGCCGCTGTGTTGCAGGTAGCCGTCGAGAAAGCGCCAGGCGTAGTCGGCGCGGCCGCGCGCCTGCAGGTCCATCATCAGGAAGGCGCTGTCGCTGATGGTGTCGATCCAGCGCAGGTTGTCGTTGAACTCGATGCCGTCGAAGGGCAGCGGTTCGCCGTCGAGCAGGACGATGTTGCCCAGGTGCAGATCGCCGTGACATTCGCGGATGTGGCCCTCGGCGCGACGCCGCTGCAACAGCGGGGTGAGACGCTCTTTCGTCTCCGCCGCCCAGGCGGCCAGTTGCCGCACGCGGGCCGTCAGGGCCGTATCGCTCAGGCGCGGCAGGATCTGTTCGAAATTCTCCCGCACCGGCAGATAGACCGCGTCCGGTGTGCCCAGGGCGGCGTCCGCCGCGACCGGCGCCGCCGCGGCGTGGAAACCGGCCACGGTACGGGCCAGGGTGTCGATGAGGGCGGGCGGCAGCCGGTCCTGCTGCAGCAGCTCGTCCAGTAACAGCCCGGAGGGAAAGCGCCGCATCTTGACCGCGTACTCAAGTACCGGGCCTTCGGCGCCGAAATAGGGATTATCGACCGTGCCGCAGATCGCGACAGCCTCCAGGTAGAGCTGCGGTGCCGTGCGGCGGTTGAGACGGACCTCTTCCTCGCAGAAGCGGCGCCGCCGCTCCAGGGTGGAGTAGTCGAGAAAGCCCAGGTCGAGGGGCTTTTTCAGTTTGTAGGCATGGTCGCCGGCCAGCAGGATCCAGGAAATGTGGGTCTCCAGCAGCTGTACGGCGGGGACGCCCAGACGTTCCTCCTGCCCGCGCAGGAGGTTGTGAACGAGCTGGCGCTGGGTGGAAAGATCACCGGGCATGGTGTGATGGTGCCTGTAGCGGCGTGCCGCCACAAGATGTCAGGGCGGATACACGAGCACGTATTGCCGGCCACGGGCTGGTAATATACTGCGTCGAGACGATGGCGGGAGCGGTCCGGAGTGGGACTTTATTCTGTAGACAAACTGATGGCGGAGACACGGCGCCTGGCGGCGGAGTACCGCCGGACCACGGGGCAGCCCCTTGCCGTGAGCGGGGAGATCGCCAAGTACGACGCCGGCCGTCTGCTCGATCTGGAGCCGTGCAAGGACCCGCAGCTGGGCTACGACGCCGTCGGCCGCAGCGGTGAGCGCGCCGGGCGGCGGGTGCAGATCAAGGGCCGCGCCATCTTCGACGAGAGCAAGGGCGGCCAGCGCATCGGCCAGCTCAAGCTGGAACAGGAATGGGACAGCGTGGTGCTGGTGCTGATGGACGAGGAGTTCGAGCCCTCGGAAATCTGGGAGGCCGAGCGCGATGTCCTGGTCGAGGCGGTGCGCGAGTCCGAAAACAGTGCCCGCAGCAAGCGCGGCCCCATGTCCGTGGCCAAGTTCAAGGCCATCGGCCGCCTGGTGTGGGCGCGGGAGCAGGGACTGATTACGGACGAAGTCTGGGAAAACCGCTGATGTAGGAGCGAGTGGCATGCGCGACGCCGATGCCGCGGTGCGCGGCTATCGCAGATACGCTCCGCTTCTGCCCGAAACTGTCATTTATGCATGATATCCATACCATCCTGTCCGCGGATGGCCCCTTTGCCGAGTTGATCCCCGGTTATGCGCCGCGCCTCCAGCAGCAGGAACTGGCTGAGGCGGTGGCGTCCGCGCTGGAAAGACATGAGGTGTTCATCGCCGAGGCCGGCACCGGCACCGGCAAGACCTTCGCCTATCTGGTGCCGGCCCTGCTGTCCGGGCAGAAGGTGATCATCTCCACCGGCACCAAGAACCTGCAGGACCAGCTGTTCCACAAGGACCTGCCCCTGGTGCGCCAGGCGCTGGGCGTGCCGGTGCAGGTGGCCCTGCTCAAGGGGCGGGCCAATTACCTGTGCCTGCACCGCATGGAGCTGGCCCTGGCCGAGGGACGCTTGCGCAGTCGCAGCGAGGTGTCCGACCTGCAGCTGATCCGTGACTGGTCCGGCCGCACCCGCAGCGGTGATATCGCGGAACTCACCGAGCTGGCCGAGGACGCGCCGCTGTGGCCGCAGGTGACCTCCACCGGCGACAACTGCCTGGGCAGCGAGTGCACCCAGTACGACGATTGCCACCTGATGCAGGCCCGGCGCCGCGCGCAGGAGGCCGACGTGCTGGTGGTCAACCATCACCTGCTGTTCGCCGACATGGCCCTGAAGGGCGAGGGCTTCGGCGAGCTGCTGCCCGGCGCCAATGCCTTCATCCTCGACGAGGCGCACCAGCTGCCGGAAACGGCCTCCAACTTTTTCGGCACCACGGTGAGCGGCAATCAGCTGCTGGAGCTGGCGGGCGACAGCATCGCCGAGGACCTGCGCGAGGCCGGCGAGAGCGGCCGGCTGCGCAGCGCCGCCGAGCATCTGCAAAAGACGGTGAAGGATCTGCGTCTCGCCTTTGGGATCGAGCAGCGCCGCGGCGCCTGGCGCGAGGTGATGCAGTTGCCTGGTTTCCAGGCAGCGCTGAACGAGGTGGATACGGCACTGAAGGAACTGCACGCCCAGCTCAAGCCGCTGGCCGCACGCGGCAAGGGACTGGAGAGCTGCCTGCGGCGTTGCGAGGAGCTGATGCTGCGCTATGGGCAGGTGAGCGGCGACACGCCGCCGGATCAGATCCACTGGTTCGAGACGCACACCCGCTCGTTCTCCCTCAACCTGACCCCGATGGACGTGGCGGCGCTGTTCCAGGCCCAGGTGAGCGCACGGCCCTGCGCCTGGGTCTTCACCTCGGCGACACTGGCGGTGGGGGACAGCTTCGAGCACTTCACCCACCGTCTCGGCCTCACTGAGGCGAAGACGCAGCGCTGGGACAGCCCGTTCGATTTTGCCCGCCAGGCGCTGCTGTATGTGCCGCCGGACATGCCCGACCCCAACAGCTACGGCTATACCGCGGCGGTGGTGGAGCAGGCCCTGCCGGTGCTGGAGGCCAGCCGTGGCCGCGCCTTCCTGCTGTTCACCAGCCATCGCGCCCTGCAGGAGGCGGCGGGACTGCTGGAGGGGCGCATCGACTATCCCCTGCTGGTGCAGGGGCAGATGCCGCGCTCGCGCCTGCTGGAGCAGTTCCGCGCCCTCGGCAATGCGGTGCTGCTCGGCACCGGCTCGTTCTGGGAAGGAGTGGACGTGCGTGGCGAGGCGCTGTCCTGCGTCATCATCGACAAGCTGCCCTTCGCCTCGCCGGGCGATCCGGTGCTGCAGGCGCGTATCGAGGCCATGCGCGAGCAGGGCGGCAATCCCTTCATGGAGTACCAGTTGCCGCAGGCGGTGATCACCCTCAAGCAGGGGGTGGGGCGGCTGATCCGCGACGTCAACGACCGCGGTGTGCTGATGCTGTGCGACCCGCGCCTGGGCAGCAAATCCTACGGCCGGGTATTCATCGACAGCCTGCCGCCCATGTCCAAGACGCGCAAACTGGAGGTGGTGCAGCGTTTTTTTTCCGCGCAGACCTCGACAACCGATATGCAATAATCACCTGCCTGACACCCGCGCCGGATTGACCCCGTGAAGATACTTGCCCTCGACAGCGCCACCGAATCCTGTTCCGTTGCCCTGCAACTGGACGACGCCGTGCTGCAGCGTTCGCAGCTGGCACCGCGCGAACATGCGGCGCTGTTGCTGCCGATGGTGCAGGCGCTGCTGGCCGAGGCGGGCCTGCCCCTGGCGGCTCTGGATGCCATTGCCTTCGGCCGCGGCCCCGGCAGCTTTACCGGTGTGCGCATTGCTGCCGGCGTGACCCAGGGACTGGCCTTCGCCGCCGAACTTCCCGTCATCCCCCTTTCCACCCTCGCCGCGCTGGCGCAGGGGGCATGGCGTGAGCATGGTGCACAGCAGGTCGCTGCTGCCATTGATGCGCGCATGGGTGAGGTGTACTGGGGGCTGTACCGCGCACGGGACGGCGTGATGGTGCTGGAGGGCGAGGAGGGCGTGTTTGCTCCGGCGCTGGTGCCGCCGCCGCGTGAGTCCGGCTATACCGGTTATGGCAGCGGTTGGGCCACCTACGGTGATCTGCTGGCTGAACGCTGTGGCATCACGGCTTGGCAGGGCGAGCGCTTTCCACAGGCGGTGGATTTGCTGCCGTTGGCTGCCGCGGCGTGGCAGGCGGGGCAGGCTGTCAGTGCAGCGGAGGCGCAGCCGGTGTATCTGCGCGACAAGGTCACCCACCAGCGGTAGTGGCGAAGCGCATTCGCGATAATGATCGTTCCGGCGTTTCGCGTAGCAAGAAAGAGTATTACACCACCAGATCCAACTGCTGCACCGTTCCCACCCCGCCATCCTCCTGGAGATAGATGCCGCTGGCGCGCACCACGCCTTGCAAGGCGTTGCTGTCGTCCTTGAGGGAGAACGGTGTCGCCGCCTGGCCCAGGTAGATGGCGCCGACATTGCGTTCGAGCAATCCCGCCAATTGATCACTGTCCTCGCCGTCGCGGCTCCAGATGAGCAGGCGGGCGAAGATGGCGTCGTTCTCGTCGATCCAGCCATTGCCGTCATCGTCGTGTTGCGTGAGATCGGCAAAGCCGTCACCACTCAGTGCACCGAACAGTTCGCGGCCGTCGTTGATGCGGCCGTCGCCGTTGCGATCCAGGGCAAGAAAGCCGCTGTTGGGACCGACGAAGGCGATCTGGTCCATCCCGCCGTCGGCATCGATATCGAAAGCAAATCTGGTGCGGGTGAGTTCGGCGGCATTGCCTTCGAAGTTGATCACCAGCGGGTCCTTCAGCGCATCGCCGGCACGCACCGTGAGGCTGGTCTGGCTGATGAATTCGCGGCTCATGTTCAGTTCGACGGACAACGCGATCTCGCGGCCGTCGGCGGTGCGCACAATGCCCTGGGCAGAGAACTGCGTGCTCTCCTGTTCCAGCGTGGTTTCCTCCGCGTGATACACGGCCCCCCAGCCTTCGCGTGGATTGCCTCGGCTGCCCTGTTCCGGGGGCAACTCCACTTTCTCGCCGTGGTTCATCTCGCGGGCATCGAACAGTTCCAGCTTGCGGCCGGTGAGTTTTTCCACCAGCAGCCTGAGGATGGTGACCTGCAGCTCTTCCGCACTGTGTACCGTGGCATCGGCCTCGTCCGTTCCGGCAACGGGAGTGGTCGCCGGGGACGCGGCCGGTGCGATCGCGGTGGTAGCTTCGGGCAGTGGCGGGCGCGGCAGGCCCTGGGCCAGGGTGAGACTGCTGGTGCTGGCGCCCGTGCGCAGTTGCTCGCTGGTGGACTCCATGGTGAGCTGCTGGCGGCCATTCGCGCCGTCCTTCCATACGGTCAGGGACTCGTGGCGGCGCTGGTATTCCAGGTAGCTGTGGCTGCTGTGCAGTTGCAGGGCGGAGCTGGTGACGATCATGACGGACTCCGGGCAGGAGGGGCTATGACGGCATTAGCGTCCCGCGGGCGGAGAACTTTAGAGGGCAGTCACTGTGACGGCAGGGGGCGGGGAATCTTTAGCACTCAAAAACGTTAAACGCAAAGAGTCTGTTGACTATCAGCCCTATGCCAGCAGCTTTTCCAGCAGGCGTTCGTAGATGGTGCTCAGGGTGTCGAGGTCGGCGACACTGACGCATTCGTCGACCTTGTGGATGGTGGCGTTGAGCGGGCCGAGTTCCAGCACCTGGGCGCCGGTGGGGGCGATGAAGCGGCCGTCGGAGGTGCCGCCCTTGGTGTTGACCTCCGGCTCAACGCCGGCGATCTCGCGCACCGCCGCAACGGTGGCGGGCAGCAGCTCGCCGGTCTCGGTGAGGAAGGGATGGCCGGACAGCGACCAGCGCAGGCTGTAGTTGAGGCCGTGACGGTCGAGCAGTGCCGCCACCTTCTTCTGCAGGCCGTCGGCAGTCTGCTCGGTGGAGAAGCGGAAGTTGAACATCACCTCCAGCGCGCCGGGGATCACGTTGTTGGCGCCGGTGCCGGCGTTGATGTTGGCGATCTGGAACGAGGTGGGCGGGAAGTAGTCGTTGCCGCGATCCCATTCGGTGGCGCACAGCTCGACCATCGCCGGGGCGAAGCGATGCACCGGATTGTCGGCCAGGTGCGGATAGGCGACGTGGCCCTGCACGCCGTGCACGGTGAGGTAGCCGGTCATGGAGCCGCGGCGGCCGTTCTTGATGCCGTCGCCCAGCACCTTGACGCTGGACGGTTCGCCCACCAGGCACCAGGTGATCTTTTCGTTGCGCTGTTCCAGTACCTCGATCACCTTCACCGTGCCGTCCACCGCATCGCCCTCTTCGTCGGAGGTGAGCAGGTAGGCGATGGAGCCTTGATGCTGCGGATGGCGCGCCAGGAAGCGTTCGGTGGCGGTGACGAAGGCGGCGATGGAACCCTTCATGTCGGCGGCGCCGCGGCCGTACAGCATGCCGTCGACCACCTCGGTGGCGTAGGGGGCATGGCTCCAGTTGCCTTCCGGTCCGGTGGGCACCACGTCGGTGTGGCCGGCGAAACAGAACAGCGGCCCGTCACTGCCGCGCCGCGCCCACAGATTGTCCACCGGGCCAAAGCGTAACGGTTCGATATGGAACCCCAGTGGACGCAGGCGCTCGGCGATGAGTTGCTGGCAGCCGGCATCGTCGGGTGTGACGGAGCGGCGGGCGATGAGTTCCTTGGCGAGTTCGAGGGTGGCGGACATGGTGGGGCTCGCAATGGTTGGATGTCGCTATTAGGCCACAAAGCGCCTTGGTGTTGTAGGAGCGAATCGTATTCGCGATTTGCCGTGGCTCTACCGTGCGCTTAATCGCGGACACGGTCCGCTCCTACTGTCGGAACAAATTTGCGTAATTGGCCGCAGTGAAGCCGACCGTGATCCGGCCGTCGTGCAGCAGCACCGGCCGCTTGATAATTGTGGGGTGCTCCAGCATCAGCCGCACCGCCGCCGCATTGTCGTTGATGCGTCGCGCAGCCTCCGGCAATTGGCGCCAGGTGGTGCCGCGGGTGTTGATCAGCGTCGAGTTGTCGACCTGCATGAGCCAGTCGTTGAGCGTGGCGGCATCGATGCCGTCGCCGCGCAGGTCGTGAAAGCGGTAGGGAATGGCGTGCGCGTCGAGCCAGGCGCGGGCCTTGCGCACGGTATCGCAGTTCTTGATGCCGTAGAGTACGTTCATGGAAATGAAAACGGAGGGCCGGAGCAACGTTCTCCGCACCCTCCGTTGCGCTGGCGTCAGATGTCGCGCAGCAGTTCGTTGATGCCGACCTTGCCGCGGGTCTTCTCGTCCACCTTCTTGACGATGACCGCGCAGTACAGGCTGTACTTGCCGTCCTTGGACGGCAGGTTGCCGGACACCACCACCGAACCGGCGGGGACGCGGCCATAGTGCACTTCGCCGGTCTCGCGGTCGTAGATTTTGGTGGACTGGCCGATGTACACGCCCATGGAGATGACGGAGCCTTCCTCGACGATGACGCCTTCCACCACCTCGGAGCGGGCGCCGATGAAGCAGTTGTCCTCGATGATGGTCGGGGCGGCCTGCAGCGGCTCCAGCACGCCGCCGATGCCGACGCCGCCGGACAGGTGCACGTTCTTGCCGATCTGGGCGCAG
>Ga0172382_10007829_pt1 | contig 15054 bp, 13 predicted proteins | sample Leawel138RmetaG_FD_122245 | JGI IMG/M metagenome (GOLD analysis project Ga0172382, IMG submission 122245) | Leachate microbial communities from a municipal landfill in Southern Ontario, Canada - Leachate well 138R metaG | ecosystem: Engineered > Solid waste > Landfill > Unclassified | place...
AACGCCCTGCGCCGACTATGCGGAGGGGGACGATGGAGACAGAAATGATCCGGCAATAAAAAAGCGCCTAACTGAGTTAGGCGCTTTTTCAACGAATCTTTTGGCGGAGCGGACGGGACTCGAACCCGCGACCCCCGGCGTGACAGGCCGGTATTCTAACCAACTGAACTACCGCTCCGCAGCGGTGTTTTTACTGCAACGCACTCTGCTTAAACACTTAAGTGAGTGGCGTCCCCTAGGGGATTCGAACCCCTGTACCCACCGTGAAAGGGTGGTGTCCTAGGCCTCTAGACGAAGGGGACTTCGCTTCAAGCAAGAATTAAATTCTAACTAATTTAACTCTTTTTTGCAAGCCGTCTGCTTTAACTCACAGACGATTCTTCGAGGTGGTGGAGGTAAGCGGGATCGAACCGCTGACCTCTTGCATGCCATGCAAGCGCTCTCCCAGCTGAGCTATACCCCCGTGCCCTGCGAAGAATTGAAATTATGCACAAGTTTTAGATTTTGTGCAAGCGCCCTAGCACTTTTTCTTTTCCAAGCAGCGTTAGCACCGCATCGATGGATGGCGTTTGCGGACGGCCCGTCACCACCAGCCGCAGCGGAATGCCCAAGGCAGGCATTTTGACGCCAAACTCAGCCAGCGTGGATTTCATTGCCGCGGCAATACTTTCCTTGTTCCAGGCCTCCAGCGCTTCCAGCGTGTCGGCAAAGCCGCGCAGCAGCTCGAAGGCGGCCGGGGTCAGGTGTTTGTCACGCAGCTCGGCCGTCACCGCGTCATCATTGAAAGGACCGCAAAACAACATGGCGTCGTCAGCCAGTTGTTCCAGCGTCTCGGCCCGCTCCACCAGCAGGCCCAGCACGCCCTCCATATCAACGCCGTCCGTGCTGCCGCCCCGCTGCTCAATGCGCGGCAGCACCCGCACCAGCAATTCCTGCGGCGGCGTCTGCTTCAGATAATGCGCGTTGACCCAGTTCAGCTTTTTCGGGTCCCACTGCGACGCGGACTTGGACAGGTTCTGGCCGTCAAACCAGCCCACCAGTTGCTCACGGGAGAACAGCTCATCGTCACCATGGCTCCAGCCCAGACGAGCCAGGTAGTTGATCATGGCCTCGGGCAGATAGCCCTGTTCGTCATACTGCATGACGCTGACGGCGCCATGGCGCTTTGATAGTTTCTGACCGTCCGGACCCAGAATCATCGGTACGTGCGCATAAACAGGCAGGGCCGCCCCCAGCGCCTGCAAGATGTTGATCTGGCGCGGCGTATTGTTGACGTGATCGTCACCGCGGATCACGTGGGTGATCCGCATGTCCCAGTCATCGACCACCACGCAGAAGTTGTACGTGGGCGTGCCGTCAGGACGAGCGATGATCAGATCATCCAGCTCCGCATTGGCGATCGAGATCGGGCCTTTGACCAGATCATTCCAGCTCACCACGCCATCAAGCGGGTTGCGAAAACGCAGAACCGGCTTGCGGTCCGCGGGAACCGTCGGCAGGATTTTTCCCGGTTCGGGCCGCCAGGTGCCGTCATAGCGCGGCTTGCGGCCCGCGGCGCGCGCCGCTTCACGCATGGCGTCCAGTTCTTCTGGCGAGCTATAGCAGTAATACGCATGGCCAGCGTCAAGCAGTTGCGCCAGCACCTCGCGGTAGCGGTCCATGCGCTGCATTTGATAGAACGGGCCTTCATCATGGTCCAATCCCAGCCAGGCCATGCCATCCAGAATGGCCTGAACCGCTTCCGGCGTGGACCGCTCAAGATCGGTGTCTTCAACCCGCAATACGAAACTGCCTTGGTGATGGCGTGCAAAGGCCCAGGCGAACAAGGCCGTCCGTGCGCCGCCCAAGTGCAGGAAGCCAGTGGGCGAAGGCGCAAAACGGGTACGAACCGCCCCCGTTGGGGCAGGCGAAGCAAGATCGATACTCATGCGGTGACTCTGAAAGATGGCGGGGGTTGAAACGCTGACATTGTACGAAAAGCAGCCAAAGCGGCTTTTCGCGCTTAATTGGCGCCTGTCGTGGCCAGCATGAAGAGCTTGGTGGACCGGCCGCCGGAGCGGCAGTAAGCCAGGACCGGCGTTGGCAGCGTATCAAGCAGTTCGCCCATTTGGCTGACGTCATCGGCTTGGATATTGGCGCCATCCACCGGCATATAGACAAATTTCAAGCCCGCCTGCTCGGCGGCGGCGCGCATTTCCGCGCTGAGCGGCTGTTCGCGGCCGCCTTCGCCGTCCGGCCGATTGCAAATCACGCTTTTGAAGCCCGCCTGGGCGGCCGCGTCCATATCCTGGGGGCCGAGCTGGGGCGCCACCGCAAAAACGGGCGTAATGGAAGTAAAGACAGACATAAGGGCTCCTGGGGTTCCAGCTGACTGGTGAGAATCCTTAATTATCGCTCAAAGCGTGCCACGGCTTGTTAAGCCTGGCGTCCATACGCTACGCTTTCGGATTGGATCCACAATCACCCACGGCACGCCATGTCCACTCCCCCCAAACGACTCATCATTGCCATCACCGGCGCCAGCGGTTCCATCTATGGGCTGCGTCTGCTGGAGCGCATCCGGCAACTGCCGGACTGGGAGTCCCATCTGGTGCTGTCCGACGCCGGCGTGCTGAACACGGTGCACGAATTCGGCATGGGCCGCAAAGAAGTGGAAAGCCTGGCGGACGTGGCGTATTCACCCAAAGACGTGGGCGCGGCCATTGCCAGCGGCTCGTTCTTGACGGCGGGCATGGTGATTGCGCCCACCTCGATGAAAACCCTGTCCGCCGTGGCGCACGCCTTCGCGGACAACTTGATCACCCGCGCTGCGGACGTCGTGCTGAAGGAGCGCCGCCGCCTGGTGCTGCTGACGCGCGAAACCCCGCTGAACCTGGCGCACTTGCGCAATATGACGGCGGTGACGGAAATGGGCGGCATCATCTTCCCGCCCGTCCCGGCGTTTTACTCGGGCCTGGAAACGCTGGATGACCTGGTTGATCACACGGTCTTGCGGACGCTTGACCTGTTCGGCGTGCATGACCTGCCCAGCAAACGCTGGACGGGCATGAAGCACGGCAGCGTGCGCGAAGGTTGATCAGTCCGAAAAATCAAAAGGCAGGCCGACGTAGTTCTCCGCCAATGCGGTGGAGGCCGCGGTGGAGCGGACCAGGTAGTCCAGCTCCGCCTGCTGGATCTTCTGGCCAAAAGGGCCGGTATCCGGGAACTTGTGCAGCAAGGACGTCATCCACCAGGAGAAGCGCTCCGCCTTCCAGATCCGCTTCAAGCAACGCTCTGAATAGGTATTGATGCCCGCTTCGTCTTTTTCCCCGTAGTAGCGCAGCAGCGCTTCCGACAGATACTGGACGTCGGAGGCGGCCAGATTCAAGCCTTTGGCACCGGTGGGCGGCACGATGTGCGCGGCGTCTCCCGCCAGGAACAGGCGGCCGAAACGCATTGGCTCCGCGACGAAGCTGCGCAGCGGCGCAATGCTTTTTTCAATGGACGGACCCGTCACCAGCGTTTCCGCCGCTTCCGGATCCAGCCGCTGGCGCAGCGCATCCCAGAAGCGTTCATCCGACCAGGCCGCCACGTCGTCGTCCAGACTGCACTGGATGTAATAGCGGCTCAGCGTGCGCGAGCGCATGCTGCACAGCGCGAAGCCATCCGCGTGGTTGGAATAGATCAGTTCATCCGACACCGGCGGCGTATGCGAGAGCACGCCCAGCCAGCCGAAGGGATAAACCCGCTCATAGGTGGTCAGCGCCGATTCGGGCACGCTGGCGCGACAGACGCCGTGATAGCCGTCACAGCCCGCGATGAAATCGCAATGCACTTCGACATTCTGTCCCTGATGACGGTAGGTCACCCGCGGGCGAGCGCTGTCAAAGTCATGAATCTGGACGTCTTCCGCCTCATAGACGGTCTTGAAACCCGCCGCGCTACGCGCGTCCATCAGGTCCCGCGTGACTTCCGTCTGGCCATAGACCATGACCCGTTTGCCGCCGGTCAGGCCGCTCAGATCAATGCGGTGACGCGTGCCGTCAAAACAGAGCTCGATCCCGTCATGGAACTCGCCCTCCGCGTGCATGCGGTCCGCCACCCCCGCGGCTTCCAGCAAGGAAACCGTCCCTTGCTCCAGCACACCCGCGCGGATGCGTCCCAGCACGTAATCCCGGCTTTTCCGCTCAAGAATCAAGGTATCGATCCCTGCCTGGGACAGCAGTTGTCCCAGCAACAGCCCTGACGGCCCCGAACCAATGATGACTACTTGCGCTTGCATGGATGCGCCTCCTTCCTGACTATCTTCACCCCGCCACCGGCGGCAACTGAGACACATCATAAGAAGCAACCCGGATGGCGCTCCATAGCAGAATCACGCATCATGATGGACAATCCGCACATTGACGAATTCTGATTGCCCGCATGAACAGCACCATTCCCACTTATGACCTGTACGGGGAAACCCTAGGAAAACTGTTGCCTGAAGCGCTTCATTGCGAGTCGATCCCTCAACGAAGCCGCTTACACCAGTGGGAGATTCTGCCGCATCGCCATGATGCCTTCATGCAAATTCTGCACATAGAGCGCGGCGGCGCGGAGGTCACCTTCGATCAAACCCAGACCCGAATAGAAGGGCCGCACGCCATCATCGTCCCCGCCATGCAGATTCATGGCTTTCAGTTCTCCAGCACGATTCACGGCTCCGTCTTCACGATCGTGGAACAGCCTATGCGGCAGTTGCTGTCCAGCCAGGATCCTCCCTTCGCGTTTCCCGCCATCGTGCCGCTGCAAGACGCCGCGGACGATCTTGCCTTCACTCAGGCCGCGCATGCGCTGATGGACGAATTCATTTCTCCGCGCCCGGGACGGCTGCCCCTGCTCCAGTCCTATCTGATCCAGATGACGGTGCACCTGCAACGCAAGATGCGGGAGAATCCGCATTTGCACAGCGCATCGCCGGTCCGGCGCGGCGAACGCCACTTGCAGCGCTTCTACCGCTTGCTGGCGAGCCATTTCCGCAGCCAGCACAATCTGGAGTTTTACGCGGAGCACCTCGGCATTACCACCACGCAGTTGAACCGGATCTGCCGCGAGCACAAGGAAACCACGGCACTCGGCCTCATCAATCAGAAACTATTGACCGAAGCCTGCCGGGATCTGGCCTATACCTATTTGAGCATCAAGGAAATCGCGCTGAACCTGGGCTTTTCCGATCCGAGCTATTTTTCCCGGTTCTTTTCCAAGCACCTGGGCCAATCACCGAGCGAGTTCCGCGAACACGCCGCGCAGAACTTCACGACGCGTAGCGCGCCACCCGCTCCAGAATTTCTTGGCCGTAAGCCTCGAGCTTCTTGACGCCAACACCGCTGACCTTGCCCAACGCCGCCTCGGAATCCGGGCGCGAGAGCGCAATCTGCCGCAAGGTTTCGTCATGGAAGATCACGTAGGCGGGCACGCCATGGCTTTGCGCCACTTCGCCCCGCCAGGCCCGCAACGCCATGAACAGCGGCTCCGCGTCCGGCGGCAAGGTGACGGTTGAACGGGTCCGCACGCCACTCCCCTTGCCGCGGGACGCGGCGGGTTTTTCCTTGCGCAGGCGCACGGCCAACTCACCGCGCAGCACGGCACGGCTGCTGTCCGTCAGGGTCAGCGTATTGAAAGCGTCATGGTCCACCGCCACCACGCCCTGTGCAATCAACTGGCGGAGCACCGAGCGCCACTCTTTATCACTTAAGTCCTGGCCCACACCGTACACACTCAGCGCGTCATGCTGATGCTGGGTGATGCGCTCGTTCTTCTTGCCGCGCAATACGTCAAAGACGTGGGCGGCGCCATAACGCTGTCCACGCTCTTTCCACAAGCGGTAAATGGTGGACAACAGCTTTTGCGCCGCCTCGGTGCCGTCCCACGACTCCGGCGGATGCAGGCAAACGTCGCAGTTGCCGCAAGGCGCGATGATTTCACCAAAATAGTCCAGCAAACGCTGGCGGCGGCAATCCACGGTTTCGCACAAGCCCAGCATGGCATCCAGCATCGCGCCAACGCGGCGCTTGTAACTTTCCTCTCCTGGGGACTCATCAATCATTCTTCGCTGCTGGACCACGTCCTGCAAACCGTAGGCCATCCAGGCCGTGGCAGGCAGGCCATCCCGTCCGGCCCGGCCCGTTTCCTGATAATAGCCTTCCACCGAGCGCGGCAAATCCAGGTGCGCCACAAAGCGCACGTCAGGTTTATCAATGCCCATGCCGAAGGCGATCGTCGCCACCATCACGACGCTCTCCTCGCGCAGAAACCGGGCCTGGTTGCGCGCCCGATGCTCGGCGGACATGCCCGCGTGGTAAGGCATGGCGTCAACCCCATGGCTGCACAGAAACTCGGCGGTGTCTTCAACCTTGGCGCGCGACAGGCAATACACAATGCCCGCATCGCCGCTATGTTCAGCCGTGATCAGCTCCAGCAACTGGCGGCGCGGATCGTTTTTCTCAACGATGCGATAACGGATGTTCGGCCGGTCAAAGCTGGATACGAAGTGGGCGGCCTGCGTCAGGCCCAGCCGCTCCGCGATCTCGCCGCGCGTGACTTGCGTGGCCGTGGCGGTCAGGGCAATGCGCGGGACGTCGGGCCAATACTCCTGCAAGACCGACAGGCGCAGGTATTCCGGCCGGAAGTCATGTCCCCATTGCGACACGCAGTGGGCTTCGTCAATGGCAAACAGCGCCACCTTGCCGCGCTGCAGCAGCTGGAAGGTGCGATCCGTCAACAAGCGCTCCGGCGCCACGTACAACAGGTCCAGCTCGCCGGACAAAAAGGCGCGCTCCACTTCCCGGACCCGGGCGTAATCCTGTGTTGAATTCAGGAAAGCCGCGCGCACGCCAAGCTCGGTCAGCGCATCGACCTGATCCTGCATCAACGCGATCAACGGTGAAATCACCACGCCGGTGCCGTCCCGCACCAGGGAAGGAATCTGGTAGCACAAGGATTTACCGGCGCCGGTCGGCATCAGCACCAGGGCATCGCCGCCGTCAATGACCTGCGAAATGACGTCTGCCTGATTGCCGCGAAATTGGTCATAGCCGAAAACGCGCTGCAGCACCTCAAGCGCGGCGGACTCTGCGAGCTCGATCATGCCGGAACGTTCAGGCGGCGCAAGCCTTGTTCAAGATCAGCGATCAGATCCGCCGGGTCTTCCAGGCCGATGTGAAGCCGGACAGCGGGCCCCTCGGGATCCCAATTCGTGGCGCTGCGCACGCTCTTGGCATGGACCACAGTGGCCAGGCTCTCAAAGCCGCCCCAGCTTGAACCAATACCGAACAGCGTCAGGCCATTGACGAAACGGTTCAGCGCCGCGTCGTCAACCGGCTTCAGCACGACCGAGAACAAACCCGACGCGCCCCGGAAATCGCGTTTCCACAAGGCATGGCCGGGATCGCTCTCCAAGGCGGGATACAGCACGCGCGACACCTCGGGCCGCTGTTCGAGCCAACGCGCCACCGTCAACGCGTTGTCCCTATGCTGTTTCAAGCGAACGCCCAGCGTGCGCAGGCCGCGCAGCGCCTGGTAGCAATCATCGGGGCTGACGCTGTAGGCATAGTCATAGGCGGCGAGGCGGACCGGTTTCCAATATTTTTCATTGGTCGTGATCACGCCGATCATCAGATCCGAGTGGCCGCCAATATATTTGGTGCCCGCATGAATGGAGATATCAATGCCCAGCTCGAACGGCGAGGCAAAATAAGGCGTGACCCAGGTGTTGTCGGCCAGCACCGGGATATTGCGCGCATGGGCCGCCGCGGCAATGGCGGGAATGTCCTGCATTTCAAAGGTCAGCGAGCCGGGAGACTCGCAGAACACCGCGCTGGTGTTGTCGCGCAACCGGTGCGCAATGTCCGCCCCGAGGGTGGGATCGTAGTACTCGACTTCAACGCCAAGCGGAACCAGACGCCGGTCGCAAAACCGGCGCGCGGGCGAATACACCGAGTCCGGCATCAGCAAGTGCGTACCCGGCTTGACCACCGCCAGCAGGGCAATCACGATGGCCGACAGCCCATTGGGCGTGGCCAATGCCTGATACGCGCCTTCCAGCTCAGCCACCGCCTTTTCAAACGCGTGCGTGGTTGGCGTGCCATGACGGCCATAGCTGACGGGTTTTTCCGTGATGTCGTGCGGCGCGTCATACGCCTCAACGCTGGGATAGAGAACGGTCGACGTCCGGAAGACCGGCGTATTGACCATGCCTTGGTGATCTTCGGGAGCGCGGCCAGCATGGGCCAGCAGGGTATCGGGTTTGAGCATGACGGTCGGGACAAGGGCGAAACAACCCTCAGTTTACCGTGTTGCTTGAACCTGTCCCGCCCGGCATGGACGCATATGGCCTGCTGGCGCGGACCCCGAGCGCAATAAAGCGCGGGGAGCGCAAGCAAAGCCCGCCCTCCCCGCGTGTTGTGCAGCCTGAAAGACTTAGCTGGCGGCGTCGCGCTTCGGCGCTTTGCGCGCCTGCTTCTCACCGCGCTTCTTCAAGGCGTCGCTGACGGTTTTCTTCTGCTCGGCATTCAACGAGTCATAAGCAGCCAGCCAGGCCTGACGGACTTGCGTATGCTGATCACGCATCAGTTGGCCATCCGCCTGACGCTGCTCGCTCAAGGCGCGCAGGTCGATCACCTCGGCTTTCAGCAGTTGCGTGCGCGCTTCGCGATTGGCCTTGAAACGCTCGCCAACGGCTTCACGGGCGGTTTTCTGCTGGGCTTGCGCCTGGTCAAACAGCGTTTTCTGCTCGGCGCTCAGATTCAGCTCAGGCGCCAGGCGTTGCAGGCTGAACACCGGATCCATCATTGCGGCGCGCGGTCCTTTTTTGTGCGCATGACGCTGATGATGGTGGTGACGGTGCGCATGTTTGCCGCCGCGCTCGGCCTTGCCTGGCTCGGCCTGCGTCGTTGTGGCGGCCGCGTTGTCGGCGCTTTGAGCATGCACGATCAGCGGCGTTGACAAACCCAGGGCCAGGGACAGCGCAAGCGCTTGGAAGGTATTCTTTTTCATGAGGGAACTCCTTGAAAGAGCGCTGCGTCCGTTGCAGCGTTGGACGTATTGTGCGATTGAAATCATTTCTCAACGATTCCAAAATCCGGGGTAGCTGTTTCAACGGATTTCACCGCATTGCCGCTGGGCCAAACAAAAAGGATGATGTCAGCCATGGAAAAATCGCAACGAATCAAGCTTCTGGTGGTGGATGACGATCCCGCATTGCGGCAGTTGCTGGCCGACTACCTGAACAAGCAAGGCTATGACACCTTGCTGGCGCCGGACGCCTCCGACCTCGAACAGCGGATCACCCGCTACTCCCCCAGCCTGGTGGTGCTGGACCGGATGATGCCAGGCGGCGACGGCGCCGATGCCTGCCGCCGCTTGCGCGACACCGGGGAGGACATCCCGGTCATTCTGCTGACCGCCAAGGATGAAACCGTTGACCGCATCATTGGGCTGGAAGCGGGCGCCGACGACTATCTGGGCAAGCCCTTTGATCCCCGCGAGCTGCTGGCGCGCGTTGAAGCGGTGCTGCGCCGCAAAAGCGGTCCCTCCGCCTTGACCAAGGACGCCCCCGTTCAATTCGGCCCCTTCACCTTCAACCCCCAGACGCGCACGCTGGCGCGCGGCAACGAGACCGTCAAGCTGACCGGCGGCGAATTCAATCTGCTGGAAGCGCTGATCAACAACGCCGGTCGGCCGCTGTCGCGCGACCGCCTGCTTGCGCTGGCACGCGACGATGAGAACGGTGAACGCAATGACCGGGCGATCGACATCGCCATTCTGCGCCTGCGCCGCGTCATTGAAGAAGACCCGAAACAGCCGCGCTGGATTCAGACCGTGTGGGGCATTGGCTACCGCTTTGCGCCCTTGAACGGCAACGACACCGCATCATGACGCCTCGCCCTTCCCGCCGCTGGTATCAGCGATTGTCACCACGTTCCCTGCGGACCCGGCTGGTTCTGCTGGTGCTCGGCGCCGTCTTGACGGTGCAGGCGGCCACCGTCATTGCCATTTCCGAATTCCGGCGCCATGTGCTGGAAGACGCCACCACCGCGCTGATGGCCACGACCATCCAGACCTTGCGCGCCGCCATCGAGCAGATCCCGCAAGATCAACGCGCCGAATTCGTTGCCCAGGCTTCGCAAGGCGAATGGCGCTTTGAACTGCGCCCGATCCCGCCCCGGCCGCCATCGGGCGGATGGGGCCGTCCTCCGCATGGCCATCCTGGCCACGGCGCGGATGCGCCCGGCTTCACCGGTCCGCCGGATCGTCCTCGGCCCCCTCAGCGCGACATGCGCTGGGCTGACGACGACCCGCGCCCCGCCATGCGGGACTTCACCCGCATCCTGAACCAAAAACTCGGCCCCGGCACGCGGGTGGCGCTGTCCCGCGGCCCGTCACCCGCCTTGTTCGTCAGCCTGAGCAGCACGATTCCGGCTGACGCCGAAGCCGCCACGCGCGCGTGGCTGGTCATGTCGCTCGAACGTCTGGATCCGCCGGTCCGGACACCGCTGCTGATGGTCTGGCTCGGTGGACTCGGCGTCATTCTGCTGATGGTAGCCGGTTTTTCCTGGCACATCACCCGGCCGCTCACCTCCTTGGCCCATGCTGCGGACCGGCTGGCGTCCGGCCAGCCAGAGCGCGTCGCGCCATCCGGTCCCTATGAAACCCAGGCGCTTGGCGAGCGCTTCAATGCCATGCTGGATGCCTTGCAGGAATCGGAAAGCATCCACCGGACCCTGCTGGCGGGCCTGCCGCACGACCTGAAGGGGCCGCTCTCCCGCTTGCGCCTGCGGACCGAAATGCTTGATGACGCCGCGATCAAAAGCGGGATCAAGCAGGACGTGGACGACATGCAGCATATTGTTGAGCAGTTCATCCAATATGTGCGCGGCACCGACCGCGGCACCTATTACTTTACGCCGCTGGATCTGGTCGAATGGACGCGCGAGCGCGGACGGGCCTGGCAGGGAGCGGGATGCGAGCTGATCATCACCGAGCTGCCCGACGCCGTTTGCCCGATCCAGGGCGATGCGATCGCGCTCGGCCGCATGCTGGACAATTTGATCCAGAACGCGCTGCATCACGCCGCGCCCCCGATCCACCTTGGCCTGCGGATCAAGGCGGACCATTACGAGCTCACCGTCAAGGACCATGGGCCGGGCATCCACCCCGAGCAGCGCGAAGAAGCCTTTATCCCCTTCTCCCGGCTGGATGCCGCGCGCAGCCGCAGCGGCAATGTGGGATTGGGGCTGGCGCTGGTGGACGCCATTGCCAAGGCGCATCATGGTTCGGTTGAACTCCGCTCTCCCAAGGAAGGCGGCCTTGAAGTGGCGATTCTGCTGCCGAAAGACCAGGGATTGTCTCAAGAAGGTTGAACCCCCGCCCGGCATGCGGACTTTCGGTGAATTCATGGCAAAATCGAAGGAAACCTGAGCCAACCCTGCGGTTTGGCTGATTTGCCCACGCAAAGTCAGTCAAACCGCGGCGTTGAGCCCGCCGATGATTCAGAGCCATGACCGCAACCGATAAAAACACGCCTTCCCCCACTCCGCACTTTCTCCGCCACATCATTGAAGACGACCTGGCGGCCAACACCTACGCCACCAAACGCTGGGCGGGCCGCCCCGGCCCCGCCGCCGTCCAGGCGGACGCCCCGTATGACGCCGCCCGGATCCGCACCCGCTTTCCGCCCGAACCCAACGGCTATCTGCACATCGGCCACGCCAAATCCATCGCCTTGAACTTCGGCCTGGCCGAGGATTACAACGGCGTCTGCCACCTGCGCCTTGATGACACCAACCCGGAGAAAGAAGAGCAGCGCTATGTAGACAGCATCATCGATGCCGTCCATTGGCTCGGCTTTGACTGGAACGCGAACGGCGTCGAGCACTACTACCACGCCAGCGACTACTTCGACTTCATGTATGAAGCCGCCATGGCACTGATCAAGGCGGGCCTGGCCTATGTTGATGAGCAAACCGCCGAACAAATGCGCGAAACGCGCGGCACGCTGACCGAGCCCGGCGTCAATTCACCGTGGCGCGACCGCCCCGCCGAAGAGTCGCTGCGCCTGTTCGACGCCATGCGCAAGGGTGAACACCCCGACGGCAGCATGGTGCTGCGCGCCAAAATCGACATGGCTTCGCCAAACATGAACCTGCGTGATCCGGCCATCTACCGCATCCGCCACGCCACCCATCACCGGACCGGAGACGCCTGGTGCATCTACCCGATGTACACCTACGCGCACCCGATCGAAGACGCGCTCGAAGGCATTACCCATAGTTTCTGCACGCTGGAGTTCGAAGACCAGCGGCCGTTCTACGAATGGGTGCTGGACCATCTGGCGGACCTCGGCCTGCTGCTGCGGCCGCTGCCGCGCCAGATCGAGTTTTCGCGCCTGAACCTGACCTACATCATCACCAGCAAGCGCAAGCTGATGCAGCTGGTCACCGAAGGCCATGTGAACGGCTGGGACGACCCCCGCCTGCCCACCATCGTGGGCCTGCGCCGCCGCGGCTACACGCCGGAGGCCATCCGCCTGCTGTGCGATCGCACCGGCGCCTCCAAGAACGAATCGTGGATAGACTACAGCGTGCTGGAGCAGTGCCTGCGCGAAGTGCTGGATCCGGTCGCGCCAAGGTCGGTCGCCGTCGTGCGCCCGCTCAAGCTGGTGCTGACCAACTACCCGGAAGGCCAGACCGAGCCCTGCTTTGCGCCGGTCCATCCGCACTACCCGGAGCGCGGCCAACGCGAATTCCCGTTCAGCCGGGACCTCTGGATCGAAGAAGACGATTTCACCGAAAACCCGCCCAAGGGCTTCTTCCGCCTGTTTCCCGGTAATACGGTACGCCTGAAGTACGGTTACATCATTCGCTGCACCGGCTGCACCAAGGATGCATCCGGGCGCGTCATCGAAGTCCAGGCCGAGTACCTGCCTGACACCAAGAGCGGCACACCCGGCGCGGACAGTGTCAAGGTCAAGGGCAATATCACCTGGCTCAGCGCCAGCGCCGCCATTCCCGCTGAATTCCGCCTCTATGACCGGCTGTTCCTGGAGGCCAACCCGAACGCCGGGGAAGGCGAGTTCACGGATTATCTGAACCCGGACTCAATGGACGTCCTGCAGGGCTTTGTCGAGCCCGGCACCAACGCCGCGCCGGATACGCATTACCAGTTCGAGCGCTTCGGCTATTTTGTTGCGGACCGGGAGGACTCCCGCCCGGAGAAACCCGTTTTCAACCGCAGCACGACCTTGCGCGACACCTGGGTGAAGAAATAAATGACCGATACACCCAGCCTCGATATCAAGAGCACGACGCTCTACGCCATCCGCGTGGTCCTGCACACGGACGATCTCAGCCGCCTGCTGCCCGCGCTTGAAGCGCGGATGGCGGAAGCCGCCGGCTTTTTCGACGACGAACCCGTCGTCATTGACGCCTCACTGCTTGAACAGCCCACGGATTGGGCACAACTGGTGCAGGCGCTGCATGAACACAAGCTGCCCACCATCGGCGTCATGGCCGAAGACGGACCGGTCCTCAACAGCGCCCGCGAAGCGGGACTGGCGCGGGTTTCCCTGCCCTCGCTCGTCAAGCGCGCCCAGAACCGCGCCGAAGACATCGATCAGCTCGTCACGCTGCGCGACGCGGCGGCACCGGAAAGCGCGGCCCCCGCCGAGCCGGATGCGGCGGCGGAACCGGTAGAAGCGGAGGCGGAAGCTGACGCCGTCGAAGTCGTGATTGAAGCGGCCAGCAACCTGCTCCAGCCGGAAGCCTCGCACACGGCGGCGCTGGTGATCCAGCGTCCGTTGCGCTCCGGCCAGAAAGTCTATGCCCGCAACGCGGATCTGATCGTGCTCGGCATGGTCAGCAATGGCGCGGAGATTCTTGCCGATGGCAATATCCACGTTTATGGCCCCTTGCGCGGCAAAGCCATGGCGGGCGCCCGCGGCGATACAGAATCTCGCATCTTTACGACACAATTTCAGGCAGAATTAGTGGCTGTTGCCGGGATATACCGTACGATGACCCAGCAACTCCCGGATTCCATTCAAAACAAACCCGCACAAGTTCGCCTCAGCGGCGAAAAACTGCTCATTGATGCATTAGCGATCTAACAGAGGATCAACCCGAATATGGCACGTATTGTCGTCGTGACGTCAGGCAAAGGTGGCGTTGGCAAAACCACAACCAGCGCCAGTTTTTCAAGCGGCCTTGCGCTGCGCGGGCACAAAACCGTGGTGATCGACTTTGACGTGGGCTTGCGCAACCTCGACCTCATCATGGGATGTGAGCGGCGCGTCGTGTATGACCTCGTCAACGTCATCCAGGGCGAAGCCACGCTGAACCAGGCCCTGATCCGCGACAAGCAGCTTGAGAACCTCTACATCCTCCCCGCCTCGCAAACCCGCGACAAAGACGCGCTGACGCGGGAAGGCGTGGCCAAGGTGCTGGAGGGACTCAAGGAGATGGAGTTCGAGTACATTGTCTGCGACTCGCCCGCGGGTATTGAAGGCGGCGCCTTGATGGCGGCCTATTTTGCCGATGACGCCATCGTCGTGACCAACCCGGAAGTCTCGTCGGTCCGCGATTCGGACCGCATCCTCGGCATTCTTTCGGCCAAGTCCAAGCGCGCCGAAGACAATGAAGAACCGGTCAAGGAGCACCTGCTGCTGACGCGCTACAACGCGAAGCGCGTGGCCGAAGGCGAAATGCTGTCCTTGCAGGACGTGGTGGACATTCTCCGCATCAAGCTGATCGGCGTGATCCCGGAATCCGAAGACGTGCTGCAAGCCTCGAACCAGGGCTTGCCCGCCATCCACCTGAAAGACACCATCGTGGCGGGCGCCTACCTGGACATGGTCAGCCGCTACCTCGGTGAAGACAAGCCGATGCGCTTTGTTGATTACGAGAAACCCGGCCTGTTCAAACGACTCTTTGGAGGAAAGTAAGCGATGTCCTTGCTGTCTTTTTTCCTTGGTCAAAAAAAATCAACCACGGCAGGCGTCGCCAAGGAACGCCTGCAAATCATTCTGGCGCACGAGCG
>Ga0172382_10007830_pt1 | contig 15050 bp, 14 predicted proteins | sample Leawel138RmetaG_FD_122245 | JGI IMG/M metagenome (GOLD analysis project Ga0172382, IMG submission 122245) | Leachate microbial communities from a municipal landfill in Southern Ontario, Canada - Leachate well 138R metaG | ecosystem: Engineered > Solid waste > Landfill > Unclassified | place...
AGCAAGCAGATCGTCGGCAAAGGGCACAACACCTTGGTGCAAGATAACCATCCCTATAACCACGGCGAAACCTCTGCGATTGGCGATGCGGGGCGCATCGATTTTAGCAAGACAACGCTTTATACCAGTTTAAGTCCATGTGTCGTGTGTGCGACGCTGCTCTATATGCGCGGATTGAGTCGTGTGGTGGTTGGCGATATAACCAATGCTTGCGGTACTGAAACACTGTTGCGGGAAAAAGGTATACAGGTTGATATTCTTCAAGACCAGCAAGGCATAGCGCTTTATGCGCGTTTCCGCTCTGAAAAACCTGAGCAGGACTTAGAAGATTGGCAAGGTCTGAGTGCTGTAAAAAATAAGATTAACCTATAATGACTAGAGTATGACTGTCTCTATTATGTCCTCGCGCTCACGCTGAATGAGTTGCTTTGTTGACTAGTTGCAGAGACCTACATTGTCTGCTTTTTACTAGGCTAAACTCCGCTGCCTAGCGCTTAAGAGTTTGTAAACTTTAGTCTATAAACGTCCAGTTTCACTGCATAAGAGAGTTTGCTTTTGCTAGGGTAAATGAGAAAACTTGCCGATAGGACTTGAGATGACAACAACAAAGAATCCTCACGAGCTAGCCAGTTGGTTGGTTGCGCAATCGCCCGATGCGACGATTTATTCAGATAAAGAAGGCCGTGTTCGCTTGTGGAACGCTGCAGCGGAAAAAATGTTTGGTTTTTCTGCCGAGCAAGCCTTAGGTCAAAGCTTGGATATTATTATTCCCGAGAAACTACGTAAAATGCATTGGCGTGGTTTCGATGCGGCAATTGCTGCAGGCGTGACCAAACACAGCGGCAAACCCATGGCAACCAAAGCGTTGCGCGCAGACGGCAGTGAGTTTTACACAGAAATGGGTTTTGCTTTGATTGTTAATGATCAGGGCGAGGTCGTCGGCACGGTAGCCCAGGCTCGAGACATTACTGAACGCTATGAAAAAGATCGGGCGGAACGCCAGCGTCTTCGTGAGAAGGATAAACCTGTTGCCGGTCAGGCCTAGAGTTGCCAGTTGACCTGAAATATTGATCGGGTCGAGATTCAATACGCAACCTATCTTGAGTCGAATTCACAGTTTCATTGCGCTTCCAGTACATTGCGCTGCAGTAAGCGCAATTGTGCTGTCATTGTCAGTTGTTAACTATTCACTAAGAGTTGGCAAGTAGAGCTGGGCGTTGCTCTCTACAATTCAAATTCGCGATCCAAGTCTACGTGCGACCCAGCGATGGTACAGCCAAGCGAGAGTAGGGCGGATCACCGGCAAAGCAATCAACCATGCCAGCGGCTTCAGCAGCGTAACTCGAGACATCAACAGAATATAAGCATCCATTTCTCGATGTACTCTACCTTGAGCATCTTTAACGTGTAGTTCGCGTAGGGCCTTGTCCGGATCGATACCTTGTTGACGCAGCTCATCATCACGTCCGGTAATATCCAACCACTCAACGCTATCGCCTGTTTTACCTTCAAGCTTTTCATACCAGCGTCGATCGCGGATGCAAACGGAGCAAGCACCATCATAAAAGACGGTTAGCTTTCCTGAAAATATACTCATTGAACACCTCCTGAGATACCGGACGCTTTATCAAGACTCTAACATAACGTCACTTTTTCAGTTGATTGAAGTATGTGCTGCCGGGTCTCATGGTGATTGGAGTGTTCCTAGGAAGCGTCTTTATAGTAAAAATTAAGACAATTAATTAATAAAGATAATGATATAATATATTTTTAGATTATTGATATATGTCAACTCACGAAAGTCATTGACAGCATAGTAAAATACATGGTTTATTTTGCTATGCATTCCGATCTAGGCGTGTTTCGATCTGCCATCAGTGTGAGTTTTATAATGCAGATTAATAATAGATCAGTGCTCGATAATCCTAATATAACCACAAATAAATGAGGAAATATCATGGACAATCAAAGCCGTCGTAAATTTATGCGCAATAGTCTAATCGCTATCGCCGCTCTGCCTTTAGGGGCGAGTCTTCTGTCTCAACGTGCCTTCGCTCAAGAGTTGACGCCGCTTGATCCATCTGCTCCTCAGGCTCAGGCGTTGCATTACGTCAAAGTTGCCGCAGAAGCCAGTGACAATGCTTCATATAAAGAGGGCAGTAAGTGTTCAGGTTGTATGTTCTTCCAAGCAGAGAATAATGGCTGTCAACTGTTCCCGCAAAGCAGCGTTGAGCCAGAGGGTTGGTGTCAGTCTTGGGTGCAAAAGGCCTAAGCACTGTCAGTCGTTTGATATCAATAGAAAGTCGAGACAGGTCATCTTTTCAGCTCTGTCTCGACTGTTCTAAATACCTTGTTTTTTTTCTAGTGATAATCAAGCCCTGAGTTGTAGGGCACTTGTACTGCTATGGGTTTGCGCGTCAAGCCGTAGGCTCTACCCGCAACTTAAGGATGGGCTCGTATGACGTACCTGCAGCAAAGGGTTATGGCTGTGTTCTTGATGGTTTCTGGAGTTCAGAGTGCTATGGCTGCAGAAGAAGCGAAATACACTGTGGTCCTCAAGGAGCAGAACTTTGAAGTGCGCGCGTATGAGTCGCATATTCTTGCTGAAACCTTAGTCGAGGGTGGCTTTGCCAATGCCGGTAATAAGGCGTTTGGTCGGCTGTTTAAATATATTACGGGTAACAATACAACCCAGCAAAAAATACAAATGACTGCGCCGATAACTCAAGCGGCTGACAGTGAAAAGATCGCTATGACCTCCCCGGTGAGTCAGCAGCAGGTCAATGGCCAGTGGGCGGTCAGTTTTATGATGCCAGCGTCCTCTTCGCTGGAGACGCTTCCTCAACCTAAAGATCCGCAAATCCTCTTGCGCCACGTTCCTGCTCAACATATTGCCGCTGTGCGTTACTCAGGCTTATGGCGTGAGAAGAGTTATCAGGGCAACAGTGATGCGCTGTATGCATGGATAAACAAGAAGGGTTTTAAAGTGGCTGGCGAGGCGCAGTGGGCGCGTTACAACCCACCGTTTACCCCATGGTTCTTAAGACGTAATGAGATTTTAGTGCCTATCGACATGCCGCTTGCCAGATAACACTTATGCTGTGATTGAGTTTGATAATCCAGCAAATAAAGCGCTTCCCTATACAGCGAAGGTGCGGCTGTTTAATAAATAGCGCTACCAAGCCTAGCACCTAGAACAAGGCAACTTCTTCTGCCGTCAGCACACGGTATTCACCGGGAGCAAGATCAGTATCGAGCGTTAGCGTGCCGACTTGCTCGCGGTGCAATTGCTCTACATTATTGCCAATCGCGGCAAACATCCGGCGAACTTGATGGTAACGGCCTTCATGTACATGCACTAAGGCTTCGCGCTCATTGAGTATTTCCAGTAGGGCTGGCGCGGTTGGCTTATCTTCACCGGTCAGTTGTAAACCTGCAGCAAAGGCGCTGATATTGTCTTCGGTGAGCGGTTCCGACAGCCACGCATGATAAATTTTCAGGCATTGCTGTTTGGGTGACGTGATGCGATGTGACCATTGGCCGTCATCCGTAATCAATAACAGCCCTGTGGTGTCCAGATCCAGTCGCCCAACTGTATGCAGCTTGTTGATGTTGGGTACATCTAAATAAGTGAATATGGTTCTGTGCCGTGAGTCATGGTTAGCGCAGACACAATCAAGCGGCTTGTGCATCATCAGATAAGTCGGCCCGATAAGCTCAAGTTGCTCATCATTCCACATCACTTTGGCTCCGCTTGGCACTTGCAGAGCTGCTTTTTTCTGCACCACACCATCGATGGTTACCTCTGCGCGTTGCAGTAGCTTGGTGGCTTCTTTCCGGCTCATGCCAGTTGTTTCAGATACAAATCGATCAAGCCGCATGGGGATCTAGTCTTCTCAAGTGAATAATGACCCTATTATAACGCACCCGCTGCGTGCTTATCAGTTTGCGTGTTACACGGTCTCTTGATAATTAATGCGCTTGGCCTCTACGGATACTGGCTTACAGCGAGTACCCATAATGGGTTTATTGCTTGTGGTGTGGATGGGTGAAACCTGTATATTGATTCTAAAGCGGAGAGGTAAAACGAATATTTCTCCTCTTTGCTTGCGGGTAATAGGGCTAACGACGCGACTTCGTTACCTGCCTATCAAATGTTGACCGACGACTTAATCCAAAGGAATAAAACCCTATGAGTTCTTCTGAACGGTTTGATTTAAGCGGAAAAGTCGCCATTGTCACTGGTGGTGGTAATGGTAGAGGTGCTGCTTGCTGCCGTATGGTGGCCGATTATGGTGCGACCGTGGTGATTGCTGATTTAAAGATGGCAGATGCGAAAAAGTTGCTGATGAGATTGTCGCCAATGGCGGTCGAACGTTAGCCGCGCAATGTAATGTGCTACAGGATGATGATTTAGTGGCGTTGGTTTATCTCACTATGGCGGAGTTTTCTAGTATCCATATTTTAGTAAACAATGCCGGCGGCGGCGGAGTGGGGAAAGAAAGCTCTTTCGACATCACCTTGGAGCAATTTGAGCGACCGTTTCAAATCAACGTGTTCAGCGCCTGGCGTTTAGCACAGTTATGTGCGCCGTATATGCAGGAGGCAGGTTGCGGTTCGATTATTAATATGTCGTCGATGAGCTCGGTTAATAAAAGTCCTGCTATCAGCGCTTATGCCGCTTCAAAAGCTGCGATCAATCACATGACCGCCAACCTCGCTCATGATTATGGTCCTGTGATTCGGAGCAATGCGGTTGGGCCGGGAGCGCTAAGCACCGGCGCATTAGCGACAGTGCTGACGCCGGAAATTGAGGAGTGTATGCTGGCGCGCACGCCGATTAAGCGCCTCGGTGAACCAGAAGATATTGCCGGTGCGGTGCTTTATTTTGCTGCGCCAATCTCGCAGTGGGTCAGTGGGCAAGTACTGTTCGTTAATGGTGGTGTGCAAACGTTAGATTAAGTAAGAAGGTTTGCCTGCGCATCAATACTGCGTTGAGGGCATGCAGATGCGCAGTGCTGTGAGTGGTTCAATCGATTGCAGATTAACGAAATTACGCTTAAATAAATGCAATTGTGCTACCCTTGCAGCCTTTTAAATATTCATTCAAGGTTGGCAATATGCTGCGCTTACGATGGTTAGGGCTGTTATGCGGATTCGCTTTAGTCGGTGCTACGCAGGCTAATGATGCTGAGCAGATTGTTCGGCAAGCACTGCTGTCCATACAACCCGACCTACCTATTGAAAAAATTACCGCCAGTCCGATGCCGAGCTTGTATCAAGTTGAGTTGAAAGGCGGACGTTTACTCTACGCCAGCGCTGATGGTGAGTTTTTGTTACAAGGCAGCTTGTTTCAAATTAAGAATGGTCAAGCGACAAACCTAACCGAACAGGTTGAACAGCTCGCTATTGCTAAACAGATCAATAGCATTCCTCTAGAAGAGATGGTCGTGTTTGCTGCGCAGAATAGTAAAACGCATATTACCGTATTTACTGATACCGATTGCGGCTACTGCCAGAAGCTGCACAGTGAAGTAGCAGAGCTTAACAAACTCGGTGTCGACGTTCGTTACTTGGCTTTTCCGCGCCAAGGCGTTGGCAGTCATGGCTACGAAACCTTGACCAGTATCTGGTGTGCTGATGACCGTTTAGACGCTATGGATCAAGCTAAAGCACGCCGTAGCGTAGCAAAGAAAACGTGCAAGAATCCGATTGATAAGCAGTACGCTTTAGGACAAACAGTAGGTGTGCAAGGTACGCCAACTATAATTTTAGCCAATGGACAGATTATTCCTGGCTACCAACCTGCGCAGCAATTGGCTGCTCAAGCATTAAAAGCACAGCCCTAGGTTGACCGACACCGATAGGCTTCGTACAGTGCAGTATTTTGCCGCTCATACTCTGTTGGGCGGGTTTGTTTTATTTGACGATGGGGACGATGCAGCGTGAAACCAGTTAAAGTAGGGATCTGTGGTTTAGGCACCGTTGGCGGTGGTACTTTTAATATTCTCAAGCGTAACGCTGAAGAGATTACTCGACGCGCAGGCTGTTCGATTGACGTGATCCAAGTGGCTTCGCGTGCTGTCAATCCGCAATGCGATACCAGTACTACTGAAGTGACTGATGACGTTTTTGCCATCGTCGACAATCCTGAAATTGATGTGGTCGTTGAGCTGATTGGTGGTGACACCCTCGCCAAAGAAATCGTGTTGCGGGCAATTGAAAACGGTAAGCATGTGGTCACCGCTAATAAAGCGCTGATCGCGGTGCACGGTAATGAAATTTTTGCGCGTGCCCGTGAGAAGGGTGTGATGGTCGGCTTTGAAGCGGCTGTGGCTGGCGGTATCCCAGTGATTAAAGCCATCCGTGAAGGTTTGGCGGCTAACCGTATCAATTGGTTGGCGGGCATTATCAATGGTACCGGTAACTTTATTCTCAGCGAGATGCGTGAGAAAGGTCGTACCTTTGAAGATGTTTTGCAAGAAGCGCAAGCATTGGGTTATGCCGAAGCCGATCCAACCTTTGATGTGGAAGGTATTGATGCCGCGCATAAGCTGACTATTTTAGCTTCGATTGCTTTTGGTATCCCGTTACAGTTTGAAAAAGCTTACACCGAAGGCATTACTGAGCTGACCACGGCTGATGTCAATTATGCTGAAGCATTGGGCTATCGCATCAAGCACTTAGGTGTGGCGCGTCGTACTGATTTAGGCATTGAGTTGCGTGTGCATCCCACTTTGATCCCTGCTGACCGTTTGATTGCCAATGTGAATGGCGTGATGAATGCGGTAATGGTGAATGGTGATGCCGTCGGCAGTACCCTGTATTACGGTGCTGGCGCAGGTATGGAGCCGACGGCGTCTGCTGTGATTGCTGATATTGTTGATGTCGCGCGTTCCATGGCGTGTGATCCTAAACACCAAGTGCCCGCATTGGCGTTCCAATCTGACGCTTTATCTGAGCATCCAATTCTAGCGATTGATCAGTGCGAGAGCGCCTATTACCTGCGTATCCAAGCGAAAGACCACCCAGGTGTGTTGGCGCAAGTCGCGAGTATCTTATCGGTGCGCGGCATTAATATTGTATCGATTATGCAAAAAGAAGCGGAAGAGTCAGATGGTTCAGTGCCGATGATTTTGCTCACACACCGTGTGCAAGAGCAGCGTATTAATGATGCTATTATTGCTCTAGAAGCGCTCGAGACTGTACAGACGCCAGTGGTGCGTATTCGTGTTGAACAGTTGGGTTAATTTCAAGTTAAGCGACTACAAAGGTTGTTACTTATGCGTTATATAAGCACGCGTGGCCAAGCTCCAGCGTTGAATTTTGAAGATGTATTATTAGCCGGTTTAGCCAGTGATGGCGGTTTGTATGTGCCAGAAAACTTGCCGCGCTTTACCGTGGAAGAAATCGCCTCATGGGCTGATTTGCCCTATCACGAATTAGCCTTTCGGGTGATGCGCCCCTTTGTTGCGGGCTGCATTGACGATGCTGATTTTAAAGCGATTCTGAAAGATACCTACGGTGTGTTTGAGCACAGTTCAGTGGCTCCTTTGCGCCAGCTTAATGGCAATGAATGGGTGTTGGAGTTGTTCCACGGCCCAACTTTAGCCTTTAAAGACTTTGCTTTGCAGTTATTGGGTCGTTTACTGGATCACTTCCTCAGCAAACGCAATGAGCGTGTGGTGATTATGGGTGCCACCTCTGGTGATACCGGTTCAGCGGCGATTGAAGGCTGCCGTCGTTGCGACAATGTCGATATTTTTATTCTGCACCCGCATCAGCGTGTGTCAGAAGTACAGCGTCGACAAATGACCAGTGCTCTTAGCGATAATATTCACAATATTGCCATTGAAGGTAACTTTGATGATTGCCAAGAGATGGTTAAAGCCAGTTTTGCTGATCAGTCGTTCCTTAAAGGTACGCGCTTGGTGGCGGTGAACTCGATCAACTGGGCGCGCATCATGGCGCAGATCGTGTATTACTTTCACGCGGCAATTCAGCTCGGTGGCCCGCAGCGCTCTGTTGCATTCTCAGTGCCAACCGGTAACTTTGGCGATATTTTTGCCGGTTACTTAGCGCGCAATATGGGGCTGCCGATTAACCAGCTGATTGTTGCCACCAACCGTAACGATATCTTGCACCGCTTTATGAGTGGTAATCGTTATGACAAAGATACGTTGCACCCAACACTGTCGCCATCGATGGATATTATGGTGTCGTCGAACTTTGAGCGTTTACTGTTTGATATGCATGGTCGCAATGGCGCTGCAGTGACTGAGTTGATGGATCATTTCCGCGCCACTGGTGAAATGCGAGTGACTGATGAGCGTTGGACTGAGACTCGTAAGTTGTTTGATTCATTAGCAGTTGATGATGAGCAAACCTGTGCGACCATCGCGCAAGTGTATAAAGATACCGGTGAGTTGTTAGATCCGCATACGGCGATTGGTGTACATGCTGCGCGTGAATGCCGTCGTAGCTTATCCACGCCAATGGTGATCTTGGGTACAGCGCATCCAGTTAAGTTCCCAGAAGCAGTCGAGAAGGCTGTGCCAAGTGCCAGCCCAAGCTTGCCAGCGCATATGGCTGACTTGTTTGAGCGTGAAGAGCGCTGCACCGTTTTGGCGAATGACTTGGCAACAGTGCAAGATTTTGTCAGTCAGCGTGGTAACCGCGGCAAGCCTTTGTAATCGTTTGCACTGCTGTTAACTAAAACCCGGGTCTTGTAAAAGGCTCGGGTTTTTTATTGGGCTTGCTGTCGCCATTGGCTCGGTGCAACCCCGCTCCAACGTTTAAAGGCGCGAGAAAAAGCAGTTTCATCGGCATAACCCAAGCTTAGGGCGAGATCGGTCATGCTGATATTGCTGTGACTCAGTTGCAGTTGAGCTTCGTTGTAGCGCACTTCATCTAACAGAGTTCGAAAACTACAACCACGCTGTTGTAATTCGCTTTGCAACTGTCGAGGATGAATATTGAGCAAGCTGGCAACGACTGGTACGGTTGCTTCGCCAGTGGCCAGTACGGACTGGATGATTATTTTGGTGTGGGCAGCATAGTCTTCGCGGGCGTAGCCTTGTTGTGCAGCGAACTGTTCGATCAAATGACTTTTTAGCTGGGTGCGCTGCTCGCTAGGCTGTAGGTCTAAAATAGCTGGCTTGATGTATAGCGCAGTTAACGGTTGCGCAAAGAATACTGGCGCTTGAAAAAACTCTGCATAAAACTGACTATTGCTTGGTTCTGGGTGGGCGAAGGTGACTTTATTAATCTGCCACGCCTCTTTAAATAATGCTTGTGCGGCTCGATAAACAACACCCATTCCCAACTCAATAAGTTGGCGTAAATCTACTGTTTTGCTCAGGCGTAGTTGATACTCTAAAGCTACTTGATTGTCTAAATGGTGCTCTTGCAGTTTAATTCCAGGAGCATGCAAGTGTGCGTATTTATTGGTTATGCGTAACAAGTCTTGAAAGCTTTCAGCTTGCGATAATAGCAAGCCAAAAGATCCAAATACTAAGTAATCGCGCTGCTGGCTGAGCTTTATAGCAAATTGCTGATTGCCTGATTCGTGCGCGGCTAGATTTAACACCTCAGCAACACGCGCATAATCGACAAATAAATCACTGCGGCGCAACACCAGAGGATCAATGCCGCAACGCTTTAATAAGATGTGCGCATTCAGTTTGTTTTTTCGACACAGCGTTTCAAAACCAATAAATACTGCGCTACGTGCGCGTTCTTGCATGCTTATTACCTATTCGTAATATGTCAGACTTGCCTTCGTAATATGTCAGGTTTTAATAGCTTTGTCTGCTGTACTCTAAGGCTATAAATAACAATAGCGAGTGCGCCGTTATGAGTGACTTAGCTTATCAGACAGATACCTTAGTGATTGGCGCTGGGCTGGCTGGTATATGCACTGCTTTAGAGCTATTAAATAATGGCCGCTCAGTGCTTTTGCTTGATGCCTGTGAACAACAACGTTTTGGCGGGCAAGCTAAAGAGGCTTTTGGTGGCATGCTGCTGAATAACACTGCAGAACAGCGGCGTAATGGTATTACTGATTCAAGTGAGTTGTTTTGGCAGGATTGGCAGCAGGCGGCGCAATTTCAGCCTAATAATCAATGGGCGCAGCGTTGGGCAGAGGCTTACTGCGAGCATAATCGCAGTGAGATTTATGATTGGTTACACAGTTATGGAATTGGTTTTTTCCCAGTTGTGCAGTGGCCAGAGCGAGGTAATTACGGTGATGGTAATTCTGTGCCGCGCTATCATTTGGCTTGGGGCTGTGGGCAAGGCATTGTTCGCGTTCTTCTGCAACAGCTACTGCAGCACCCTAAAGCCAATCTCCTGCGTTGCTTGTTTTCCCATAAAGTCAGCGCTTTAGACTATTGCAATGGCCGAGTTGTCGGTGGTCACGGTGTGCAGCCTAATGGCGCATTTGTTGTGCAAGCTGACAATACCGTGATTTGCAGTGGTGGGATCAATGGCAATCTGCAGAAAGTGCAGCAGCACTGGGATCCGCTTTACGGTTCACCTCCGAATAACTTACTCACCGGTGCGCATCCCAGCGCCGATGGCTCATTGCATGATTGTGTGCAAGACATCGGTGGAGAGGTTCGTAATCTGCACTATATGTGGAATTATGCGGCAGGCATTGCGCATCCAAACCCCGAGTATCCGCAGCATGGCCTGAGTTTGATACCACCACGCTCGGCCTTGTGGATGGATTGTTATGGTCGTCGTATTGGTCCGAAGCCAATGGTGACAGGCTTTGATACGCATGATTTGTGTAAAACAACCGGTCACATAACGCAGCAATATACTTGGCAAATTATGAATAAGCGTATTGCCGATAAAGAGCTGGCAATTTCTGGTAGCGATAGCAATCCACATTTTCGTGATAAAAAAATGCTCAAGGTTATTTGGCAAGCGTTGCGTGGCAATGCACAGCAAACGCAATGGTTGATCGATCATTGTCCTGATGTTGTCAGCGCTAATACGCTTGAGCAGCTGGCGATACAAATGCAGGGTATTGCCCCTGAAATACCACTCGATACTGTTGGCATGCATGCTGATATTGCACGCTATGACGCGATGCTTAAAGGGCCGCACGCGTTCCGCAACGATGATCAAATTAGACGTATCCAACAATTACGGCAATGGCGTGGAGATCGTCTGCGTACCTGTAATTTACAGCCTATTGTTGATCACAAACAAATGCCGTTGATCGCTATACGGTTGCGTTTAATTAGCCGAAAAAGCATGGGTGGCATGCTGACTGATCTAGATTCACGGGTGCTTGATGCGCAAGGTATTGCGCTTACAGGATTGTATGCTGCCGGTGAAGCGGCTGGTTTTGGTGGCGCAGGCATTTCTGGAGTGCGTTCTTTAGAAGGTACGTTTTTATCTAACTGTATTTTTAATGCTCGTCGAGCGGCGCAGAGTATTGTCTCAGGTTAAATCTTCCATACGGACTCAATAACTTCTAATAACAGGGCAGGAGATTCACATTATGAAAAAGACAGGTGCGGCACTGGCACGTTTTGCTCTGGAGCAATTGGGTGTTCGTTATACCTTTGGTATTCCTGGTGTGCATAACACTGAGCTGTATGACGAGCTCAACAATTCCGCGCTGATTAAACCTGTATTAGTCACGCATGAGTGTGGCGGAGCCTTTATGGCTGATGCTGTCAGTCGTACCGGCGATAGTATCGGCACCTTGTTGATTGTGCCGGCAGCAGGCGTCACTCACGCGTCTAGTGGTATTGGTGAGGCTTATTTGGCCGGTATCCCTATGCTGGTTATTTCTGGTGGTATCCATACTGAGAATGGTCGACGTTATCAGTTGCATGAGATGGATCAGCACACGCTATTATCTCCGATCACCAAGGGCAGTTTTCATATCAAATCCCATAATGAGGTGATTCCTACACTGTATACGGCTTATCAGCTGGCGATGCGTGGCGAACCGGGACCTGTCTTTGTTGAGTTGCCTTATAATATCGGTAATTTTTTGGGTGAAGTTGATAGTATGCCGGCCTTTGCTGGCTTAGAGGGGGCGCTTACTTTTGATAAAACCTTGGTTAAACAGGCTGCGCAGTTGTTGACTGCAGCCAAGCGGGCTGGGTTTTTTCTTGGTTGGGGTGCGGTTGATTGTCAAGCCGATTTGCTTGAGTTAGCTGAGCTGCTAAACGCACCAGTCGCTACAACATTGCAGGGGTTAAGCGCCTTTCCCGGTAATCATCCTTTACATACGGGTATGGGCTTTGGCGGCTATTCCGTCCCTGCTGGGCAAAATGCATTCGCGCAGTGTGATGCGTTGCTGGCAATAGGTACGCGTTTTGCTGAGATCCCTACTGGGAGTTTCAGTATGCAAGTGCCTGATGATTTAATTCATATCGACATTAATCCACAGGTATTTAACGCTAACTACCCAGCAAAAATTGCGCTACAAGGCGATGCGCGCTGTATTGTGCCGGCGTTATTGGCAGAAGTGCGTGCACTGCAACTGCCGATGAAACAGGCCGATATCGCCGAGCAGATCAAGCAGGATAAAGCCGCTTACCAACAAGAATGGTTTGCTCATAAGAGTGCTGATCGAGTTAATCCAGCAAGGTTTTTTCAAGCGCTGCGCCAGCAGTTAAGTGATGACGCAATCATTGTGGCTGATGATGGTAATCACACCTATTTAGTTGCAGAGCTGATGCCTATTTTAGCTGCACGCGGCTATATTTCGCCTACCGACTTTAATGCGATGGGTTACTGCGTGCCGGCAGTGATTGGTGCGAAATTGGCTAATCCGCAGACCACGGTGGTGGGGATTGTCGGTGACGGGGCTTTATTGATGACAGGCATGGAAATGCTGACTGCTGTGCGTCATCAGCTTGGTGTGGTGGTGTTTATTTTCAATGATGGTGAGTTATCACAAATTGCCCAAGCTCAAGAAATTCCTTATAACCGTAAAACTTGTACGGTGCTGCAAGCAATACAAATGCAGTCATTGGCGGCGGCTGTTGGCGCGCAGTTTGTTTCGATCAACAGTGATGCAGATATTGAGTCGGGTATCTGCCAAGCTTTGTTGTTCGCAGCAAACAATCAGCCCGTATATGTTGATGTGAATATTGATTATTCAAAACGTACGCGCTTTACCCAAGGCATTGTTAAAGCAACGCTCAAGCGCTTTGCGCCACGGGATAAATTTCGTGTGATCAGTCGAGCTTTAATCCGCAAGATTACGGGTTAGTTGGATATAAACTCTAGACAATAAAAAACCGGCCTAAGCCGGTTTTTTATTAAACATGCTGTCGCAATTAAGCGGCTGCTTGACTCAGCGTTTTGATGTGCTGATTCAGGCGGCTTTTGTTACGGGCAGCTTTGTTTTTGTGGATGATGCCTTTATCGGCCATACGGTCGATAACAGGAACAGCCAATTTGTAAGCAGCTTGTGCTTTTTCTAAATCTTTAGCTTCGATGGCTTTAACTACATTTTTGATGTAGGTACGCACCATAGAACGTAGGCTACCATTATGGTCGCTACGCTTATCAGCCTGTTTAGCGCGTTTTTTGGCAGAAGGGCTGTTGGCCACGTCGTACTCCTCGAAAACTTTTAGTTGAATGTATCAAAATAGGCCGCGAATGATGCAGCTAAATTAATGGATTGTCAAGTTGCTGTTTTCGAATACACAGAGAAACACTTTAAGAGTGCACAAATTTATTCGCACAGCAAGTAACCGCGCACAAGTATACGCAGACGAAGTGCAGAATGCATGCTTTCTCTGCAATCTTTATGGTATCCCCTTGAGCAAGCGACTAAACTTGTACGCTTAATTTGGAAGGGTGCACCATGAGCAACGCTGCTGATACACCAACAAAACTAAAAACCTCCAGCCTTTTACGTTCCAGTGCAGTGGTCAGCGTGATGACATTGCTCTCGCGTATCTTAGGTATGGTGCGCGATATGGTGGTCGCCAGCTACTTCGGATCAGGTGCATCAGCGGATGCGTTCTTCGTCGCATTTAAGATACCTAACTTTTTGCGCCGCTTATTTGCTGAAGGTGCTTTTGCCCAAGCCTTTGTGCCCGTGTTGTCCGAGTATCGAGAACAACGCTCATTCGCCGAGGTTAAGCAGCTGGTGGATCGTACCGCCGGTATGTTGGGTTTGATTTTAACCGCACTCACTGCACTGGGTGTGGTGATGTCGCCGTATTTGATTATGTTATTTGCGCCTGGCTTCCATGATGAACCCAGTAAAATGCAATTGGCCGGTGAGTTGCTGCGTATTACCTTTCCGTATTTATTGCTGATTTCGTTAACGGCATTTTGTGGCGGGATTCTGAATAGTTACGGTCGTTTTGCGGTACCGGCCTTTACTCCAGTGCTGTTGAATATCTCGATGATTGGCGCGACGATATTTTTAACCCCTTACTTTGCTGAGCCAGTGATGGCCTTGGCCTGGGGCGTGTTTATTGCCGGTGTTGCGCAGCTGTTATTTCAAATGCCATTCTTGTGGAAAATGCGCTTATTACCACGCCCGCGAGTGGTGGCCGATGATCCTGGGGTAAAACGGATCATGCTGCTGATGCTGCCGGCCTTGTTTGGTGTGTCGGTCAGTCAGATCAACTTGCTCTTGGATACGGTGCTCGCGTCGTTCTTGCAGACAGGTAGTGTCTCTTGGCTGTACTACGCTGATCGTTTATCGGAATTGCCTTTAGGTGCGTTTGGTATTGCTATTGGTACAGTGATTTTGCCGGCGTTATCGCGCCATCATTCCACCGCTAAACCTGAAGAGTTTTCCAACACCATTGATTGGGCGCTACGCATGGTGTTGCTGGTCGGTGTGCCTGCTGCGCTGGCCTTGGCTATTTTAGCTGAGCCTTTGATTGCGACATTGTTCTTCTATGGTGCGATGACCGCGACCGATGTCACTCAAGCGGCAGGAGCGTTGCAGGCGTATTCATTGGGTGTACTGACCTTTATGTTAATTAAAGTGTTGGCACCAGGCTTCTTTGCCCGTCAGGATTTAAGAACACCGGTGCGCATTGCTATTA
>Ga0172382_10007831_pt1 | contig 15044 bp, 19 predicted proteins | sample Leawel138RmetaG_FD_122245 | JGI IMG/M metagenome (GOLD analysis project Ga0172382, IMG submission 122245) | Leachate microbial communities from a municipal landfill in Southern Ontario, Canada - Leachate well 138R metaG | ecosystem: Engineered > Solid waste > Landfill > Unclassified | place...
AAAAAATACCATTTATTTTATTTTTAATTTCTTCCACTTCTACTTCGGTAAAATGTGATTTGTGGTTATATCCTCTATTCGTCATTTCACGCACCAAATCTTCATGACGTTCAAATATTTCATGTAAGTCTATCAACTTTTTATCAATAAATCCGTTTATAGATTTATTTCTTTTTATTGATCCACACAACATATGTATTTCTACATGTTCCCCTAGAAGATGCTTCCTACACATCAGAGTAGGGTTTATCATCCACATTCTCATCGATTTCTTCTCCTTTATTTTTCAATCTTTTTAAAGTAAAATCCAACTTACATTTTGTGTCATCTAACTCATCCTTTGTATAATTTAATTTTGTTATCAAGCACAATATAGCTACGGCCAATATAAAGTGTGTTGACAAAATTATATAATATTCTGGTGTGCTCATTCCGAAAGTCCTCCTCAATTTAAATTCTCCAATTCTTTATTTCGTGTTATAAATGAAGATTTTAAAATAACAGAGGATTTTACATATTTTTCTATCATCTCACAAAATGAACCCACAAAATCCTCCTCTTTGGTATGACTTATCTTTGAACATTCTGTATATAAAACTTTTTGCATCCTCATCGATAGATAGTCTTCTATGACACTTTCCCAGAGCAGCTCTTTTATTTGTATGCTAACAAAATCAGGATCACTTATATCGAAAATTACTTCTATTCTTATATACAAATCGTCTGGATTTGTTTTTGAACAAATATAAAAATCTCCAATATCATTTTCTGGATATAAAATTCTTTTTTCATTCCTTACGATCTTGTCACTTCTGTAGTAACACTTATTAAAGTTCACATCCAAAAGACCTAGTTCGGATAGTTTTTCATTTATGAAAGTTACAACAGAATGGGATAAAATTTCAATTTTTTTGCTTAATTCGTTCACAAAAATATAATCCATTTTTTTTCTTTTATATTTTAAAATAGAAATCATAAAGCATCTCCTCAAATCACAATGAATCATTTTCCACAAGACATTTGTATATTTCAAAAGACTCATTTAAATGATTTATTTTTTTTATTATTTGACCTTTTTCTTTATTTTTTGTGTATATCCTTATACTCAATTTACCAAAAATCTTAACAACATTTGGGGGTTCTACGAAATTAAAAAACTCCACCAAATTTTGCTTTGTGTTTTTATTCCGAGAGCTGAAAGAAGACTCCAAGAATATTATATTTTTTGTCACCTTTGTTATTATAAATACCGGAGAAGTTATATCTCTGTTTCTCATCTCCTCGATTTTAGAAATCAAACACATAACATCTTTATTTAGACCAGCTTCGATCATTTTTTTCATTATCACATCTTCCTGTTTTTCATAAGTAACATCAAACTTCCATTCTATAGGAACCGAAAATCCATTGTTTCTTTTAAATTTTTTATCATATAAAATACGCAACAGATTTTCCTTTTCGGTTCTTTTACTAACATAAAGCAAATGAATATTTTCTGTTAAAAATTGGTTGAAGTTTTTATTGAAATTTATCATTATTGTTTAGTGTTTCCCACAACCATCGCAAGTAATATTCGTCTTCACACATAGTTTTACTTAGATTGTTACTAATTTTGGCAACAGGAAGGTAATTACATTCTACGAGCTTTATAACATTTTGTTTTGGTAAATTTCTATATTTCATTATATCGGAACCTCTAAAGTTTGTCAAAAATGTACCAATTCCAAAAGACATTTTTATTTTTCCATAGAACTTGTCGTTTATTTCAGAAGCTCTTCTTATATCTAAACTATCCGAAAATACAATTGTTTTTGTTTTTGGATCTATTTCATTTTTTTCATAAAAAGAAATCATTTTTTCTGCAAACGTGAATGGATCTCCAGAATCGTGTCTCACCCCATCATATAATCTCGAGTAGTCTCCAGAAAAATCGAATAAGAAGTTTTTTAATGGGAATGTATCGGATAGTGCTATTCCCAAAGATCCATGATATTCTTTGCACCAAGAATCGAATGCCATCTTTTGTGAAAGAATCGGATGAGTCAATCCTTGCATCGCTTGTATAAACTCATGTGCCATGGTTCCTATTGCTTTTATTTTGAATTGTTTTGAAAAAAGAACATTACTGGTTCCAATGAAATTGAATAGATCCCCGTTGTATCCTATAAGTCTCTCCAAAACATATTTATGATATTCATAAGAATATCTTCGTCTTGTTCCAAATTCTGCAACATTCATCACATTTGATTTTAGTTCTGTCAATTGAGGCAACACGGTACAATCGAATATCTCGCCGTAATCTACATCAACACACTCAGAACCCAATTGTTGGACAATAGATAATATTGGAACTTCAAATAAAATTGTATTTATCCATGGTCCTTGTATTTCTATATTTAGACCTTCCCCTTCAGATTTAAACACTTTAACATACTTTTTTGAGTTTAATCTGAATGTTGAAAGAAAGTCCACAAAATCTTCTTTTAAAAATGGAATGTTATTTAAATATTTTATCTCGTCTTCTTCGAAATACAAAAGATCTAAATTGCTTATTTCACGAGAAACCTGTTCGATAAATATTTCGTTAAAATATTTATCTTCCTCTCCCACCAAATTTCTACACTTGAATTTATATTTTACAATGACATCATTAAATTTGTGATAAACCGCCTGCATCATTGTAAACTTATAAAAGTCGTTATCTAACAAAGATTTTATTATCATAATTCGCTCCTTATTTTATTCAAAATATAATTCATTTCTTCTATATCGAGAGGACCTTCGGAATTTACTCTCAGATACATCCCTATTATATCCATTGTGGGAACTTGACTCTTTGTTCTTTTTAAAAAAGAAACAAGTTTATCCAACATATCTTTTCTACAATTTTTATAAAGAGTCACTAGCCCCTCCCTTCTACATTTTTTTGATTGTATCCTTTTCTGAGAACTTCTTTTATTTCTTCCCAAGTATTATAAAATTCATGCAAACTTTCTATTGAGCCGTAAATAGAGATTTTTTGACTTTTTACCAAATTCTCAAACTTTTCTTCTAATCTTTTGTTGTTCGTTTCCACACACTCCTCCTCATTTTTATGGTAGGTAGGCGGGACAATAAAGGTCGTCCCGCCTAAATAAATTAATAAACAATAAATTCTATTACATTAAGTATTCTATTGATTATTTTTTTCTCATCTCCATCAATCTCAACATTCAGATTTAAATTTTTTGAGAATCCGGTAACATTGGAAACCGAAATTAAATTCTCTGAAACATCAAAAATTATTTTTACTATTGATGTAGACTTTTGTGTTTCTACTTTTAGGTAAATGGTATCTCTTAAACGTGGATCTAAGTGAAAGTTTTTGATGATAAAATTCTTACTTTCAATTTTTGTACCACACAAACATAAAACATTGCCAATCAATAATATAATGTGATCATTTGGTATTAGAAAATCACTCATCGGAGGTTTCCTCGTTCGGATCATAAATTGTATTTATTGTTGGTATGTGTGTGTAAGTAAGTGTGGTTGGGTTAGAATCCACCACAAAAGGATCGAAAGAATGTGATGATAATTTTGTTTTATACTTAAACCGAAAACGGTTTGGTTCGTTTATTGGTCGAAATTTATCTTTCACAATATTGTATGTTTCGACTAAAGTGATTATATCTCCTACTATAGAAGCCAAAGATTTTGGACTGCAACAAACCGATTCAATACCACGTTTTACTTTGACCAGCCTTTGTATCTCGTTATTTATTCTCGAAACAATTTTTTTGGTTTTAGGTTCTAAGTCAAACCCAAAATTTAATGTAGAGTTTAAATCCAAATTTTCAGGGTGCGGTTCTACACCACAAAGATTTTCTTTTTTGCACGACTCTATCAGAAAACTTTCTATTCTATCTAATTCTTCATAATATTTGCTAATAAAAATATTTTTCTGTGTTGTCATACGAAATCTGTGCTTTCCTTTATCGACATTGTCCTCTAATAAATATTTTTTTATTTCTTCTAGAGTATACCTCGAGTTTTTGAATGAAATTAGATTTTCCATAAATTCCTTTACAAAAAATAAAATCTCTTCTTTTCTCTTTTGAAGTATATTTTTATTTATATGTTCTGATGTGTGTTCCATATTTTTGGAAATACCATTAATAATCAAGAATCTTATAGCATCGACATTAATGCGTGTGCTATCACTCAAATGTACTACATTTCCTTCTAGATTTCTATACAATTCAAATAAACCTCTCAATATGTTGTTTTTTGTAAGAGCAAGTATATGATCTTCTGATATCTTAGACTTTGACACACAATCCGAAATCATTTCTACAAACTCGATCGGAAATATATTTTCGTTTAAATTCCAACAATTTATACTACTTTCTATTAAATATAAAACACCAGCATACATCTCTTTATGGTTGCTTAACTTACTCTCGAATATCCTTTTATTTTTTATATTTTCTTGTTTGGAGGAACTCCAATACGAATTTGTTAAAATCTTTTTAATTCCGTGTAGTATGGACGTAGTTTCTTTATCAGAATTACAAAAATTGTACATGCCCTTTAATAGTTTCCAAATGTCGTGATGATAAATATTGTTTGTTATATTGCTATTCACAATCAAAGAATCTATAGAACGCAATATACTAGAAATTTTATCGTTTTTTGATAAATCATCAAAGAATGAATTTATTTCATCATCCGTCAGTTCAAATTCATCTTTACACTTCGATAGTAGATCTCTCATAATGTTGTTGTATTTATTTTTTATTAAATTTTCTATTTTATTTTGATTTAAAACCAAATCATCAAAATCTTCTATCAACAAAGATTCTTTTATTGGTTTGAGAGCTGGGAATGAGATAACATCCTTTATGTTACTTTTATTTGTCAGCAACATAATCAATCTGTCTATCCCTATTCCTATCCCTATTGTTTGGGGCATACCACACATCATAGCATTCAAATAGTTTGTGTCCAACTGATTTATAGATTCTTCGTCTTTGGAAGATAATTGATTTAAAAATGCAGAATATTGTTCCAAAGGACAATTTTGTTCGTTATATCCGTTTGCAAGTTCAAATCCTGCAACAAAAATCTCAAATCTTTCTGCGGTAGTTTTGTTTTTAGATTTTGCAAGAGGAGAAACCTCCTTTGGTAGTCCGTGAACCACCAAAGGAGAAACAATATTTTCTTCCACATGCTTTTCAAATAAATGGTACATAGCCATCATATAATCTAATTCTTTTATCTCTTCTATATCTTCGTGTTTATTAATGTCCTTTAGTATGTCGACAAGCACTTCCTTTTTTTCTTTATCATCCAATTTGTCACAATCGACCAAATCAAAGACTTTTTCGTTTATCGGATCCATATTTTTTAAAATGAAATAGATCAAAACACTCAAACGCATAGACATATCGCTGAAGTATTTCTTCATGTTTATACTTTCGTTGATTGAAGTGTCTTTGTCTTTGTTTTTAATTTTGTATGAGGAAAGTCCTAAACTAGTCAATTTCTTCCCATTTACTTCGATTTCTTCTAAATCATATACCAACCTTTTTAGTGTTTCATTATTTTCTAGCGTGGCTTCTATATCGAAGCCCACATGGTTGTTTGCGGCTTTCATTTCCTCATCATTTGTAACTATATGCCCCCCACCAAACAAAAAGTGTTCTGCACAAGTATGTATATACTGATTTCTACCATCGTTGTTGTATAAAGAAGTATCACTCAAAATATAAAAAATTTCTCTACTAGAATTTAAAACAGATTTTATTGTTTTATATAATTTTGTTACATCATTACGATCAAGTTTGTTTGGATTGTATGAGGAAAACTGGTATATAATGTGTTTTAGAATTTCGCTTTTATTCAAGATAAATATACAATTATCTTGATCTGAAATGTTGATTGCTGTGTCGGTTGGTATAAAGCTAATTATTTTATCGTCATACTTTAAAATCATATTGTCCTTTATTTTTAATTCTAAAAACATATTGTATATAAATTTTAGTGATGAATTTATATCTTGATTTGTGGCGTACATTTCCATCATGGTAAATTCTGGATTGTGTCTTTTTGAAATTCCTTCGTTTCTAAAATTTCTATTTATTTCATATACCTTCTCGAATCCCCCGACTATCATCCTCTTTAAATATAGTTCAGGTGCTATTCTTAGATACAAATCAGAATCCAAGGAGTTATGATGAGTAACAAATGGTTTCGCAGAAGCACCACCATAAGTAGGATGCAACATAGGAGTCTCGACTTCTATAAATCCACCAGAATCCATAAAAGATCTTATTTTAGAAACTATTCTAGATCTTTCTAATATTGTGTTATAAGTTTCTTTGTTTACTAAAAAGTCTACCTCTCTATTTCTATAAGATTTTTCTATGTCCAATCCATTTGAAATATAGTCGGATAGATTTTCAAAACATTTGGATATTAAAACTGCTGTATTAGAATATAGTGTGGGTTCTCCTTTTTTTGTGGTTTTAAATTCTCCGTCAAAAGAAAAAATATCTCCTATGTCAAATATTTTAAATATGTCTGTCATATCCTTCGAAGCTTCAATTCTTGAATTTTCACACTGGATAAAAAATGAAGATAAGTTTATGTATACTTGAAATGAAGATTTTTCTATTTCCAAATCCAAAAACATACTTTTGCCGTGTATTCTTTTAGAGGATACTCTTCCTATCAGTATCATATTACCCTGATAATGCATTGTGTTGCTTATAACCCTTTCTTTGAGCTCATCCAAAAAGTGGCGATCAGGATTATGAATCAATCGCTTCAACTCTTTAAATCCATTGACTGAGCGTTCTATTTCTTTTTCGACAAAAGAACCGAAACCAACAATTCTTTTATAATAGTTATAATTGTCTATTCTATTTTGAATCATTTCGCTAACCATAATTTAATCCTCCACCGAATAAAGTTCATCTTCATCATACTCCGACTCCAACTCCACACAATTTTTTATGTCGTGGAGTTTAACCACCAATTCTTTACCATCTTCTAAAACCGACTTTATGATATTCTTAGTATCAAAAGTTATACTGTCGACTTCAAAGACGGGAATTGTTATTCTATATGATATTTTCTTGGAGTCTGGTCTGGTCGATAAAATATAGAAAAGACCACATTTAGATTGTCTTAAAAGTAATATTGTTTCATTTATATTTTTTGATGTTTTATTTGGCTTTTCTATACTAAATAAAAAATCTCCTTTTAAACTGAGATCAAAGATATCCGATACTTTATTTATAATGTCTGAAGAAGCACCAGAAAAATCCGTAAAGGAAATCTTTTCTGCTTTTAAAAATTCAAAGTCCTTTATCACAGAAGGATAAGAATCTGATGTTTTCAATATACTTTTTATATTTTCTAATGAAGAAGTAAACGAAGACAAATAAAATATATTGTTTATTTTATATGCCTTTAATTTTAATAATAACATAAAGTTACCCCTTTAATATAGATTTCACATCTCTACCATTTATAACTTTGTTATAAATGTATTTCATTTTCACTATTGTATTTTTTGCTATAACAAATCTTGTAAAATATTTTTTATTTTTAAGCTGAGATTCCGATAGAAAATCACTCAAAGAAGTTTCTTTAAATATTTTATTTATTTTAAAAAATTCTTCAATTATGATTTTACTTTTTTTTCTTTGTTCCACTATAGAAGAAGAGTGTTTTGCTTCTGATACTATCACGGGATAAATAATTCTAAAGTCTTCTTCTGTCATTCCTTTATCTCTCATTTTTAAACAAAATTTAAAAATGCTTTTTTTATCTTGTATGTCTACAGACCAATATCTCATATGGAACTGTATCGTATATTTTATTAAATTCTTCAATTTTGTAGAAATTTTCATATTTTCTAATACTCTCAGTGGAATTATATTTGTAATATAGTCCAAGGAATCGTGTTTTATAAATTGATGATGATTTTTCTCAGGATTCCAAGAAATATTCGCAGGCTTTAAAAAATCATGAAATAAAGCACAATACATCATATACAGCTGTGTTTTATTGTCTTGATAGAATTTGTCGTTATTTGATTTTAAAAAGTGTTTTGTTCTATTTAATATGTCTAGTGAGTGATCTAAGACGTTGTTTCTTATGTGATGAGGATGATAGAATTTACATTTAAACATTGTATTTATAACACAACATATGGGAAATTTTTTTAAAATTCTTTCATCATCAAAACAAACCAATAAATCTTTAAACTTCTTGGAAGTTGTGCTTATTATTATGTTTTTATCGAACAACATCTTTTCCATTTCTTTTATGATTCTTTCTTCTGAGACTCTAGTTAATAAAAATGACAAACCCCTTATTAACTCTAAATCCCTATTTGTATAACCAAAGTTTTTTGTAATAGAAAATCTAAAAAACCTCATAATTCTCAAAGAGTCTTCTAATATTCTATCTTTGGTGTTGCCTACGAATCTAATTATTTTATTGTTTATATCCCAAATTCCTTTATTTGGATCTATAATTTCTCCATTAAATAAATTAATATATAAAGAATTCATAGTAAAGTCTCTTCTTTTTGCGTCATCTTCCAGAGAGTCTGAAAACTCTACAACGGCGTTTCTACCGTCAGTAGAAATATCTTTTCTAAATGATGTGTGCTCATATATGTTTTCATCAAGGCAAATGGAAATTGTTCCGTGGTTTTTACCATTCTCTGTATAAAAGTGTTTTATATTATATTTTTTACAATGTTTTATTAGATCGTCTGGTCTAACAGAAGAGCAAATGTCTAAATCTTTATCTTCAAAATATTCTTTTGGCATTTTGATTATATCTAGTTTTCCTTTTGTGTCCATATAGAAATCTCTTACAAGACCCCCACACAGAAACACTTCTGTATTTATTTTTTTAAAGAAATCAATCAATTCAATCATAACAGTATCTCCAATATATCTTCATTTTCTTTCTCTCTATAATGATTTAAGTATATGTTAGAATATCCACGTTCTTCTTTTAAAATAAAATTCGGAATATTTTCTTCAAAGTCATTCTTTGATTGTTTAGGAATCCTTTGGTGTATATCCAATTCTTCTAAAAATGAAGAATTAAAAAATATCCCATTTTTTTTACAATAGTTTTCTACATTTTTATAGAAATAAAATTGGGACGGATTAAATAAAAAGAAATAAGAATATAAACCATTTTTAGGTCTTTTTAAAATCTTATCATATTCTCTTATTTTATAAGACTCCAAAACCAACTTGAAGTTTTCATTTTTATGAACACCACCAAAAAATGAGCATATGGATTCTATGACTCCTTTATTTTCATCGAAGGATTCTATTTCTTTTAGTGGTTTTTCCACGCCGGAAACTAAAACCCTAGTGTCCTTTTCATACATCTTATTCAACAAATTTAATCTACCTTTAAATGGATATATTGATTCAGAATTGTAGCTAGGTATTATTATAAGTTTATTTAGATCAGATTGTGATAATATGTTTTCTATTATACAAATCTTTTCCTTTGATATAGGATCGAAAGAATCTCTATATATGTATATTGTGTTATTTTTCTCCACTACCGCTCTCCATTTTATGGACGTCGATGTAAACTTTCGCGTCCGGATTTTTTTCAGAAATGTCGAAATTCAAAAAAATCTCTATTAAATACTTCATGTCTTTGTCCAGAACAAATTCTCCCAAAAACTCGAAATATGTCTTATCTGTCGTTCTCTTAAAAGTATGAACGGAACTCTCTATAGGATTTCCGTCTGAAAGTTCATAACTATATTCAAAGTCTTCGACCATGGAATCATCTAGCGATAAATCCAGTTCATTTACTTTGTATGGCATAGTACATGTGATGGTCTTTCCATCTTCCACTCCCACAAAAAGAATTTGTCGGAAAGACTTTTTTATATGTGTTGTCTTTGAGAAGGATATTTTTGATGTATACTCTTTTAGTATATCTCCCCTTTTTGTTGTATGGCAGTTGACTTCGACTTCATATCCCTGTATTTCACCTTTGATTTCGTCTATAATTTTTTTTACGTATCCCAAAATAGTTCCACTTTCTTTTTCTTGTTCTAACATTGTTATCCCCCTTATTATGACAACATTTTTCTTAGAGATTCAAAAAATACGAAAACTCTAGGAACTATAATTTTTGATTCTCCATGCATATTGCCACCAGATAACTTTAAACAATAAGAAAAAGATATAATATTTTTATTATCTTTATTTTGAAGATGATTTTTTATTTCTTTTCCATCATCCATAACCCCACCTTCCATTATATTTGTATGTAAATACAATGAGGGATTTTCTTGTAAAAAGTTGTCGATAAATCCAACCGACTTTGGATTTGTTATATGTTCAAAAGAAAGACAAGTCAAGTCATTTCCTTCTTCTGTAACATCCAAGTTTATTATTCCTTCTACATCAAAATCTGGATATTGTTTTAAAAATCTTCCGCAACCAATACAACCCCTTTCCTCTCCGGTGGTGTATAAGACTGCGACTTTATTCATATCTATTAGTTTATTTTCTATTAGTAAAAGTATTCCATTTGCATTTACCAAATTATCAAACATACCAGATATATATCTTCCTTCTAATTTTGTTTCTATGGCACCACTATATGTAGTATCCTTCTCTTCTTCTTCATCTTTGATTCCCATAAAAATGGATTTTGAAGAGTTTCTTTTTGATATTGCACTCTTCTTGTTTGATTTTGTTAGAAATCCATCAAAATCCCAGAATGGTTGGAATTCTTCTGTTAACGGAGAACTTGAAGAATAAGAATATCCTCTTGAGTCATTTTTAACCGTATCTATATGAGCAACAATTATATACTTTGGTTTGTCTGTATTTGAAGCCAAAACATAATCTTCAGTATTTGTTATATGTTTGCAGAAAGGCTTCAGTGATTCTTCCATATAATCTCTCACCGAATCTATCTTTAAATCGTGGTTCTCGTTCATTTTTTCTACAAATTTTTCTGGTGTTACAGCCTTCATAAATTGATTGTTGTCCAAAGACTCTAACATTGCGTTCAATATATTTTGAATTCTATTTGATTTTAGTTCATTTACCTTTTGTTTTGTTTTTGTTACTATATCTTTTTCTTTGAATGATGTAGATCTATTATATCCCAACCAAGCGTTATTCGGTGTCGGAGTCTTTGGGTTTTCGGGAGCAATACTTCTACTTTTAAACCTAGGATACATATAAAAATCATCATCGTCATCATCGTCATCATCAAATACATCTTCCTCTATCTTGTGTCCCCATATATTATATTTATTGTGTTCTGGATTATCTTTGTCTCCCTTGGGAAGATCAGAATAAAAGTCTTGGTCTTCTGTGGGGTCATATCCATCTGGAGGTGTATCTCTATCCATCAATTCCCCCGTTTTCTCGTTGATGTCATACATATCTTTGTCTAGGGCTCCAACTTCTATAGGAACTCCGGTAATATAACACAAGTTTATATCTTCCAGTTGGTCTGGAGTTCTTTTTAACATATGGTTCAGTATTCCCTTTAAACTCAATGCTTTATCCATTTATTTCTCCTTATTTATAGAAAAGAACAAAGGAATGCAATCCGCATCTTCTTCGTCTTCCAAATCGACTGAGTCGTCATATTCTAATGAAGAAACAATTTTTTTCTTTTGTAGTTTTTCCAACACTCTAAATGAGTATGGATTACAAGTGGCACATATAACTTCCTCTTTTGGTAGAATGTTTTTTATTATTTCTTTTAGTAGTATTTGTATGTACAATCGATATTCTCGTTTTATAAGAAAATCAGATATATACAAAAATTTTTCTTGTTTCTTTTTTATTTTTTTTATTTTTTTGAAGAAGTCATTTTCGCCATCTTCCGATGGTTCTTGTTGCAAATATTCGAACAAAGATTTCGGACGTATTTTTTCCAAACACAAATATCCCATTAGATTGTTGGAAGAAAAAAATAAATAAATGTTGTGGTGCTTTATTGTGTGTGTAGTTTGAAATATAGATACTATATCTTCTACATTATAATGCTCTTCTTCTAGCTTTCTAAGTTCTTCTATAACTTCTCTCCTTTTTTTTAATAATAGCGAATTTATATTAATGATAAAAATATTTTTGTTTATTATCATTAAATTCACCTTCTCCTTTCTTAGAGTATTCTAACTGGATTTTTATTCACATCACAACATACACTTAAAAATTCTTTAGATGGAATTGTTTTATTATGTAGATGTCCGTGAATATTCAAAACACAACCGCTTTTGTTGTATAGGATTTTATATTCGTCTATATCCGAAAATGGATAATGAGAAAAAAATATATTTCCTTTAACTCCTATAATTTTAGAATCTATATTTTCTATTTTGTAGTTTACGACCTCAGAGAATCCACCAGTTATATATTTGTTTGTTGTGAATCTATCGTGGTTTCCTCGTATTAAAACTTTCTTTCCATTTAATTGTTCCAATATTTTTTTTAATGCGTGTTTATTACTTAATAGAAAATCTCCTAAATAATATATTGTGTCTTCATTGGATATATTTTTGTTCCAAATTTTTATATAGTAGTCATCATGTTCCTCTATGTTATCAAACTTTCTATCACAATACTTTAATATATTTGTATGATTGAAATGTATGTCCGACCAACAAAACAATTTCAATTCTACCTCCTCATTTGGTTTGGCAGGGGTGAGACGATTCGAACGTCTGATGCTGGAGTCAAAGTCCAGTGCCTTAACCGCTTGGCTACACCCCCTGTTAATCCCTATTTAATTTGGTTAATTATTCCTCTTCTAATGAAAGCATTGGAGCCATACACTTTGATACCATGTTGTTGGCTACATGGATGCTTTTTATATATGAGTCCGTGTTCATCAAAAATAGTAAATCACATCCGCATGTATTTGCAGAATGAATTACTTTGTGTGTTATCCATTTTTCCATCTTTTTAACAGATGAAATCATATTTAATGGAACTCCATCAAAAATCAATGGGGCGAATAAAATTTCTGTGGGAGTTATTTTTTCAATGTGTTCCAGCTCACAGAAGAACTTCGAAAGATATGATTCTGCATCTTCAAAGTATCCTCCGTCTTTATCAATATAGAAACCAATAAAATGTAAATTTTTATTGTCATCTATATTCATAACAATACTTCCTTCTGATTCTGTGAAGAAAGTAGAAGCAATATAGAATACAGATTTGTTGCCTAATAGAGAATTTAATATTTCTGTATTCTTTTCTCCATCTAGACGTTCGATTGAAAGGGTTTTTTCTCCCTTTTTGTAAATCACAAAATTATTTTTGATCGAGATTTCTTTCGGTAGAAGTATTGCTTTTCTAACCAAATTGAAATCTACTTCTTTATCAAAATGAAATTTACTTTTTTGGAACACGGCTTTACAATTTAAAAGATTCATAATGAATCCCCCTCTTTAATTATTTTTTTTGTTGGTCCCCCCAACGGCTAAAGATTCTAGTATAACTGTGGTACAACTAATGAGAGGTTGGTGCTCATTGCCAACCTCATGAAATAAAAGAAAACAATTAATCATGAGCAAATTAATTATTCTCCTTTACTTTCTTTAACCTCCTTTCGTATTTTCATTAGAATCTTCCCCAGGTGGTTTTCGCCCTCACCACCATAGATGCCCCAAAATTTGTCACCCCAGGTGTTATGTTCTTTTATTATAATATCCCCAGTAGATATAAGGGAATCCCGGAGTTCTTTATTTTTGAATTTTTCTTTCAATGATATGTTTTTCCGTCGAATATTATTTTTTCTGGGTAGAAGTTTGAAAGAAAAAAACATTTGCCTCTGAACATCTTTATTTCATTTTCCAATTACACACCCCCTAAATAAAAAAATAGGGCTCTCTAAAGAGAGCCCTTTAAGATGTTATTTTATTCCGGAATAACAACTTCTCCGTTTTCATATCTCCAACCCATCATATAGCCTAGGTCATAGATATAAATGTCGTACATCGTAGGGAATAATTCATATAGCTGTTCTGTAGATTCTGCTATTACGATGTTAACAATAACACCATCTTTAATACAAGCTACTCTGGTGTTACCATTTTCATCATAAACTGGCTCTTCTCTAAGGAATAGTCTATAGTCGTATTCCATATAATAATCCTGGTCTTTAATGTCGGTGGTTGTTGTTTCTTCGCCGACATTATATGTTGCTGAAGTTAAGTTTCCAGCATCATCAACTTCGAAACCAAATGTTATTTCGTCGTCAATCACTTCAGCATCAATATTAATTCCACCAAGAAAACTATCATTTTTGTACACTACAATGTGCACAGGTTTAAAGTTTAATATACCGGAATACTCGGATGTTTCGTCGTTATATTCTAGCTCTGCGAAATCGCTTGATGATTCACCAAATGCTTTTACTAGAAATGTATCAGCAGATGGAGACATCATCATCATTGGCGAATTCTGTGGTGTTGTATTTAATGTTCCTCTTACTACATAAAATGTTGAGGCACCAGTTGGATTTGAAAGTCCACTTCCTCCACTTCCTCCACCACATCCAACAAGAAACATAGCTATTAAAGCTACAAACATAAGATTTAATTTGTTATTCATATTTCCTCCTCAACCACCTTCTGGTGGTGAATAATTAGTTTTTTTAAGTCAGTTTATAGTCATGACTTAGGACATTTCAATTATTTCCAAGCGGCTACAAATACTTTGCCGCCAATTTCAAACTCCAAATACCCAAACTTATTTCTTAATATACAACTTGAATCTAAAGTTTCTGGAAGAGTAAATCTTTTTGTTTCTCCTATTCTATTCCAGAACTTCATTGTTTCTACAATACAATTATTTTTATCTGTGAAAACAATTATTTCTTTATACTTTTCTACAAACAACTTTACCATAAGACCTCCTCTGAAAATTTTATCCTATCTTGTTTATAGTCGCATAGGATTGTCGACTTGTTAAACTTGAGAATTACAAAATAATAATATATATAGTCATTTGTTCTTTTAAAACAAT
>Ga0172382_10007832_pt1 | contig 15044 bp, 11 predicted proteins | sample Leawel138RmetaG_FD_122245 | JGI IMG/M metagenome (GOLD analysis project Ga0172382, IMG submission 122245) | Leachate microbial communities from a municipal landfill in Southern Ontario, Canada - Leachate well 138R metaG | ecosystem: Engineered > Solid waste > Landfill > Unclassified | place...
AACACCAGGATGAACGGATAGAGCACGTGGTAAGGGATACGCAGCATGCTGACCCAGATTCCGATCAGGGGAATGTTGAGCACCAGCAACATCAGGTTTCCAAACGCAAAGCTGACGATCAGCCCCCAAAATACATCCGGCCGTTCGGACATCAGTAATGGCCCGGGCGTGATGCCATGAATGATCAGGGCCCCCAACATCAACGCCATGGTGGCATCACCCGGAATCCCCAACGACAGCGTTGGCACGAAAGCCGTCTGAGCCGCCGCGTTGTTCGCAGCCTCTGGCGCGGCCACCCCTTCGATTGCACCCTTGCCGAAACGCTTGGGATCCTTTGCAATGCGCTTCTCAGTTGAGTACGACATGAACGAGGCAATCGTCGTCCCGGTGCCTGGCAGGGCACCGAAGAAGCTTCCAATTGCAGAACCCCGAAGCATGGCGAGCCACGACCGCGATACATCCTCGCGTGTCGGCAGCATCGAGCGCAGCGAGATGCTCGACGCCGGCCCCGTGTGGCGGATATTGTTGATGCCGGCAATCACGTCCGCCACGCCAAACAAACCCATTGCCAGTGCGACCAGACTGATGCCATCCATCAATCCGGAGACGCCGAAGTAATAGCGTGACACCCCGGAATTGACATCGGTGCCAATCATGCTCAGCAGCAGCCCGAACACAACCATTGCCGTGCCCTTGAGCGGGGAACCGGACAATGTTGCCGCGGCAACCAGACCCAGAACCATGATGGCGAAATACTCCGCCGGCCCGAACATCAACCCGAGCTCAGCAATGGCCGGCGAAAATCCGGCAAGGATCACCAGACCAAACATCGCACCCAGAAACGATGCAATCGTCGTCATGAACAGGGCGACCCCAGCACGCCCCTGACGTGCCATCGGATGGCCGTCCAGGCAGGCAACCGCGGACGAAGGCGTTCCCGGCAGATTGAGCAGGATGGAAGCCGTCGAACCGCCATACTGCGCACCGTAATACACCCCGGCGAGCATGATGATGGCCGCAGTAGGTGGCACGTAGTAGGTCAGCGGCAAGAGCAGCGAAATGGCCGCCAGCGGCCCGATGCCCGGCAGCACCCCGATGAAGGTGCCAAGCGTCACCCCCAGCAGGCAATACAACAGGGTAGCTGGCGCGATCGCGGCGTCGAAACCCAAGACGAGATTGGCAAGAAAATCCATGGTCAGCGCTCGTCCGTCAGATCCACCAGACCGGCACGCTCACCCTCAAGCCCCAGACGAACACCACCACGGTCAGCAGTGCGATCAAGCTGGACAACATGAGCGCGCGACGCACGGTCACGCCACGATCCGCAACCGTGTAAAGCAACACCGAGCTCAGTGTCGCCACCGCCAGACCGGCAGTCGTCAGCAGCACTGCGAAAAGCACCAGCCCTCCCGCAACGACAAACAGATTGCGCCACTCCACCACCTCGACTTCCTGCTCGAGCAGTTCTGCGTCAGCGCCGGCCCCCGGCCGCACAGTGCGCCCCAATACTGCCTTCGCCGCGATCACGCCACCGTACAGGCACAGCAGCAAACCCAGCGCAGTCGGAAAGAATCCTGGCCCCATCCGCGTCGCCGTACCAAGTTGGTAGCGTTGCGCATACCAGGCAGCCAGGCCACCCAGCAGGCATAGCACTGCACCACCGAGCAAGTCCCGTCGGGCAACTGCCGATAGGGCTTCGTGCCTGGCCTGACCCGGCGCCACGCGCGTGACACTGACGTCACCTGACGAAATCTCCAGCTCATGCATGTTCATAGAAGCTCAAGTCCTGCGTTGTGGATCGAAAAGGTCGGCCGCTCACACAGCGGACACGCCTGCAAGGCCTGCCAGGTTCAGAAGCAAAGTCGCCTGCCCCGGAAATCCTTCAACTTCATGTTCATTTCTTATAAAGTTGATCTCTGTTGATGCAAGGATGTTAGCAGCGCATCCATCCGACCCAAATGCCGATTCCTGCAAAGCTATGCACCAACTATTCGTAGCATGGGTCGAAATCCCTTTATTCACGGGGTTTTCGCAATGCGACAGCAAATCTTGTTTAGCTGAAATTCAGCTAAGTTATGCATATCCGCATAAAAGACATCAAATCAGTACCAACCTCATCCTCAACACGCACCCACCCCCGATGAACCACACCAAGCGCTACACCGTGATGCACTGGGGCCTCTACCAGGCCCACCCCTCTCCCGACGGCCTGCGCCTTGCCCCACACGCAGGAGACCCGGATCCGAGCCGTATAGGGGGAGACCTGCTGGAAGCCAATCGATCAAGCCTGCGTATCCGTCATCCCGCCGCCCGCGAAAGCTGGCTACTGAGCATGCGTACCGGTGTGCGCAGCCAGGACACCCGCCATCGCGGCGCAGAGCGCTTCGTGCCCCTGGAATGGGATGAAGCCCTGGACCTGGCAAGCCGCGAGATACAGCGGATTCGCGATCAACATGGCAACCGTTCGATTTTCGGCGGCTCGTATGGCTGGGCCAGCGCAGTCCGCTTTCACCATGCACAGAGCCAGATTCACCGATTTCTGAATGCCATCGGCGGCTATGTGCGCCATACCGATAGCTATAGCCTGGGGGCGGGGCGCGCCCTGTTGCCCCATATCCTGATGACCATGGACGAGTTCATGGCGAGCCACGACGACTGGAGTACGCTGGCGGAAAATACCCGCCTAGTTGTGGCCTTTGGCGGTATTCCAGCCAAAAACGCACAAGTCACGCCTGGCGGCGCGCAACGTCATGGCCTGCGTACCGGTCTGGCTGCAATGGCGCGCGCTGGCTGCCGTTTCATCAACATCAGCCCGGTCGCCGACAATCTCGATGCACCGCCAGAGCAGGTCGAGTGGATCCCGATCCGACCCAATACCGATGTCACGGTCATGATGGCGATTGCCCACACCTTGATTGATGCCGAACTGCATGACGAAGCGTTTCTCAACACGCATTGCACCGGGTATTCACAATGGCGGGACGAACTGTTCGGCAGACATGACGGCGTGGTCAAGGATGCCGCATGGGCAGCCGCGCTCTCCGGCGTGCCTGCCGCGCGCATTCGCGCGCTGGCACACGAACTGGTCTCCTGCCGTAGCCTGATCAACTGCGCATGGGCACTGCAACGCGCCGAGCACGGTGAGCAACCCTTCTGGGGCACCGTCGCGCTTGCAGCGGTCGTGGGTCAGATTGGTCTCCCCGGCGGTGGTTTTGCGTTGGGTTACGGTCCGCTGAACCTGATGGGTAGCGCCCACCCGCGCGTTCCTGGACCAAGCCTGCCGCAAGGGTCGAATCCGATATCGGCATTCATACCCGTTGCGCGCCTAGTGGACAAGCTCGAGCACCCCGGTGAACCTTTCGATTACAACGGTGGCAGGCATGCCTATCCTGACATCCGCCTGATTTACTGGGCCGGGGGCAACCCCTTTCACCATCACCAGGACCTCAACCGCCTGGTGCGGGCATGGCAGCGCCCGGAGACCGTCATCGTTCACGAGGCATACTGTAACGCCCATGCCAAGATGGCTGACCTGGTGCTACCCGCCACCACCGCGCTTGAGCGGGAAGACATCGGCTTTGCTTCGCGCGAGCCGTACTTGGTGTGGATGTCGAGGCTGACAGATCCGCCCGGCGACGCGCGGGACGATTTCGCCATCTTCTCTGCACTGGCCAGACGCCTTGGCGTCCTGGAGGCCTACACGGAAGGACGTGATGCCGAGCAATGGCTCCATCACCTTTATGAATCAGCCGCACAAGCAGCAAGCGCACGTGGCACCCAATGGCCGCCCTTCGATACCTTCCGCGAACAAGGACTGCTTAAACTCGACGGGCCCGCCAATGCGGCACCAACACGGCTTGCCGCCTTTCGCGCCAATCCCGTGGATCACCCCCTACCCACACCAAGTGGGCGCATCGAGTTGCATTCAGCAGCAATTGCCCGACTCGGATTCAGCGAGTGCCCCGGCCATCCGGCATGGCGTCCACCATCGGAGTGGTTGGGTGCGCCAAACGCAGACCGCTACCCCTTGCATCTGATCTCGGATCAGCCCGACACCCGGTTGCACAGTCAGCTTGATCATGCACCAGCCAGCCAAGCCACAAAGATAGACGGGAAAGAGCCCGTCTACCTCAACCCTGAAGATGCTGCAGAGCGCGACATCCGTGACGGCGATATCATCCGCATCTTCAACGACCGTGGGGCCTGCCTTGCGGGCGCCCGCGTCGATCCCATGGTGATGCGTGGCGTCATCAGGTTATCGACAGGCAGCTGGTACTCACCCCAGCGGCCGGGCGATCACGATCCGGTCAATCTGGAGCTGAGTGGCAACCCCAACGTATTGACGCAGGACGTTGGCAGCTCCCGTCTGGGCCAGGGCTGCTCGGCAATGAGCTGTCTCGTTGAGGTACGACGCGACACTGTCAGCGCATCACCGACAACAGGTACGCCCTACCCATCAGCAAGTCTGTAGTCCCGGAAAGACCCTCATTCCAGGAGCTGAACGTAAAAAATCCCACCCGGCATACACCGGGCGGGACAACACTGCCGAGGAGACAATCAAATCAAGAAGACTTACTTGGTTGCGCCGGTGATCTTGTCGAACACACCGCCGTCAGCGAAATGCTCCTTCTGTGCCTTTGTCCATCCGCCGAACACTTCGTCGATCCCGAAGAGTTTGACCGGTGCAAACTGACTGGCATACTTGGCGAGCGCCTTCTTGTCCGATGGGCGGTAATAGTGCTTGCCAGCGATATCCTGAGCGACCGGCGAGTACAGGTAGTTCAGGTATTCGGTCGCGACCTTGCGCGTGCCGCGCTTGTCGACAACCTTGTCGACCACGGCAACCGGCGGCTCAGCAAGAATCGAAACAGACGGCGTCACGATCTCGAACTTGTCCGGACCAAGCTCGTTGGTTGCCAGATAGGCTTCATTCTCCCAGGAGATGAGCACATCACCGATGCCACGCTCAGTAAACGTCGTGAGCGAACCACGCGCGCCCGAATCAAGCACCTTGACATTGCCGTAGAGTTTCTTGACGAACTCCTGCGCCTTCTCGGGCGTGCCGCCCGGCTGCTTCAGTGAGTAACCCCATGCGGCAAGGTAGTTCCAGCGCGCGCCGCCCGAAGTCTTGGGATTAGGTGTGACAACCTCGACGCCTGGCTTGACGAGATCACTCCAGTCCTTGATGTTCTTCGGATTGCCCTTGCGCACGAGCAGAACGATCGTTGAGGTATAGGGCGATGAATTCAGCGAAAACTCCTTCTGCCAGCCCGCATCCAGCGCGCCCGCCTTGGTAGCGATTGCATCGATATCCGCGGCCAGTGCGAGCGTGACCACATCCGCCTCCAATCCATCGATCACGGAACGGGCCTGCTTGCCAGAGCCGCCGTGAGATTGCTTGACAGTGACGTCCTCGCCGGTCTTCTCTTTCCAGTGCTTGGCAAAGGCGACGTTGTACTCTTGATAGAGCTCACGCGTCGGATCGTAAGAAACGTTGAGCAAGGACACCTGGGCAAAGGCGCTTGCAGACATTGCAGCGCCCACGGCGAGGGCAACGAGACTGCGACGAATGTTTTTGATGGTCATATATGTAATTCCAGTTCAGTCTTAATTCGGAAGCTTGAATCTACGGAACATTGCCTGCAGACGGAACGAAGTTATTTTCACTTTGTTATTCAAATTAACGGAATCGGGCAATTGAACAGCCACTCGGGATCGAATCGCGATTCGTTCTGGATAACGCGAATTCAATCGTACGGCGACCGCATCCAGCAGTGGCGATCAATTCACTGCAAAGCAGTACAGCAAGCCCGCTCCACCCGTCCTGACCAAATTCGCTTGGCCACAGCCACGACTGCCGTGCGCGGAGTTCCATGAAGTATTGCCGCCACCCGTGCGGTCGAAATGCCCGACCTGTACCGAGCCTTCGGCGGCGCTGCTGGTGTAGTTGTTGCAGGTCTTGTCACCCGTCTCGGCAAAGGCGCGCCCATCCGGGAGCGAACCGGTCAGGATGTCATGCTCGTTAGGCGTGTCACCCGCGCCCTTGACGAACTCACCCTTCTCGGTCAATGCAGTGCGCCGACTGAGGTTGTTACCCAGACGCGCGTCATTGAGAATATCACCATGGAGATGGGCGACATCCTTCGCCACCTCCTGACCACGAACGTTGTACCAGGGCCCCTCACCGATGCGATCGCGTGCATTGACTGCCGGCTGGCCGTTCGCAGCCTGGGTACTGAGATAGGCACGCCAGGTCTTGCTCGCACCGCTTGTGGTGGTAGCCAGCTTCTGGCAGTGCGCATCGGCGCCAACCAGTCCGCCGAGATCAGCACCCTTGCCAACCCCGACACTGGTCACGAAAAAGCTCGTCGGTGGTGGTGGCTTGGCCGGGTCGGCAGCCTGCTGGGCGAGGGCCATGGAAGAAAGCAGCAGGCATGCACCTGCAGCGATTCGATTCAAGCGCATATCGCAATTCCTGGAGTTTGTCTGGGATCTGCCTTGGCCGACATCGTGCAGGAGCGGGTCTCCGAGCGCCTGCCGACCAAAACACGTGCACATCATGAGCAGCGTTCGTGCCATGACGCGAGCGTGGACCGAAGCGCCACCAATTCGCCTTCAAGCACTTGTTTTAGCTCGACAAGAGGCGCGGTCCAAGCACAAATCCCGGCACCACCTTCCAATGGCGGACAGTCGAACTGCTGCATGGGCAGCAGCCATTGCGCGATCACTGCCTCGGCGGCAGCACTCCGCGCACACAGGATATCCTTTGCAGTTTTCCTTGGTTCATCGCATGCGCTCGCTCGCGCATGATGCAGGCACCGCATACCGGCTCACGGACATCCACTCAAGCATGTGCCAACTATTAGGAATGAGCGGCAATAAGCCGACCTCGTTGCGCTTCTCGCTCGATGGCTTCCTGCGTCGTGGCGGCGAAACCGACCATCATGCCGACGGCTGGGGCATTGCCTTTCACGAGGGACGCAGTTGCAAGCTGTTTCTCGACGACCAGCCGGCAGCAGGCTCGTCGCTGGTCGAACGCATCAAACGCATGCCGCTACGGGCGCGCAACGTGATCGCGCATGTGCGCAAAGCGACCCATGGTGAAGTGTCGCTATCGAACTGCCACCCCTTCGTCAGGCTGCTTTGGGGCCGCCAGTGGGTGTTTGCGCACAATGGTGACCTGCCCGGATTCCGCACGCCCGCCGATGCCCACTTCAAACCGATTGGCAGCACCGATTCGGAGGCGGCCTTCTGCGCCTTGCTCGATGGCCTGCGAACCTGCTTCGGCAACTCGGAGCCCTCGACGCCAACGCTCTATCTGGCATTGCGCCGGATCTCGGCCGAACTCGCGAGCCACGGAACTTTCAACTACCTGCTGACCAATGGCGAACTCCTGTTCGCGCACTGCTCCACCAGCCTGTACTACTCCGTGCGTCAGGCACCCTTCGGCACGGTAAAACTGATCGACTGTGGCGTCCAGGTCGACCTCGCCCAGCTGAATCAGGCCGACGACCGCTACTCCGTCGTCGCAACGCAGCCCCTGACCGAGGGCGAAGCATGGCAAGCGCTGCAGCCAGGCGAGCTCAAGGTGTTCCTGCACGGCGAGGAGTTGAGTCAGGCGTTCGCGCCCCGCCCCTAGCCACTGCAGCAGGACTCGGCATCAGCTTCCCCGCTCGGTGAAAAAAGCAGCGGGCGCTCCGATCGGGAAACGCCCGCTTTTCGGTCTCAGCAGGGCGGGCATGCCCGCCCCCGCATTCTCCAAATCAGAAGCCGTGGCCACCGAAATCGCCGCCGCTGTGCGCCGGGGCACCTGCAGCGGGCTTGTCCTCGTCGATCTCGGCAATCAGTGCGTCGGTGGTAAGGATGAGTGAGGCCACCGATGCCGCATTCTGCAGCGCCGACCGCGTCACCTTGGCCGGGTCCAGCACCCCTTGCTCCACCAGGTCACCGTACTGCCCGTTAGCCGCGTTGTAGCCGAAATTGCCACTTCCCTCGAGCACCCTGGCCACCACAACCGAGGCTTCATCGCCCGCATTGGTCACGATCTGGCGCAAGGGCTCCTCGATCGCGCGCAGCACGATCTTGATGCCTGCATCCTGGTCATGGTTGTCGCCCTTGAGTTCCACGATCGCACTGCGCGCGCGCAGCAGTGCGACACCGCCACCGGCCACCACGCCCTCCTCCACTGCGGCACGAGTGGCATGCAACGCGTCCTCGACGCGTGCCTTCTTCTCCTTGAGCTCGATCTCGGTCGCCGCGCCGACCTTGATCACCGCCACCCCGCCGGCCAGTTTGGCTTTGCGTTCCTGCAGCTTTTCGCGATCGTAGTCGGACGTCGACTCGCCGATCTGGGCATCGATGGTCGATACCCGCGCCCTGATCGTATCGGCACTCCCGGCGCCATCGATCAGGGTCGTATTCTCCTTGCTCACCTCGACGCGCTTGGCCTGCCCCAGATCCTCAAGCGTGACCTTCTCCAGCGTGAGGCCAATCTCCTCGGCAATCAGCCGACCACCGGTGAGCACCGCGATGTCTTCCAGGATGGCCTTGCGGCGATCGCCAAAACCCGGCGCCTTGACCGCCACCACCTTGAGGATGCCGCGGATGGTGTTGACCACCAGCGTAGCCAGCGCCTCGCCCTCGACATCTTCCGCAATGATCAACAGCGGACGACCCGCCTTGGCAACCTGCTCGAGCACCGGCAGCAGATCACGAATATTGGAGATCTTCTTGTCGAACAGCAGGATGAAGGGGTTGTCGAGTTCAGCGACCTGCTTTTCCGCATTGTTGATGAAGTAGGGACTCAGATATCCGCGATCGAACTGCAAGCCTTCGACGACCTCCAGTTCGTTGGCCAGGCTCTTTCCGTCCTCAACAGTAATCACCCCTTCCTTGCCAACCTTGTCGATCGCATCGGCGATGATCTGCCCGATCGAGGCATCCGAATTGGCAGAAATTGACCCAACCTGGGCAATCTCCTTGCTGGTGGTGGTGGGCTTGGCGATGTTGCGCACCTCTTCGACGACCGCGGCCACCGCCTTGTCGATGCCGCGCTTCAGATCCGCAGGGTTGTAACCGGCTGCCACAAACTTGAAACCTTCGCGCACGATGGCCTGCGCCAGTACCGTGGCGGTCGTGGTCCCATCGCCAGCGTTGTCGCTGGTCTTGCTCGCGACCTCCTTGACGAGTTGTGCGCCGATGTTCTCGAACCGGTCCTCAAGCTCGATCTCCTTGGCGACCGACACTCCGTCCTTGGTCACCGTGGGCGAGCCGAAAGAGCGCTCCAGCACCACGTTGCGCCCTTTCGGCCCCAGCGTCACCTTGACTGCGTTGGCGAGAATATTGACGCCCTGAACGATCCTCGCCCGCGCGTCATCACCGAATAAAACCCGTTTTGCTGCCATCTTTCTTCAACTCCAGTTCAGTATTGTTGCTTGCTGCCGGCAAACCGGCGCGCATCGACTCAGAAGATCTGATCAGCCCTCGATCACGCCGAAGATGTCTTCCTCACGGATCACGAGCAGTTCCTCGCCATCCACCTTGACTGCCTGACCGGCGTACTTGCCGAACAGCACGCGGTCGCCGACCTTGAGTGCAAGGGGGCGGACTTCACCGTTGTCCAGAATCTTGCCGCGGCCCACCGCGAGGACTTCACCCTGATCGGGCTTCTCGCCCGCCGAATCGGGGATGACGATCCCGCTGGAGGTGGTGCGCTCGGCTTCGAGGCGCTTCACGATGACGCGGTCGTGGAGGGGACGTATTGCCATAAATTGATCTCCGTTGTTGGTCGGACCACCCCTTGGTGGTCGCGAATTCGCAATCCGACGCAAACCGGGTGGCTCGCATCGCGCTGTCAGCACTCGTCAATGGAGAGTGCCAATGCAGGCATATTGGCCCAATCCTCGGCCAATTCGAATCGAATTATTCTGATTTGACCGCAGCCCGATCTGCCGCGATTTACATAGCAGAAATTCCACTATGAAGCCGAGGAGCGATGAGATCAGCACTGCTGCGGACACGCAGCAGGCGTGCGCGATAATGGGATGGATCCTGCCCGGTGGATTTCATCATCGTCCACCCGACCGATCGCAATAGCCACGAGCAGCCCTTGCGGAAATTCGCAGCACTCGTGCGCGAGACGCCGACCCAAACGTTCCCGAGATCGCTAGACGCTTGAGTGAAGTATCAGGCCGCCACGCGAACGCGCGGCGCTCGGGCGATGGGTTGGCAGCCCTCGGCCGGGGCCGCGATCAGATAGCCCTGCAACCAATCCACCCCCGCCTCCCGGGCAATCTGGAGCTGCTGGGATCGTTCAATGCCCTGGCCGACCACGTGCATACCCAGGCTGCGGATCTCGGCTGCAAGACCACTCGCCACGCGCTGGGAAAGGCTCAGGTGGCAGCCGTCACGAATCAAGCTGCGATCCAGTTTGACGATATCCGGCGACAACACCTCCAGCCGTTCGAGATCGGATGAGTGACGTCCGAAATTGTCGATGGCAATGCGGTAGCCGCGTTCATGGTATTCGGCGATCGCCGCAGCCAGCAGCGCAGGCGGTTCGAAACCGTCATCAGCCAGCTCCAGCACGATGCGGTCGGGGGTCAGGCCGCAGCGGGACAGCACCGACTCGAAGACGTGGCCGTGATGGTCGCGTACGGTGCGGACCAGTTGCGGATGCACGTTTAGCGCCAGAAAACCGCCTTGCTGCTCGCGCTCGAGCAGAAAATTGAGCGCGTGCAGGGTGCGGGCCAAGCGATCCACCCGCACCAGTTCGCCATCATCGTGGGCATCAAGGAAGACCGACTGCGCGGGCAGCCCCGGCACCTCGCCGTCGAGCGCATGCAAGAAAGCCTCGTGGCCGATCACCCGGCCGCTGGTCCGATCCACCACCGGCTGATACATGCTGCCGAGGACGCGGCCGCCGAGGTGCGCACGCACCCGTCGATCGACGATCTCGAAGACATCCGCACCACTCCCGCCGCAGTCGAGACGGTTGCGCCTATTGAAGTAGTGGACCAGTTCGGTGAGGGGCACGGCAACCTTCGGGGAAAAGCGATGGCGTCAGCGTAAAGCAAAGAGGTCCGCGGAAGAACGATGCATTCCTGCAATCGATATTCCCAAACCGGAACTACCCGGCGACGTGCGCACGCGGTGGAATCGCCCCTTCTGCTCCGATGTGGACGGAATACAGGCAAGCGAAAGTGAATCGACTTTGAATAGCTCATCCGGATTCGAGATAGTCGGCCCTGCAAAATTCACCCGGCAACCCCAGTTGCAGCGCCAATCGAACCGGGGAATGCCGAGCAAATCTGTGTGGGCGAACCGAGGCGAAGAATGAGCGCCAGTAACGACAGACACAACGGGCGTAAAAAAAGCGCCTTCAGGCCCAGGCGGAGCATGGCCCGCAACAACCACCGCAGGTTGTAACCTGCGGCGCAGAGCACGGTATGCAGTGCATCCCCGAGTGAGCCCTGCAACCAGCATCTGTCCATCCGATGATCGGATTTCAGATGCCCAATCGCGGGTTCCACCGCCTGTCGCCGCTTGAGCCATCGTCGTTGCTGTTGTGTCAGTGACTTGTACTTGCCACGGTGGATGATCTGCACCGTCGGGTTGTCCGCATCCACGCCGCGATAGCCCAGATCGACGACCACCTGTTTCGGCGTTTTACAGGTCCCCTCCAGCAGTATCGCGGTTTGCTCCAACTGCTGATTGAGCACATGGCCATCATAGGGGTTGCCCGGGAAGGTTCGCGCGCCCACCATCAGACCACTCTTGTGCGTGACCGCAATGCTGGCCTTGACCCCAAACTCGTAGGGCTTTCGCGCTTTTCCCTTGCCGATACACTCGACCTCCGGCGCGTGCAGCGCGTAGAGCTTGTTTTTGTCCTTGGGTTGCTGCGTACGGATGCGCTCGGCACGTGCCATCAGGCTGTTCAGATGGTTGATCGCGGCGGCTGACTCTGCGGTTGCCGTGGTGAGCTTGCGTTTGATTTCGCGCAGGACGATGCCAAGGATCGTGCGCTGCCGTTTGACGGTGCGTCGCAGGCGCTTGAACTGCTTGGCATGGGCGTAGCCGCCGGCCTTGCGCCGGAGCTCACGACCTTCCTTGATGAAGGTCTGCTTCAGTGCAATGCCAACCGACCTGGCCGCTTGCACGACTTTCGCCCGGGCAATCTCCAGCAACCGACTATCGACCGGATGGGCGATGGCCTTCTCCTGGACGGTGCTGTCGACGATGACCCGTTCAAACTCAACCGGGCGTACGGCCTTCGTTGCGACGGCGGTGTCGATTGTGGCCTTGAGCAGTTCTTCGACACCGGCTTCGCCAATGGCTGTGCGAAAACGTCCGATCTGGGTCGCATCGCAGGGTAGCGTTGGCGTGTAGTAGTCCAGGCCGCTGAAATACTGCCACACGACATTCTCCGACCACCGAACCACGAGTTCCTCATCGCTGAGATTGAACGCGTGCTTGAGGTAAAGCAGCGCGGCCATGAGCCGAATCGGCAGTCGCGGCCGACCCGCCATGCTCACGTTGCTCACGTTGCTCCCGGCAATCTCCAGCGTCGTCCCGAACAAATCAGCGCCCTCGATGAACTGACCTTCGCGGTGCTTACGGACGAATGCCGGGGCCAAGGCCGCTTCGATCTGCGTCCAGGGCATGCGTGACGCCAACACCACCAACGGATGCCGAAGATCAATCATCTGGTCGAGTCGGGATCGGAAAAAATCGTCGGTTGCCATTTGCGCCTAGCCCCATTTCCCTGAGGTTTCAGTCACCTGTATTTTACTTTCTGGAGGAAAACGTGGGGCCACTTTCTGACGTAATCCCAGTATTCATACGGACTTGGGGGTTTTGCAGGGCCGACGAGATAAGCACCAACGCCATCTCGTTTGGCTAGGCCTTCTTTCGAATTCGATATATCCAAAGCAGAAGTTCTTGGTTCACCAGGCATCGGGCTACGGCTACATTGCAACGCAACAAACCGGCTCCGCCTCTGCCAACTCATCACCGATATAGGAGAAGCACGTGAAATTTCCCACCCCGTTAGTCAATCTGGTCGCTGCAGGCGCGCTGCTGGCCGGCACCTTCGGCAGCGCGTCGGCTGAATCGCTGCGCGTCGGCTATCTGCCGGTGACCGGCCATGCCAAGTATTTTGTGGCCCAGGAGCAGGGCCTGTTCAAGAAGGAAGGGCTCGAAGTCGAGCTGATCGAATTCCACAATTCGGCCGACGGCACCAGCGCCGTGGTTGCCGGCAAGCTTGATGTCGGCACTTTCGGCACCACCGCGCCGCTCCTGTTCTACTCCAAGGGCTCAGACCTCAAGATCATCGGAGGCATCATGGGCCAGGACGCCGCGCTCGTCGCCAAGCCCGAGGCGGCCGCCGGCATCAAATCCGTGAGCGATCTGAAGGGCAAGAAAATCGCTACAGTGCGCCTCGCCTCGGGCGACGCCGTGTTGCGCGGCGCGCTCAAGGATGCCAAACTCGATTGGAAGACCGATGTCGAGATCTTCGAGCTTAAGAATCCCCCTGCGGTGCTCGAAGCGGTCAAATCCGGTCAGGTCGACGCCGGTCTTGTATGGGGGCCGCACGATCTGCGCGCGGAGCAGCAGGGGCTCAAGGTGGTGATCCGCTCCGGCGAGCTGGAGCCCGGCCATCCGTGCTGCCGCATCGTCGTCAGCAGCGCCAAGCTCAAGGACAGCGCCGTGCTCGAACGCTTCCTGCGCGCAGTCCTCCAGGCCGAAAAATACGCCGCGACGCACCGCAAGGAGACGATCGAGGCCATCGGCAAGTATGTCAAGCTTGACGCCCAGACCCTCGAAGATGGCTACTACTCGCCCAACCTGGATCAGAGCAGCGACCCCAATGTCGAAGGCGTGCAGAAGTTCTGGCTGAGCATGGTCGGCTCCGAGTTCATCGAAGGCAAGCGCCCGCTCGACCCCATCTTCGAGCTCTCCCTGTATGAAAAGGCGCTCACCTCGCTGGCCGGTGAGAACCCCAATGACGCCTTCTGGCAATCCCGCCTGAAGGCGTTCAAGGAACGGAACGTCCTGTGAGCTCGAACGCGCTAAAAGGGTGTGCCGGCCTTGCAATCGACAATGTCTCCTTTTGCTACGGCGAGGGAGACACGATCCTGCACCGCGTCTCACTCGAAGTGCCCGAGGGGCACTTCCTGACCCTGCTCGGGCCGAGCGGCTCGGGAAAATCGACCCTGCTGCGCCTCATCGCCGGCCTAGAGGCCCCCACCGCGGGCGGCCTCGCCTGGAACGGCACTGGGATCGCCGGCCCCGGGATCGAGCGTGCGGTGGTGTTTCAGAATTACTCCCTGTTCCCGTGGTACACGGTGCAGGACAACGTCGCACTAGCCGTCGCCAAGGCGCATCCGGATCTTTCGCGCGGCCCACGCAGGGAAAAGGCACGCAGCTACCTGGCCCGCGTCGGCCTCGGCGATGTCGCACAGAAGTATCCGTTCCAACTCTCCGGCGGCATGCAGCAGCGCGCCGCGATCGCGCGCGCACTCGCGCTGGAAGCCCCGGTATTGCTCATGGACGAGCCCTTCGGCGCACTCGACCCGATCAACCGTGGCAAGCTACAAGATCTGTTGCTCGAGGTCTGGCAAAGCACCAGCCCGCGCCGCACCATCGTCTTCGTCACCCACGACGTGGACGAAGCCCTGTATCTCGGCGACCGCGTGGCCGTGCTCGGTGCCTCTCCCGGCCGCCTGCTGGCCGACATTCCGGTCGCCTTCGCCCGCCCGCGCCAGCGCGCCGAGCTGTTCGCCTCGGACGACTTCCACCTGCTGCGCGAACACATCGCAGAGCGGCTCGACGCCGACGTGCTGTCCGGCCTGTCGGCCGCCTGAGGTCAAGGAACCACCATGTCCAAAGCCATCGCCCTGAACGTCAACATCAGTGCCACACACGCCACCCGAAAGCCCGCCGCGAGCCTGCTACCGGCGTGGGAGGCACTCGCCCTGTGGGCTTTCCTGCTGCTGGCCTGGCAGGGGTCGACGCTGGTCATAGACCAGACCACCAACCCGCTG
>Ga0172382_10007833_pt1 | contig 15044 bp, 16 predicted proteins | sample Leawel138RmetaG_FD_122245 | JGI IMG/M metagenome (GOLD analysis project Ga0172382, IMG submission 122245) | Leachate microbial communities from a municipal landfill in Southern Ontario, Canada - Leachate well 138R metaG | ecosystem: Engineered > Solid waste > Landfill > Unclassified | place...
AGATACAGAGCCGCAGTTATGACGATCGGGACGGCAACAAGCGCTATATCACCGAGATCGTCGCCGATCAGATGCGGATGCTTGGACGGGCGGGCGAGGAAGGCGGCGGCGGTGGCGGCGGTTATTCCCGCGAGTCGAACCAGCGCAATCCCCAATCGTCGTCCCGGGGAAGCTCCCGGCCGGTGGAAGAGTATGCCGACCCGCCCTTCAATCCGGACGACGAAATTCCGTTCTGATTGTTCTTTCTCTGCTGTCTCGGCCGCAAGTCCAAGGATTTGCGGCTTTTTGCTTTTCTGCGAGGTGATTCTATGCGACTGATCGTTCTCGATGGCCATGCTCTCAACCCCGGCGACCTGAGCTGGGCGGTCCTGGAGCAGCTTGCCGACTGCACCATTTATCCGCGCACCTTGCCGACGGAGATCGCCGGTCGGGCGGCCGATGCCGACATCGTGTTGACCAACAAGGCGATTCTCGACCGGTCGCTCATCGAGGCGCTCCCCGCCCTCAAATACATCGGCGTTCTCGCCACCGGCTACAATGTCGTCGATCTGGCGGCGGCGCGCGAGCGGGGCATTCCGGTGACCAACATTCCCGCCTACAGCACCGCGTCGGTGGCCCAGATGGTCTTTGCCCTGCTGCTCGAACTGACGCAGCAGGTCGGGCACCACGCCCACCTGACCCGTTGGGGGCACTGGAGCGAATGCCCCGATTTCTCATTTTGGGATCGGCCGCTGGTCGAACTCGACGGTCTGGTCCTCGGTCTGGTCGGTTTCGGCGCCATCGGCCAGCGGGTGGCGCGTATCGGCCGCGCCCTGGGTATGCGGGTGCTGGTCCATACCGCGCATCCGGAAAAGCATGCGGCGGCGGCGCGACAGGTCGATGCCGAATTTGCCGATCTTGACCGGCTCTTTGCCGCGGCGGACGTGGTCAGTCTGCATTGTCCGCTGACCGAGGCCACCCGGAATCTGGCGGACGCGCGCCGGCTGGCCCTGATGAAGCGAAGCGCCTACATGATCAACACCGGTCGCGGCCCCCTCATCGACGAGGCGGCGCTGGCGCAGGCGCTGAAGGACAAGCGTCTGGCCGGCGCCGGTCTCGACGTTCTCGGCCAGGAGCCGCCGGCCGGGAACAACCCCCTGTTCACCGCGCCGAACAGCTTCGTCACACCGCATATCGCCTGGGCCACCCGCGCCGCCCGCGAACGGTTACTGGCTACGGCGGCCGACAACGTCCGCGCCTTTCTCGCCGGCGCGCCGCGCAACGTGGTGAACGGTTGAACGAATGCGGTTCGGCTCGACCCGCCCTTGACACAACCGGGAGCCGAATGCTATAAAAAGACGGTAAAATTAATCCAGAATGCTTGAAGCCACAGGTTTCCTGTGGTTTTTTCTTTGAGGTAAACGCACATGGCCAAACGACCGACGACCGCCGGAGACGACATTGAAGCCCGCTGCACCCGCTGCCGGGAAGTAACCAATCATACCGTGGTCGCCATGGTGGAGAGCCGGGTGGCTCGGGTGAAATGCAATATTTGCGATGGCGTGCATAATTATCATCCGCCAGCTGCCCAGCGCACCGCAGCGCGGCCGGTCGCCGCCAAGCCGGAGAAGGCGGCCAAAGCGGCCAAGGCGCCGCGAGCGACCGCGCGTCGCACGCAGGCGGCCGAACAGGCCGAATGGGCAGAGGCCGCCCGCCGCGCCGAGACGGCCAAGGTCACCCCTTACGCCATGAACTGCAGCTGTCGGGCCGGCGAGTTGGTGCAGCACCCGGTCTTCGGTATCGGGCTGGTCAAAGAAATCGTGCCGCCGGCGAAAATGGCGGTTCTGTTCGAGTTGGGGACGAAGCTGCTGCGCTGCAGGTAAGCGCTGCGGCGGGAAGGTTGCCGGAGAAGGGGAATGGATTTTCCCGAACTGCACGACTGGGGGGTCGACTACCGGCAAGCAGCTGATCTTCAACGCAACCTCGCCGGCCGGATTGTGTGCGAGAACACTTTGCCCCAGCCGCTGCGCACTGTCGCCGGCGTCGATGTGTCGTACGAGAAGCACGGCGATCTGTTCTTCGCCGGCATCGTTCTGCTGTCGCTGCCGGAATTGAACGTTCTTGAAGAAAGTTCCGCCAGCGGCCGGATGACTTTTCCCTACATCCCCGGCTTGCTCTCCTTTCGCGAATTGCCCATCCTCCTTGCCGCCTTTCGCCGCCTGCGAACCGTGCCCGACGTTGTTCTCGTCGATGGCCAGGGCATTGCCCATCCGCGCCGTTTCGGGCTGGCCAGCCATCTCGGCCTGTGGCTCGATCTGCCGACCGTCGGCTGCGCCAAAAGCCGGTTGTGCGGCGAGAATGAGGCGCCGGGGACGCGGCGTGGCGACCAGGTTCCCCTGCGGCACCGGGGGGAGGAAATCGGTGTGGTTCTCACCACCCGCGACCGGATAAAGCCCCTCTACATTTCCCCCGGCCACCGCATCGATATCGCCGCCGCCGCCGACCTCGTTCTGGCCTGCGGTCGCCGTTATCGTCTCCCCGAACCGACCCGTCTCGCCCACCATCTGACCAACCGGTTGCGGCGGGAGGACAGCGCCGGAGAAGGCGCCCGCTGATCGCCAATTAGCCGCTTTATCCCACCGTTACCGCCAATTTTCCCACCCCCTCGATCTCCGCTTCCAGCGCATCGCCGCTGACGATGACGCCAACGCCGGCGGGCGTGCCGGTGAGAATCACGTCGCCCGCCTCCAGGGTGAAAATTGCCGAAATTTCGCCGATGATCTGCGGGATGCGGCGCAGCATCAGGGCGGTCGAACCATCCTGGCGCACCTCCCCGTTGACGCGCATGCGGATTCGCAGGGCGTGCGGATCGGCTATCTGCTGCGCCGGGACGAAATCGGACAGGGGGCAGGCGGTGTCGAACCCCTTGGCGATTTCCCACGGCAGCCCCTTCTTTTTCTGTTGATCCTGCACATCGCGCAGGGTCAGGTCGATGGCGACGCCGTAACCCGCCACATACTCCAGCGCTTCCGCCGCGCCGATATCTTTTCCCATGCGACCGATAAGAACGGCGAGTTCCGCCTCGTAATGGCATTCGCGCGAATAAGCGGGAATGCGCACCGTTCCCCCCTGGCCGATCAGGCTGGTGGCGGGCTTCATGAAAAGTACCGGGCTCTGCGGCATCTCGTTGCCCAGTTCGCGAACATGGTCGGCGTAGTTGCGCCCCAGGCCGACCACTTTCCCCACCCGATATGAATTTTCGGCGCCGATCAGTCGGACAAGCATGACATCTCTCCTTTTTCGCATGAGATTTTGCGGACGTTACCGGGAATGCCGACAAAAAGCAAGGATGTCCGGGTGCGAAAGCTGTGATATATTAAACCTTCCTTGCCATCCTCCGGCCGTATCCCCCGCCAAGGAAAACGCATGCTTCTGCCCATCGGCGACACACCCAATCCCCGCGGCAAACCGTATGTCACCTATTGTCTGATGGCGGTGAATATTGCCGTTTTTCTGTTCGTCTCCCTGCCGCTTATCGTGCAGCCGCCGGATTTTTCCAATCCGCTCCTGCTCGACTACCTGCGGGCCATCGGCGCCAGGGGAAGGATCTCCGCCGATCAGGTGATGCAGCATGTCACAGCGTACGACCTTTTCGTTTTCCAGTTCGGCTACCGGCCGGCCAGCCCCTCGACCTTCACTGCTTTTACCGCCATGTTCCTGCACGGCAGTTGGATGCACCTGGCCGGCAACATGCTTTTTCTCTGGATCTTCGGCGACAACGTCGAGGCACGTCTGGGACGCCTCGGTTACCTGCTGGTCTATCTGGGGACGGGGATCGCCGCCACGCTTTTCTTCGCGATTTTCGTCCCTGGTTCGGCGGTGCCGATGATCGGCGCCTCCGGCGCCATTTCCGGAGTGCTCGGCTGCTATTTCCTCTGGTTCCCTCGCAATCAGGTCAAAATCCTCTTTTTCCCGTTCATTTTCATCTCCTTTCTCATCCCTGCCCGGATCGTTCTCGGGGTTTACCTGCTGATCGAAAACCTGCTCCCCTTTTTGGTCAACGGCGGCAGCGCCGGCGGAGTGGCGCACGGCGCCCATATCGGCGGTTTTCTCGCCGGGATGGCGGTCGCCGGATTGGTGCAAAAACGCTCCGGCCGCGGGGCGGCGAGGAGGGGAGGGTCAGGGCCGGAAGTTGTCGCCGCCGGCCGGGTCACCCGCAGCCTGCAGCGCGGCAACGTCTCGCAAGCGGTGTTGCATTTCCTGTCGCTGCCCGAACCCGAGCAGCGGCAAGTGCCGACCGGGGATTTGCTGACGATGGGCGATTTTCTTCTGGATCGCCTGGACAATCATGGCGCCTTGACCTTCTATCGGCGGATTATTGCCGAGCGGCCCAACGATCCCCTCCTCGACCGGGCCTGTCTGGGGGCGGGCAAGGCCCTGTACCGGCAGCCGCGGCAGCGCACCAGCGCCTATCAGCACTTCTTGTCCGCCGTGGATGTAACAAAGAACGAGTCGCTCGTCGAGGAAGCCCGGCAGTATCTGCGGGCCATCGAAAAAGGACAGTGATTCGGCAGCCGGTGCACGAAAAAAGGCCGGCGCAAGAGCCGGGCTTTTTGGCGTTATTTTTCGTTGCCTATTTGTCCTCGGTCGGATAGCCGGCCGTCTCCCAGGCGTTCCAGCCGCCCTTTAAGGCAGATACGTAGGAAAAACCCTGCGCGATCAGTCGTCGTGCCACACGGGCACTGGTTCCTTCGTTCGGTCAGGCGCAGTAGAGGACCAGCGTGCCGCCTTTGGGCCATCGTTTTTTCAGAAGGGGAAAAAAACCGGGATCAGCAGGGTGGCGATGACCCAGATGCCGAGGTTGAGCGGAGTGCCGACTTTGGTGTAATCGAGAAAACGGTAACCGCCAGGCCCCATTACCAGGGCGTTGGACTGATGACTGATAGGTGTCATGAAGCAGGAGGAGGCGGCGATCGCCACCGCCATGAAGAACGGTTTGGGACTGACCGCCAGGTCGACGGCGGTATTGAAGGCGATGGGTGCGACGAGAACCGCCGCCGCGGCGTGGCTCATCACTTCGGTGAGGAGGAAGGTGATGAGAAATATCGCCCCGAGCACCACCCACGGCCCCATCCACCCGACGCTGCGGATGATCTGGTCGGCGATCAGGCGGGCGGCGCCGCTGTTTTCCAGCGCCAGTCCCAGGGGGAGGGTGCCGGCAATAAGGACGATGATCATCCAATCGATGCTCTCGTAGGCCTCCTTGCTGGTGAGACAGTGGGTGAGCACCATGACGAGGGCGCCGAGGGTGGCCGACAGCATGATCGGCAGCACGCCAAACACCGCCAGCAGGACCACCGCCGCCAGGGTAAGAACGGCCAGCGGCGCTTTTTTCGGTCGATAGGATACCGGCGGCACCCCCCCCAGCAGAAGAAATCCATGCTCTTTGCCCAGGTGGATGACCCGCTCCTCCAAACCCTGCAACAGCAGGACGTCGCCGAACTGCAACACCACGTGATCGACTTTTTTTACCACCGGCGCGCCGCGGCGCCAGATGGCGAGCACGGTCAGCCCGTGCGTATCGGCGAAGCGCACCTCGCGCAGGGTCTTGCCGACGACTTCGCTGGTGGAGGTGAGGGACGCCTCCACCACCACCAACGCCTTGGAATGCTCCGGCAGGGCTACCGGATTATCTTTCTCCGGCACCACCGCCAGCCCCTTCTTTTCACGAATCTTCAGAATGCCCTCGGGGTTGCCCTCCAGGAACAAGACATCCCCCTCGTGTATGGTGCGGTTGCGGTGCGGAAAGGGGATTTTCAGATTGCCGCGCAAAATGGCGCGCACCTTCAGATTGAATTCCTCCTCCAGGCCGCTTTTGCCGATGGTCGCTTCGGCGAGGGGCGAGCCGGGGAGGATTTCCACCTCGGTGATGTATTCCTTCACCTGGTAGACCTCGGTGAGGTTGCCCGCTTTGCGTTGCGGCAGCAGATGCCGGCCGACCAGGGACATGTACAGCACGCCAGCCGCCAGAATGGCTACGCCGACGGGGGTGAAATCGAACATGGAGAAACTTTCGCCCGAATAGCCCTGCAGCAGGGAGTTCATCAAAATGTTGGGCGGCGTGCCGATCAGGGTGCAGACGCCGCCGAGCAAAGAGCCGAAGGCGAGCGGGATGAGCAGCTTGGAGGGGTTGATTTTGCTTTTTTGCGCCACCGAAATCACGATCGGCATCAGCATGGCGGTGGCGCCGATATTGTTGATAAAGGCGGAAATGAAGGCGCTGGTGAGCATGATGGCGACCACCAGTCGCCCCTCCTGGTTTCCCGCGTAGCGCATCAGTCGCTCGCCCACGGGACCGAGGGCGCCGGTATTGGTCAGGGCGGCGCTGATAATGAACATGGCGGCAACGGTGATCACCGCCGGATTGGCGAAGCCGGAGAAGGCTTGTTCCACCGTGACCAGCCCGGTCAACGCGAGGGTCAGCAGGACCATGAGGCTGACCAGGTCCATGCGAATCCATTCGGTGGCGAATAGAAAGATGGCGATCAGCAGGATGATGAGAACCAGGGTGATTTCCATGCGAAACCCAGCAGGCAATGAAAAGAAAATGACATTATTGGCCCGGATGAGGGCGTGGGGAGCGCCTGCCGGGAGATCACCCCGGCGGTTCCGGGGCCCGAATGGTTTTTAACGTGGATTAATCATTCTGTCAATGAGGAAGGAGTTCGGGCGCGGCGATTGCCTCAGCCCTGCGGGTGCAATGCGCTGCGGAACCGCACGGCCGCCGCCGCCGGATCGGCGGCGAACAGGATGGCGCCGATGCAGGCGGCGCGGGGGCAGCCAGCATCGCGCAGGGCCGGAACGCGCTCGGCGGTAATGCCGCCCAGAGGGAAGACGGGAAGCGGGGCGTTGCGGCAAGCCTGGCGCAGGGCGGCGAGGCCGAGCGGCGGGCCGTAGGCGGCCTTGGAGGGTGTCGGGTAGACGGGGCCGAAGGTGACGAAATCCGCGCCGGCTTGGTCTGCGGCATGCACTTCGGACAGTGCGTGGGTGGATACGCCGATGAGCCGCTGCGGCCCGAGCAGTCGGCGGGCCGCGGCCGCCGGCAGGGCGCCGCCGCCCAGGTGGACGCCGTCGGCGTCCACCGCCAGCGCAACGTCGAGGCGATCATTGATCAGCAGGCGCGCGTCAAACCGGCGGGTGAGGCTGCGCATTTTTTCCGCCAGTGCGAAGAGTTCGCCGGCCGGCAGATCCTTCTCCCGCAACTGCACCGCCCGGACGCCGCCGGCAAGGGCGCGCTCCACCGCCGGGAGCAGATCGCCGCCGAAAACCCGGGTGCGGTCGGTGATCAGATAAAGGTCGAAATCGACGGGCGGCATCAACTTGCGGCTTTGTCGAGAAAGGCCCCGTCCCAATCCTTCCAGACCGCCTCATAGCCTTGGCTCCGGATCATCCGGCCGACTTCCGCCGGCGTGCGGTCGTCGTCGATGGCGAACTGGCGGGTGCTCTGTTCTTCGCCGGCGTAACCGCCGGGAGCGGTGCAGGAGCCGGCACTCATTTGCGTGACGCCGAGGAGCATAAGGTGGTCGCGCAGCCGAGCGCTTTCACGGGTGGACAGAACCAGCCCGGCATCGGGGAGCAAAAGGCGCAGGGCGCAGATCAACTGAACGAAATCGGGATCGGCGATCGGGTGCAGGGGCGCGAAACCGCCGTCGGCCGGTCGGATGCGGGGAAAAGAGATCGATACCAGTGAGCGCCAGAAGTGCTTGGAGAGGTGCAGGGCGTGCAGTCCGATAAAGAACGCCTCGGCGCGAAACTGCCCGAGTCCCAGCAGAGCGCCGATGCCGATGCGCCGCAGCCCCGCCGCGCCGCCGCGCTCGGGGGTGAGCAGACGCCAGTCGAAGTCGCGCTTGCGGCCGAAGGGGTGCATTTCGGCATACAGGCGGCGGTCGTAGGTCTCCTGATAAACGGTGAGGCCATCGACGCCGGCCTCAACCATCTGCCGGTAACCGGCCTCTTCCATCGGATAAACCTCGATACTCACCGAACTGAACAGGGGGCGAATGCGCCGCACCGCCGCCGCCAGAGCGTCATTGTCGATGGCCCGCGCATGCTCACCGGTTACCAGCAGCAGATGGCGGAATCCCTGCTCGTGCAGGACGCGCGCCTCGGCCTCGACTTCATCCAAAGTCAAGGTGCGCCGCGGTACTTTATTGTGGGCATTGAAGCCGCAGTAGAGGCAACCGTTGCTGCATTCGTTGGACAGGTAAAGGGGGGCGTAAAGGAGGATGGTGCGGCCGAAACGCTGGACGGTGGTGCGGTGCGCCCGCTGCGCCATCGGTTCAAGATACGCCGCCGCCGCCGGGGAAAGCAGGGCCATCAGCTCCTCGGGATGCAGTCGCTCGGCGGCCAGGGCGCGCTCCACCTCCTGCGGAGTTTTCGCCTCGATGCGGGCGAGAACGTCGTCGTAGTTGTATTTTTCGAGTTCTTCGAGAAAAGTCATTTTTACCGCCCGTTCGCTAACGCGCCCGCAAGACGCAAAGAAGGCAAAGGAATGACGAGGCGATCGCCTTTGCGGTGAATGTTCTTTTTCAGTTGCGCAGAAAACCGGTCAGCGGGCTGGAGGCTTCGGCCTGCCGCCGCTCTTCCCCGAGCCCGGCGAGATATCCCTCGCGGCCGGCTTCCACCCCTTTTTTGAAGGCGGCGGCCATGCGCGCGGGGTGCGCCGCCACCGCCAGGGCGGTGTTGACCAGAACGGCGTCGGCGCCCAGCTCCATCGCCTCGGCGGCGTGCGACGGCGCGCCGAGGCCGGCATCGACGACCACCGGCACAATGGCTTGTTCGATGATGATGGCCACCTGCTCGCGGGTGCGCAGCCCCCGATTGGTGCCGATGGGGGCGCCCAGCGGCATCACCGTGGCGGTGCCGACTTCCTGCAGGCGTTTGGCCAGCACCGGATCGGCGTTGATGTACGGCAGGACAATAAAGCCCTCTTTGACCAGAATTTCCGCCGCTTTCAGGGTCTCGATCGGATCGGGGAGCAGGTAGTAGGGATCGGGCGTGACTTCCAGCTTGACCCACGGTTCGCAACCGGCCGCCCGTGCCAGGCGCGCCAGGCGCACCGCCTCCTCGGCGTCGCGCGCGCCGCTGGTGTTGGGCAGCAGCAGGTACTTGTCGCGGTCGATGTGCGCCAGCATGTCGTCGCCGGGATTGTCGATATCGACCCGCCGCAGGGCGACGGTGACGATTTCGCAGCCGGTGGCGGCAATCGCCTCGGCCATAACCGCATTGGAGGCGAACTTGCCGGTGCCGACCAGGAGGCGCGAGGTGAACCGGCGTCCCGCAATAATCAGATCGTCCATGATGTTTTTCCTTTATTCCCGATATTCAGCACCCGGTTGTCGATGCCTTCGTTTACCCGCCGCCGACAAATTGCACGATTTCCAGGCGGTCGCCGTCGCCAAGGGCGGTTTCGGCGAAGCGGACCTTCGGGACGATGGCCCGGTTGTGTTCCACCGCCACCCGGGCGGGGTCCATCCGCAAAGATTCCAGGAGATCCTGCACGGTGGCGGTCGCCGGCAGTTCTCGCGGTTGTCCGTTGACGGTAATGGTCATTCATCTTCCTCCCGGAGTCAGGCCGGCTCTTCCCCCAGCAACAGGCGCAGCACGGCGTTGGCTTGATGGTGGGCGGCCACCCCCACTCGCGGCGCCATCAGTCCTTCTCCCGGACGGGCGGCCGTTTCGCCGTCCCCCACCACATACAGATTGCGCGCCAGCCGGCGGGTGCGAAGCGTCCCCGACGGTCCGTAGCCGGCCAGTCCGGAGGCGGCGACCAAGGGGGTGTCGGGGTTGGCGCCGAGAAAGGTTTCGACCAGCATCGCTTTCTGGTCCGCGGCGTCGAACGCCTCGACGAGAACAGCGACGTCGGCGAAAACAGCGGGAATGTTGTGCGGCGTCAGGCGCTCGTTGAAAACCGTGAGCCGCACATACGGATTGATCCGTGCCAGATTGTCCCGCAAGGCCTGCACCTTCGGCAGGCCGATCTGATCGATGAAATACTGCTGGCGATTGAGGTTGGATGGTTCCACCACGTCGAAATCGGCGAGAATCAGAGCACCGATTCCCAGCCGCGCCAGAGCAATGGCCACGGCCGAGCCGAGTCCGCCGGCGCCGGCAATGCCGATGCAGGCGCCGCGAATCCGCGCGTGCACCCCCGGAGTGTGGCGGGAGACGAGGAGGCCCTCCAACTCGTCCGCCGCCGGCTGTTCTCCCCGGCGGATGAGCACGATGCGGTCGCCGTGCTCAAGAGGGCGGTCGCCTTGCAGCGGAAAGCCGTTGAAGATGAGCACGTCGGCGGCCGGCTTGAACCGATCGCGCACCTGGAAGAGGGTCGTCCCGGCGTCGACGGCCACGGATTTTTCGTTGACCAGAATTTGCATGTTACAAACAGAAAAGGCCGCGAATAACGCGGCCAGTTGCGGGGGGTGAACCCGTTTATCGGATGCCGCTTCCCTACGCCGGTATGACCCGGATCAGGTTCGAAGGGTCGCCGCGCCTTTCGGCCCAGCTCTCAGTGAAACACTCCCCTAGCGTCTTGCTATTCGGATGTCGATTCGACAAGCTATCAGCAGGCAAAGGGGATGTCAACCTCTTTTCCTTCGCCGATTTCCCTTGATTTCCGTTGTATTATCCGCCTTTTTCCCCTATATTTTAAGTTTTTCCAGGTGCCGGAACAAACCGGCAGAGAAGGGGCGACGATGAGCATTTCCGATCGTTACCGGCAATTGGCCGAAGAAATCCAGGACTTTCTGCTGCAAATGCAGGCGGAAATCGGCGGTGAGAAAAAGCAGGTGCGCCTGGTGGAAAAAGCCGTTCACGGTCTGGACGAGCTGCGGGAGCAGGTCGGGGAGATTCCCCGCATCCGCCTGGAGGCCGAACTCACCCCGGTGCTGCTGAAGGCGCACGGCAACCTGGATCGGGCCAGACTTCTGTTCGAGGAAGAAGGGGGCGCTGATCTCGCCGCCGCAACCTGGGACATGGAGCAGAAGATTTATCGATTGCTGAACGATCTGTAAAAGCAGCTGTCAGCTTAAACCTAAAATCGACTTGATTAGCACTGATCTTCCGCTAGGTTTTACCCCCTTTCCTAAAGGGGGACTTGGCCTCTGCGGAAGATTGCTACGCATCAGGAAAATCGATAGCTGATAGCTGACCCGGCCGCAAATTCCCTCCCGCCATGCGTCGTAAAACGTAACCATCGTTCCGGAGGAAAATTGTTGGTAAGACATTTTCTCCCATTTCTCCTTCTCCTTTGCCTCGCCGCATGCGCCGGCCGCGCGCCGCGGATTCCCGAACTGCACCTGCGCGATGCGCAACTCGACGCCGACGCCAGCTGGCGCGGGCGGGTTTTTATCGATGGAACGATTCGGGTGGACAAGGGGATAACCTTGACCATTCTGCCCGGCACGGAGATTTTTTTTCTGCGCCAGGACCGGGATGGGGACGCTCTGGGGGACGGGGGCCTGGTGATCGAGGGCGCCCTGCACGCCGAGGGCACCCAATTGCAGCCGATCCGCTTCCGTAGCGCAGCCGCCGCACCGCAGGCGGGCGACTGGCGGGGCATCCGCCTCGACGCCTCTCCGGAGGCGCGATTGCGCTGGTGTCACATCGCTGATGCCGCAAGCGCCGTCGACGCCCGTTTCGCCCAGGGAACAATGGAAGACTGCACCCTTCGCGGCAACCTCGACGGCGGCCGCTTCGCGCAGGCGACCTTCGCCATCCGCAACTGCCTGATCGAGGAGAACGCGGGCAACGGCCTCGACTTCCGCCAGGCCCGGATGGAGGTTGCGCGCAACATTCTTCGCTACAACGGCGTCGGCGTTTATCTCCGGGAGAGCGATCCGCTTCTGCGTATCGCCGGGAATAATTTTTACGGCAACGGCGACAACCTGCATCAGGCAGATGCCGGCGAGGTGCGTCCGGCCGGCAACTGGTGGGGGACGGCCGACTTCGGCGGGACGGCGGCAACGATCCATGATCGCCAGCGCGATCCGGGGCGCGGCACGGTTATTCCCGATCCGGTTTCCGCCTGGGTGGCGGAAACCGGTCCGCGCGAACGTCTGTCCCTGCGCGAGGCCTGGCGCTTTGCCACCGGCGGCTTCGTCGACGCCGGACCGGTCGCCGGCGCCGGCGCGGTTTATGTGCCGTCCTGGGACGGCGCCCTGTACGCCCTCGACCGCGAGGGAAAGCTGCTGTGGCAAAAAAAGCTCGGCGATGTTCTCGATGCCGTCGCGGTGCTCGAAGACGGAGCGGTCTACATCCAGAACTGGCAGCGGGAAGTCTATGCTCTCGACCGCCGGGACGGCCGGGAAATCTGGCGCTTCAGCTATTCCCCATCTCCCGCCGACAACTACCGCCAGGGGGGGCTGCTGCAGGCCGCCGACCTGCTGCTGGCGCCCGGCTGGAATGGATATCTATACGCGCTGGATCGGGTAACCGGCAGCCAGCGCTGGCAAGCGGATGCGGGACAGCCCCTGCGCGCCGCCCCGGTCGCCGATGGCGATCTTATCTACCAGACGAGCGGCGCCGGCTGGCTGAGCGCCTGGGAAAATACGGGTAAAATGCGCTGGCAGGCGCACTTGGGCGCGCCGCTTCTGGCTTCGGCGGCGATCACCCCGGACGGGCCGGTGGCGATCAATAGCGACGGTTTGCTCGTCGCCCTCGACCGGGCCGGGCAGGAGCGCTGGCGCCGCCATCTGGGGGAAGTCTGCTTTTACGCCGCCCCTCTGTACCACGACCGCGCGCTGTATGTCGGCACGGCGGAAGGGCACCTGTGGAAGCTGGAAGCGACCAGCGGCCGGATCCTTTGGCGCTTTGCCGCGACCGGTCCCCTGTACGCGCAGCCGCTGCCGATCGGCCGCCGGTTGATCGTCGGCGACAACAGCGGCAGCCTGCTGGTGGTCGGCGCCGACAGCGGCGAGTTGTTGGCAAGTTTTCGCGCCGAAGGGGAGATTCAGGGGCGGCCGGCGCTTCTCGGCGACCGCATCGTGTTCGGCTCCCGCGACCACCGGGTGTATGCGGTGGAGATGGTGGAACCGGAGGCGTCGGCGCAGAAATAGGCGTTTGCTTCGCACACCCTCTTCGATGGCGATCTTTCCCCTTCCCGCAAAATCCGCTTCCTTTGGAATCCCACCGTTTATCATCCCTCCCCATTTGTGGCGCCAGCGCCTGGCCGGCGGGGCTCGGCTTGCTGCCCGGTTTGTCGCGCCACTGGCGTGCATGCAGGATTGGCGGAGCATTAGCTGCCGGCAGAGCAGAAAATCCGTCGGCATCTGATAGCATGTTTTCCACACCCATCGCGGTCTGCATGCAGATCACTACGTCACAGGAGGCAGCCATGGCCAGAACAATTATTGGTCTCGCCGATGCCCGCGAGCAGGCCCAGCAAATCGTTGATGATCTGCTCGAAAACGGGTTCGATCAGCACCAGATCGGCTTCGTGGCGAAAGACGAGAAAGGGGAATATGCGGCGGAAAGAATTCCGATCGGCGCGGCCGAAAAAGGCGCCGTTATCGGTGCCGCCATCGGTGGCGGCGGAACGTTTCTGGCCGGAATCGCCGGTATTGTGGCCGCTCCCGCCGCCGCTCCGATCATTGCGGCCGGAACAATTCTGGCGACCATCGCGGCGGCTGGCGTCGGTGGCCTGGGGGGGGCGATTGTCGGCGCCCTGGTGAAAAACGGCGTTCCCGAAAAGGATGCCCGGCACTTTGCCGAAGGGGTGCGCGCCGGTGGCATTCTGGTGGTCGTCCATCCCGGCGCAGAACGCCTGCAAGAGGCGAAAATGATCATGGATCGGACCGGCGCTGTGACGGAATGGAACGAGGATGGCACGCCGCTTCGAAGGCCGGTCGCGCAAGGGGCGAAAGCCCCTGAGGAGCGGTTGAATCGCTGAGAAACCGGCAGGGCGCGAAAGATTCTTTAGCCAATCCAGTCCAGCACGGGGGGGAAGGCAAGGAAAGCCGGATTTGCGGAGATTGCGCTCGGAAGCAGCTGGTTGCGGGAAAAAATGTGCAAGAGGCCGAAGCAAGAATTGCACAATTCAAAGCCTGGCACCATTTTACATCTCTACTCTACCACTTTTCTTCACATCTCTTTAAAGCCGGGAGGCTGTAGGGTTTTACATTGACAGGTTGCATCAAGGCAGATTACGGCTCCTCGCTGTTTCAAGTGGGTAGCCTGAAATCGAGTTTACCGGCAATGAGGTAAGCCATGTTGATCAGGTTCTTCGTGTCGCCGCGACCGTCTATTCAACCACGCCGATTCATAAGCTACCCAACATCATTGCCTCCGGCAACCTATAAAAACACGCGGTAATCGGCCACATGCAGCGCTTCGGCCAACCTCTTCGCGCGCTCTCGACCGATCTGTCGTTTTCCGCTCTCCATCTCCGAAATATGCCGCTGGTGAATGCCGCATCTTTCGGCAAGTTGCCGCTGAGTCAAACCCTCCCGATGCCGCGCCCCGCGCAGAGCACTCCCCAACGGATTGACCGCATACTCGGGAAAAGCCTCCTCGACAGTGAAAGTTTCGGTGGCATCGTGCAGACCCAGTTTCCTGGCATATTTCCGCAGTTCAACAATCTTTTCCGGGTCGCCGGTAAACCTCGCTTCGCGCGGTTTTTCAGTAAGGTGCTTTTTCGTGTGTTCCAACATCGGTGATCTCCACAAGCCGGATATCCCCATCGCTCTCTTCCCAGACGGCGACATAGGTCGGTTTACCTTTGCGAATATGACAATGATGGCGCTTTGGTCCCAACTTGCTGTAATTCGGCCAATCACCCCGTACCGGCCCGGACCTGATGATCTCGTGCAACAGAAAAAGGAGAGCGTCCTGAACCTGTTTCGGCAGCTTCGATTTTTGCTTTTCGGCTTTCCGGGTTAAAGTGACCGCCCACGCCATGGAATATACCTCATTCGGGTATCAACTGCAAGTAATCGCATTCTGTTTGCAAAAAAACCGCCAAGCCTTTTGGGCCAAGCGGTTCCGTCAAATTTTTCGGCTCCCCCACC